>Ga0315273_10000184_pt1 | contig 59219 bp, 47 predicted proteins | sample YL17G02_0_MG_FD_205753 | JGI IMG/M metagenome (GOLD analysis project Ga0315273, IMG submission 205753) | Sediment microbial communities from Yellowstone Lake, YNP, Wyoming, USA - YL17G02_0 | ecosystem: Environmental > Aquatic > Freshwater > Lake > Sediment | place: USA: Wyoming | collected... | reverse complement strand
CCGTCGCGGCGCTGGGAGATGCAGGCCAGGTCATGGGGTAGATTGAGGGCGCCGGTCGGGGGGTCGGGCGCCCCCGGGTCGCCAGGAGTGGAACGGGCGCGGCGGACGGCGGGCACGCGACGCCCCCCCTCCACACTCCGCCCGGCGGGGCCGCGGCGCCCCCCCCCCCCCCCCTCTCTCTCATGGCGTCGGCCGGCGCGGGCGGCCGGCGGTCGCCCGCGCGGCGGCCGGGCGCCGGTGCATCGGCGCCCGCCCGCTCCGGCGCCGGCGTGTCGCCGCGCGCCGCCGCCGCGATGGCGTACTACGGGCTGGCGTCCATGGCGGCCCAGCTGATGAATAAAGTGAGGGAGGGAGGGTGGGATGGGCCGCGCGCGCCGGCGGGCGACGGTCGACGCCGCCGCCTCGTCTCTCTAGGCCCTCTTTGCCGTCTTCCGCCTCCACGCCCCATTTCTCATCGCGGGCGTGCAGATGGCCCTGCTCGCGCCCGCGTGCGGCCTGGCCTCGCGGCCCCCCCTCTCGGCCGCGCACGCGCGTGACGTCGCCCCCCTCGCCGCCCTGGCCGCCCTCGCCGCCCTCACCGCGCTCGCCGCCACCGACGGCCTGTCCGTCCCCATGTTCATCACCCTGCGCCGGTTCACGGCGGCGGCGGCGATGGCCGCCGAGCGCGTGACGCTCGGCCGCGCGCCTGACCGCGCGAGCGTCGCCGCGGTCGCGGCGATGGCGGCCGGGGCCGCGCTGGCTGTCGCCACGGAAGGGCACGCGACCGTGGCAGGGTACGCGGCGGTGGCGGCCAATTGCGGGGTCACTGCTTGGCACCTGCTCGCGCTCCGCACGCGCGCGCCGCCCCCCGGCCTCTCCGCCGCCGGCCTCCTGGCCTACACCGCGGCGCTGGCGGCGCCTCCTCTCCTCGCCGCGTCCGTCCTCACCGGCGAACTGTGGCGCGCGGGGCACGCGGGCGCGGCCCCCGGCGGCCGCGCGGGCGCCGCCCTCGCGCTCGCCGTCTCCGCCCTGGCCGGCGGCGCCGTCCACCACGCCACCTACCTCTGCTCCCGCGGGCCGCATGCGGCAGCCACAGCGGCGGTGGGCGCGGCGAAGAACGTGGCGACCGCGGTCGCGGGCGGCGCCGCGTTCGATTACCTCTTCTCCCCCGCCAACGCCGCCGGCCACGCGCTGTCCACCGTGGGCGCGGCGGCCTACGGCGCGGCCGCCGCCGCGCGCGCGGCGCGCAAGGTGGGTGCGCAAGCGACGCCGCTCGTGCGGCGCGACCCGGGCGGCGCGCCGCTCATCGGGCGGGACCGGCTGGAGCGGCTGAACAGGGCGGCGGCCGCGGCGGCCGTGGCTGCGGCGGCCGCGACGGGGGGAGCGGGAGGCGGGTCGCCGCCGAGGGCTGCGCCGGCGGCGCGCGGCGACGACGTGGTCTAGAGTGAGTCTCACTGGTTTCTTCCCGGCGCACCGTTTCCGGCTGTTGTTGTAGCGACACAAAACACAGATGCAGTTAACGCGGTGGCGTGGTGGTGGCGTGCAGGGCGACCGCACGGTCGGCGGGGAGAACGGCGCCGCACTCCCTCGCTGCCCTTCGGGCGGTGCACCGCCACCTCCGGCCCCCGCGCCGGGGGCAGGAGCAACGCAGCAGGCGAGCAACCACCCCCTTTCCCGCCCGCACTAGCCCCGATGGCCGCGTCCGACGGCTCCATCTCCGGCGATGACCCCCCTCCCGTCGACGCCGCCGCCGCCGCGGCCGCGTTTCGCGCGCTCCAGCCGGCAGCCGCGGCCGCCATGGCGGCGCGGCGGGAGGCGGGGGCGCTGGCGGCTGCGCTGCGCGCGCTCGAGCGGGCGGCGCGGGCGCTCACCCCCGCCTGTGGCCCCGTCGCCGACTACGCCCTCGTCCCCGTGATGGCCGCCGTCGACTCGGCGGCCGCCGGTAGGGGCGGGGGCGGCGGCGGCCGGGCGGCTCCCGAATCGTTGCCGGTGCCGGCCGCGGCGGTGAGCGACGCCGTGGCCGAAGCCGCGGCTGTTGCCGCCGGCGCTCTGCTGCTCGCCGCCGGCCCGCCTCTCGGCCACGCCGCCGACGCCATCGCCCGGCTGGCCGCGCTCGCGGGCGCGCCGCGCGGCGCGTCGGACGAGGGCGTGCGCGGCGCGGCGGTCGCCGCCGTCGCGGCCGCGCTGCGCTGGCGCCGCGTCGGGCGCGAGCTGGCGGCGCTAGACGCGGGGCCAGCGGTCGCGCTGACGGCATCCTGCTTGCTGGCGGCCGCGGCGGGCGAGGCGGCGGCAGGGGCGACGGGTTCGCGCGACCTCCGCGTTTCCGCGCTTGCCACGCTGCGCTCCCTCATCCGCCGCGTCTCCGACGGCGACGCCCTGGCCCCCATCCTGCCCGGAGTCGCCAGCGGCCTGGTGGCGGCGCTGGCCGCGAGCGCGGGCGCGGCCAGTGGGGCGGCGGCGGGGGGGGGGGGTGTCGAGGCGGCGGCGGGGGCGCTGGCCGACTTGGCCTCTCTGGCGCTGGCGGGGCTGCAGATAGACGCCGCCGACGACGCTGACGCTCCTCTGGAGCAGTTGGAGCGCCTGAAGGCCGCCCGGGGCGCGCCTGCGGCGGCGCCCTCCGCTCCGCTCGCGCAGCCCCCCCTCCCGCCCGTGCTGGGCACCCCACCCCCGCGCCCCGCCCGCGACGCCGCCTGGGCCACCGCCACTCGCACTCGCCTCGCATCCCTGGCCGGCCGCGCGCTGCCGCCGCTGGCCGCGCTGCCTGGCGCGCGCGCGCGGCGCGCGGCGGCGCGCGCGGCGGGCGCGCTCGCGGCCGCGCTCGGGCCGACGGTCGACCCCGCGGCCCGGTCCTGCTTGCTCGACACGCTGCTCGCTCTGTCGGCCGACCCGGATCCCGGCGTGGCGGGCGAGGCGAGGGAGGGGTTGGCCGCGGTGGGCGGCGCGGCAGCCTCGACCGCCGCGCCCGCGCCCGCCCTCCAAGCAGAGCTCCTCGCCTCCGTCCCTCGCCTCGCCGGCGAGCTGTCTTCCATCCTGGGCACGCCCGGCGGTGCGTCCGCGCTGGCCGCCCGCCGGCTGGGGGCCGCCCTCGCCTCTGCCCCGCCCGCGGCCGTCGCGGCCGCCGTGCTCGCGCCGCCGTCCGCGTCGCGCGCCGTCCTCGCCGCCCTGCGCGACGCGCTCGCGCCCGCGGCGGGACTGGTGGGCGTGCTGCTGCACGCGCCGCCAGACGCGGGGGTCTACATGTGCCTGGCGGCGGGGCGAAGGGAGGAGAGTGGGGGCGGTGGCGGCAACGCCCCGACCAGCCCCACCCCTGATCCGGCCGCCACCACCGCCCCTGCCCTCCCACGCCCCCCTCTGGGCGCCGTTGTGTCCGGGACCGAGTACGGGGCCGTGGCGGGGGCCGCGCGCGCGCTCGCGCGCGCGGCGTCGCTCGCGGGCGGCGCCGCGCTGCGAGGGCTGGTGGATGGCATTCTGGCCGATTTGACCGTGGTCGATGGCGAGTCTGACACGTCGTGCCGGCTGGCCGCGGCCGGCGCCGCCTCTCTGCTGGCCGAGGTGGCGACCGGCGCGGCGAGCGCCCGCGGTGCCCCCGACGCCCCCCCCACCCTGGAGCCCGACCTGGACGCCGTCGTCAACCGATGCCTAGACGAGCTCACGCGCGACCCGATCCTTGGCGGCGGCGGCGGCGACCCGGCGTCCGCCGCGCTCGCGCGCGCCGCGGCCGAAGCGTGCGGCACGCTCGTCGCGGCGCGCACCGGCGCGGTCAAAGGGTCGACCATACGGCGCGCCCTGCTGCCCCTGCTCGACACGCGCGGCAGCGGCGTGCCCGCGGTGGCCAGCGGCGCGGCCGCTGCGCTCGCGGCGGCCGCCGTCGCCGACGGCCGCCCCTCCATCGCCGACCTGGTCGTCGCCCACGCCGACTACGTCGTCGACGGCGTGTGCGCCCGCCTGCGCGGCACCGGCTCCGGCGCGCCACGCGCGGCCGAGCTGTGCGCCGCCGCGCTGCGCGCGGCGGGCGCCGCGCCGCGCCTGCTGCCTTTGTTGGCCGAGCCCGCCCGGGCCGCCGTGCGTGGGCTGGCGCCCGGCGCGCGCCGGCGGGCGCCGGGCGCGGTGGTGCCGCTGCTGGACGCCTTGGCGGAGATTTGCGCGGCGGCGCGGGCCGACGCGGAAGCGGTGGCGGTCCTTGAGGCCGAGGCCGGCGCCGCGGTCGACGTCGAAGCGGATGAAATGGCCAGCAAGCACGCAAAGAAGGCTGAGCTCGACGACGGCGACAACTCTGGCTCTGGCGCGGCTTTTTTCGAGGCGCGCGTGCGCGCGCGGCTCGCGGCGGCCAAGGCCGCTCTGGCCGCGGGCGACGACCCGCTGCCGCCAGACAAACCGCCACTGCCCACGTGGACCGACGCCCAGTGGGCCGCCGCCGCCGCGCGCCGCACGCGCGCCGGCGCGGCCGCGACGCTCGCCGACGCGGCGGCCGACGTCGCCGCGCCGCTCCTCCAGGCCGTCTCTCCCTTTGTCGTCGCCCGTGCAGAGATGACACTCGCTGCTGCTTTGCCCGCGCTACGTGTCGCAGCCGCGTGCCTGGACGCGGCCGACGGGACGGCGGCGAGGCTCGCGCCGCGCGGGCCGGCGCCGCCGCCGGCCAAAGCGCCGACGCTCCTCCCCGCCGTCCACCGCGCCTGGCTCCCCGCGGCGGCCGCCCTGGCCGACCCGCGGACTCCCGTGTCGGCGTGCGGCGCGCGCGCGGTGGCGCTGCTGGCGCGCATAGGGGGGGGGAGCTTTGTCGGCGCGCGCTTCGAGGCCGAGGCGTGGCCCGCGCTGGAAGCTTTGCTCCGCCGAGGCCGCGCCGCTGGAGCCAGTGAGGGCGACGAGGTCACTCCAGGCGCCGCGCGGGCCGCGCGCCTGGCCGCTCTCGCATGCCTGGCGGGCGTCGCCGGCGACGCGGGCGCGTCCGCGGCCGCCGCGCGCGTCGCCGCGCGCGCAGCGGCCGCGGCCCTGCCCCTCGTCGGCGACGCCCACCCGACCGACGTGCGCGCCGCGGCGTCGGAGACGCTGCTCGCGCTGGCGGCGGCGGACGCGGACGCGGTGTGGCTCGTGCTGCGCGCGGCGGCGCGCGGCGCCGCGCTTGCGGGTCCCTCCCCGCCGCCGCCGCCGCTCCCCAGCCTCCTCCCTTCGGCCGATTTGCTCCCGCCGCCCATCCCGCTGCCGTCCGGGTGCGCGGCGCGCGCGGGCGCGCTGCTGGCGCGGGTCGAAGGCGTGCCGCCGCGCTGGCACGCCGACGTGCGGCTGTAGAGTCAGTTCCGTCCCTTTCGCCCCACTCTTCTCTCCTCGCCCCCTTTGCCTTTCTCTCCCCATGTCGCTGCAGTCGCCGCCGTTCATGCTGCTCGACCTGGTGGAGGGCGGCGACGACTCGGGCGCGTCGTCGGCAGCACTCCTCAGGGCGGGCGACCCCGACCGCCGTGCCGCGGTGGCGGCCGCCATCGAGGCACTGTGCGCCGAGTATGTGGAAGCGCTCAACGCGGGGCGGCTGACGGAGCTGCGCACGGTGCGGAGAGGGAGGGAGGGGGTGGGAAGGGTGGGTGGTCGCGACTGCCAGCTGCTCGCGTCGGGCGAGCCTCGGGCCGCAATGGGAGTGCCCGGTGCACATCAGGAGACAGCCCAGAGCGCGCCCGAGGCCGGCCGTGACGCCCGGCGTGGCGCGAGCCGACCGCGACCGCGCCCTCCACCCTCATCTTTCCCAGGCCCTTCCGCTCTCGTCCTCCTCCCAGCAGCAACCCTCCCTCCACATCGCCCCCACCGGCCTGCTCTCCCTGACCCGCAACGGCGCGCGCGGCGCCCGCCGGCACGCGCTCACCCTCCTCGTCCTCGCCGCCTCGCACGAAGCGGTCACCACCGGGCGCACGGTCACCCTGCGCGACCTGTACTACGCGCTGAAAGGGATTGGGGCGGCGAAGACCCCCGCCTCTGTCTCCGCCGCGGTCGGCGACGCGGGTGCGCTCCTCGGCGCGCCGCGCGCCGACCTCGCCATCCGGGCCGCTCCCCGGGGCGCGGTCGCGGGCGCGCTGGCGCTGGACGACGGCGGCGGCTGGGCCGACTGCGCGTCCGTCGGCGCGGCCGGCCGCGCACTGCCGGGCTGCGCGGCCGCCGCGCACGCGCTGCGCGTGCGCACGGCCGCCCGCTTCCTGCTCGTCGTCGAGAAAGAGGCCGTATTTGAGCGGCTGGTGGAGGACCGGGTGTGGGAGCAAGTGCGTGGAGGGTGCGTCGTCGTGACAGGGCGCGGCGTGCCCGACGTCGCGACGCGCGCTTTTTGCGCCAGCGTCGCGGCCAAGCACGCCCTGACGCCTGTCGGACTCGGTAAGCCATGCTGGGTGGGGTGGGTGAAGGAATGGAGGGAATGGGTATGGCGCGCCCACGCCGACCCCACTTTTCTTCTCCCTTCACAGTCGACTGGAACCCCGCTGGTGCAGGCATTCTTGCACTTTACAAGTTTGGTCCGCGCGGCACCGCGAGCCGGCGCCCGGGCGCAGACGCGCTGACGCTCGACTCGCTCGCGTGGGTCGGCGCGCGCGCCGCGTGGTTTGCGCGCTCCCCAGCCACCGCCCTCACCCCCCTCACCCCCCGCGACGCCGCCCTGGCGTCCACCCTGGCGGCTGGCCCCCTGGCGGGGCGGCCTGCCTGGGTGGCGGAACTCGCCGCGATGGTCGCCGCGGGGGCCAAGGCCGACCTGGAAGCCCTGGCCGACGGCGCTGGCCTGGGCGCGGTGACGGACCTCGTCGCGGCCGCGCTCAACGCGGGCGACTGGCTGCCGTAGGTGAGAGGGGGGGAGGGGTGGTGCAACAGTGTCTCTCTATCGGCAGTACAGACCCTCCCCCTCTCCCTCTCCCTCTCTCACTTCATCCCCCACCGCCCATGCCCGACAAAGGGTCATCGTCCGCGGGCACCGGCGTCGCCGGGTCGGCGGGCGGCGGGCGGCGGGGGGCGGGCGGCGTCGCGGGCTGTGGGCTCGCGGCGGGCGGCGGTGGCGGCGGTGGCGGGCTCGGCTCGCGAGGCGCCGGTGGCGGCGGGCTTGGCTCGCGAGGCGGCGGGCTTGGCGCGTGAGGCATCGGGCCCGGCTCTCGCGCCGGCTGCGGCGGCGGGCTCGGCTCGCGCGCTGGCGGCGGGCTCGCCGCGCGCGCCGCCGGCGCCGGGCTCGGCGTCGGACTCATCTCGCGCTGCACCGCGTCCCCCGCCGGCGCCAGCGCCTCTGGCGGCGGCAGCGCAAACCGGGCGGCGCCCGCTCCCGTGAGCAGGCCGGCGATGCCGGCGTCGTTGGTCGCGCCGGAGGGCGGCGGCAGAAACAAGTCGGCCCTCGCGCCCGCATTATCGTTCCACGCCGGGTGCCGCCCCAGCTCGGCCGCGACGCCGGCCGCAGGCGCGCCGCCGGCGGGGTCGGCCAGGGCGGCGAGGGCGGCGAGGGCGGCGACGCGCGCGACAGCCGCGTCGCGCTCGCCGTCGCCCGCCGCGAGCGCGGCGCGCAGGCGGTCGAGCAGGATGGGCACCGCGCCCGCCGCGGCCGCGGAAGCAACGAGCGCGGGCCTTCCACGGGCCGCGGCCCTCAGGGCGCGGGCGAGGGCGTCGTGGGCAAGGACCTCGGCGCCAACGCCCCACGCCGCTCCAGCTGCGAGCAGCGGCGCGAGCGACGCGGGCGGTTCGGCCGCCAGAGCGTCGCCGCCGGCGGGGCAGTCCGCGACGGCGTGGAGCAGGCGCAGGGCGGCGCCGCCGAGGTCGTCGGGGGTGGAGGGAGCAGGGGTGGGGCTGCCGCGCGGCGGCAACCGCGCCCCTAAAACCCCAAGCGCGGTGCGCACCCCGCCCAGGGCCGCCGCTCGGTCGCGCAAGGGAGGGCGCCCTGCCAGCAGGGCGCACGCGGCGGCGGATGCGAGGAGCGCGGGCGCGACCGCGGGCGGCGCCGCGCGCGCGTCGCGCGCAAACGCATCGAGCAGACCCGCCAAAAACGCGGCCGGATCGCGCAGCGGCGCCCCCGGCGACCTCAAGAACAGGCGCACGTACACTCCGCCGACGTAGGGTTCAGCGGCGAGCGCGGCGGCGGGGCCGTCGGCCGGCGCGGGTGGCGGCGCCCACTCGCCGCCGCGCGCGGTCGCTGCGGCGGCCGCGCGCGCGAGCGACTCAGCTTCGTCCGCCACCCACGCCGCCATAGCCTTGGTCCACACGTGTTCTGGGGTGTCGACCTCGCCCACGAGCGCGGCCGCGGCGGCGTCGCCGGGGCCGTCGGCGAGCGCCGCGAGCGCGCCAGGCGGGAGCAGGCGCGCGAGGAGCAAGCGCACGCGGGCGCCGTGCAGGGGTTGGGCCGTGAGGCGGGCCAGCACGGTGGCGGCCGCGGCGCGCTCGTCGTCGGCGGGGGGGGACGGGGCGTTGGCGCCGCGCCGCGGCACGACGACGGACAGCAGCGCCAGGGCGCCACCCGCCGCGCACGCCTCCCACGCGGCTTCCGCGCCGCCCGCCAGCGGGGCCAGCAGGCGAAGTGCGAGGCGACGGCAGGCGGGGGTTGGGGGGGCGCGCGCAGCCGAATAGGCTGCGCGCAGCGCGCGCGCGTCGCCGCCGAGCGCGGCTGCGCAGCCAGCGCCCGCCGTGGAGCGCACGAGGACGGCGAGTGCGAGCTCGGCCGCGGCCGCGTCGGAGGAAGGATCGCCCGTCCCCCCTTTCAGCCCCCGCTCGACGACCGACACGAGCGGCGCGAGCGCCGACCGCGTCGCGAGCACGCCGCCCGCCGCGGGCGACGCTTCCAGGGCGGCGCGCAGCGCGGTGAGGCATTCCGCCAGGTGACGCCGGTCGGCGGGCGAGACGCGGGGAGGGGCGGCCGCGCCGCTCGCGACCCCGCCGTTGTACGCGTGCACCGCCCCCGCCAGCCCCCGCACAAACGCGGCCGGGTCCGCCAGCACAAACCCGGGGTCGTCGCAGTAGGCGCGCACGTACACTCCCGCGACGACGAGCTCCCCGGCGAGCGCGGGGTAGGAGAAGGATGCAAGGGCGGCGGGGGGTGCCCTGTCCTTGGCCGCGCCCGCCAAAAACGCCAGCAACGCGGCCCGCATGTCGCCGTCCCAGATGGCGGCCGGGTTGCGCACCGCGCCGGCGAGGTCGGCGAGCAGCGACCGGTGGTCGGCCGCGGCGAGCCGGCGCGCGAGCGGGGGGGTGAGCAGGGCCGCGAGCGCGGCGCGGGCGGGGGTGCACGGTGGCGTCGACCCCGCGGGGTGCGCCACGCCCGCCAGGGCGGCGAGGAAGGACGCGGCGCGGAGCGCGAGCGCGTTGCGGACCGAGACCGCGCTCGGCAGCGGGCCGGGGGCGCCGGGCGCGGTGGGCGCGGGCCGGGGCCCGCCCTGGTCGGCCGCGGCGAGCGCCAGTGCGGTGGAGGGCGCGGCCGACGGCGCGGCGGCGAGCCTCGGCGCGGTGGACGGAGCGGCCGTCGCCGCCCCCACCCCCACCCCCGCCCCACCACCCCCCGCCGCCTCCTCTTCGTCCAGCGTCGGGTCGTATCCAAACAGGAGCGGCACCGCGGCCTGCAGCGCGCCCGCGGCGGTGAGCCCTTCTTGGAGCGCGCCGTCCGCGCACGCGGCCGCCCCGGCGTCGACCGCCGCGCCCGCCGCGGCGGGCGCCCCCCGCAGCGCCATGACGCGCACCATGTCGGCCGCCAACCCTGAGCGGCGCGCCATGGCCGCTCTCGCGTCGGGCGCGGCGGCGAGCGCGGCGAGCGCGGCGAGCGCCGCCGCCGCGGCGCGCGCCGCGCGCTCGCCGTCACCCGCGCCGTCGGCCAGCGCGCCCGCGCACCGAGCCAGCGTGCGGGCCAGCACGCGCACGCCGCCGGACCGCGCGAGCTCCGCGGCGTTGCCGGGGGAGAGGGACGCGGTCGCGGACGCGAGGTCGAGCGCGGCTTGGAGCACGGGGTGGCCGTCGGGGGAGAGAAAGTGGTCTCCGGCGTCGGCGGGAGGAGGAGAAGGAGCGGAGTCGTCGTCAGAGTCGGCCGCGTCCGCGTCTTCTTCGCCGCCGGCGTCGCCGTCGGGCGCGCCCGCCAGCCGCCGCGCGATCGTGCGCACGAGCAGGCCGCACCCCGCGTACCGGTAGTCTGCCAAATCACTGCCGCACCGCTCGTAGAGCAGTCCCTGGGCGCGCACCAGGAGCAACAGCCTCCAGCGCCGCGCCCCCCCTCCAGCACGGTCGCCCTTGTCGCCCGCGGCCGCCGCCAGCCTCTCGTACGCCGCCGCCGCCGCCTGAAACTTGTCCCGCCCCGCGGGGTTGCGGTCGGGGTGGTACTTTCGGGCGGCGGCGCGGTAGGCAGCGCGCAGCGCGTCGCCCGACGGGAGGGTCGCGGCGGCGTCGGCCGCCAACCCCAACTCCTGCAGCGCCGCCGCCACCGTGAGCCCCGCCGGCCGCCGCCCCAGTTCGGCCCGCCACTCGGCAAGCAGGGCCTGGCCAAAGACGACGGCGTCCTCGACGGGCCACGAAGGGAAGCGGGACGCGTCTGTCAGGTTGCGCAGGCAGTAGCGGTGGCACCACAGGTCGTCCTCCAGCTCGGGATACTCGACGGGAGGGCACGGCACGAATTCGTACGCCAGTTTGGGCCACGCGCGCAGCCGCGCCGGCAGGTCGCCGACGTGCGCGTCGAGTTGGGGCACGAGCCGTGCCGCCCGCATCGCCGCCGTCCACACGAGTTCCGGCGAGTCGGCGTCGCCGGCCAGGGCGGCGGCAAAGGCGCCGGCGCCGGCGCGGTCCAGGGTGTGGAGCAGGCCGGCCGGGAGGAGCGGCGCGAGGAACGAGGCCGCGGGGCCGCCGCCGCCCCGGCCGCCGCCGCGGCCCGGGGGCCAGTCCTGGACCGCGTGCGTGGCAGCCAGCAGCGACGCGACCTCGGCCAGGTTCGACCCTCCATACCTCAACGCGAAGAAAAAGGCGCCCGTCCGAAACAGGCCGCCCGCCGCGTCGGGCGGCCCGGCGACCGCGACGCGCTCCAGCAAAGCCGCGCTCAGGGACACGAGGGACGGGTCCCGGGTGACCAGGGTCTGGGCGACGTGGGGGAGGATGGCCGGCCGCGACAGCTCGCGCAGCACGCGCGGCGCGGGCACCAGCCGCGCGCCCGCCGCCGCGCCCGCGGCGGCGGCGGCGTCGGCGCCGACGGGGGCGGAGGCGAGGGCGAGCAGGGTGCGGAGGGCGCGCTCGGCGGCGGCGCGGCGCGCGCCCGGCGGGGGGGAGCCGCTGGCCCAGCGCAGGTGGCGGACCGCGGCCGGCAGCGCGGGCGCGTCCATGCCGGCCGCCCACAGGCGGGCGCCGGATGTGGACGCGGCGGCGCGCAGGGCGTCGGGGCGGGGGAGGGGGCCGCGCAACGGGGTGCCGTCAGGCGCGACGGCGTCCGGGGCGTCGCCGCCGTCGCCAGGGGTCGCGACATACCACTCGGCCCTGTACGGGGCGTGCGCTTCGGTGGTGAGAAGCGCCCCAGCGGACGCCGGCTGCCCCCCGGCCGCGGACGCCGCCGCCGCGCGCGCCGCCGCGCCCGCGCCCGCCGCCGGCCCGTCGCCCCCCCCCGCGCCGCGCGCCTCGGCGTGCGCGTCGGCCGCGACGTCAACGAGCAGTTCCACGCCGCCCGCGTCCAGAAAATCGGCGCGCGCGCGCGCGACGGCGGCGGCGGCGCGCGCCGACGCGCGCGCGGGGGCGGGGGCGACGACGGCATCGATCAGCGCGAGCAGCGCGCCCCGCTCCTTGGCGCACACCGCGGCGTCGGCCAGGGCGACGAGATGGGCGGCGCCATCAAAGGGGCCGCAGTCGGCGGGGCGGGAGGCGTAGACCGTAGCGGCGGCGCGCGCGAGAAGAGCGCGCGCGGCGGTCGGCGGCGTGGCGCGGGCGTTCCCGCTCCCAGCCCCACCGCCTCCACCCACCACCACGCCATCGCCAGCCGCCAGTAGCGCGGCCCATAGCGCGGCAAACAGCGGCCCGGGGTTCGGGTGCGCGCGCGCGGCCGCCGCCGGGTCCGCCGCGTCGGCCAGCAGCCGGACGTACACCCCCCCGACGCACGGCTCCCCCGCTAGCGACGGGTAGGCCACCCCAAACTCCCAATGGTTCCACAGGACGGCCGCCGCGCCCGCCGCGCGCGCGCGCCCGCGGCGCAGTTCAGAGCGCTCGGCCGACAGCGAGTCGCGCAGCTCGCGCCGGGTCGCCTCGTTCCAGAGCAGGCCAGCGTGCGCGTGGTCGCGGGCGAGGTCGCGCCAGAGGGAGGTCCAGTCGCAGGTTTGGGTGGGGGTCGTGGGGTGGGGGGGGCGGGTCGTCGCTTGGGCAGAGGTGGTCGCAGAGGGGGGCGGGAGGGGTGCGGGCGCCGCAGACGCGGGCGTAGGGCCGGTCTCTGGTGCCGGTGGTGTCGGCGCCGGCGTCGGCGCGTCCGGCGCGGGCGCGGCGCTGGCGACCGCCGGCGCCGCCGCACCTCCTGCGCCTTCAACCACCGCCCCGCGCATCGCCGCCGGCGCCGGCGGCGCTGCCGGTGGCGCATCCAAATGCCTCGCCAGTCCCGGGGGCAGCGCGCGGCGCAGCAGAGCGAGCGCGGGCGGGTGGCCGTCGCACCACAGTTCGACGAGCGCGCGCGCCGGCGCGCCGCCGGGGCCCGCGTCGGCGACGGCGGCCTCCAGGTGGGTCAGCACTGCGCCCTCGCGCAGGGCCGCGTCCCGCATGGGGGCCGCCACGGCGGGGCCGGCGGCGGCCAGGGCGCGGACGAGGTGGGCGGCGCCCGAGCGCGTGCGCGGGTCGGGGTGGGAGAACAGGTCGAACAGGGCCGCGCCCACGCACGCAAGCTCGGCCAGCAACGAGGACCGCGCGCGGGCGCCGGTGGAGCGGGCGCCGGGGGGGGCGAGCGCGGCGGCCAGGGCGTCCACCGCGGCGGCGGAGGCGAGAGGAGACGCCGGAGGGGGGGGAGCGCCGGCTGCCGGCGCGGCCCCGCCGCGCAGCAACCCCACCAACGCGGCCGCCCGCCCGGGCGCGCCCAGGCAGACGGCCTTGGCTGCCGCGGCGGCGACGCCGTCGTCGGCCGCCGCGTCCGCCACAGCGGAGCGGCCGCGCGTCGCGGGCTCCCAGGGGGGGACGCCGGCGCAAGAAGCAGCAGGGGCCCACAGGCGGGTCACGAGGCGGGCGGCCGCGGCCGCGGCAGCCGGCGACCCGGCGTCGAGGCACGCGAACACGCGCGGCGCTGCTGCGCCGTGCGCCAGCAACGCCGCACCCGCCGCCGGCGAGACCACCAACCTCAACAACGCCTGCAACGCCACCGTCGCATCCGCCGCGCCGTCGGGCGTGAGCGCGGCGGCGCCTGCGCGGCCGCCGCGCGCGACCGCCGACGGCGGCGGCGGCGCGGGGAGGAGGGCGACGAGGGCAGCGAGGGTGGGGTCGTCGGGGCGACTGGGGCGGGCGGGGCCGGCTTCAGGGACGACGGCGCAGTAAGTGGCGGCGCGGCGCGCGAGCCGCGCGCGCGCGGCGACGGGTCCCGAAGGGGGTGGAGGCGGCGCCGCCCGCGGCGGCGACTCGCCGCCGGAGCCGGTGGACCCAAACCGGGGCGCGGGGTAGGCGGGCGCGTCGGCGGAGAAGACGCCGCCGAGGCCGCCGCCGTCGAGCGCGAGCAGCGCGCGCGCCGCTGCCGCCAGGTGCGCCGCCGCGCCCGCCTCGAGCTCGGCCGCCTCCCCGCCGTCGCCGCGCGCGCGCGCGCCGGCCGCCGCGCGGGCCAGGCCGGCGTCCAGGGGCGCGGTGCGCCTCGGCGGCAGGTGGAGCGGCGCGCCGAGCGCGCCGGCCGCCGCCGCCGCCACCAGCGCCAGCAGGCCGTCCCGCTCCGCGGCGTCGACCTCCCACGATGGCACACCATCCGACCACTCGAGCACGGCGCGCAGGGGTTCGCCGGGGGGGGAGGCGGCGGCGGTCAAGAGGGCGAGGGGGCGCGCGTCGAGCACATCGTACGTCTCCGCGTCCCTTTCCAGAAGCGCCGTCCCTGTCAGCGTGAGCAATCGCGGCGCGGACGGCGCGCGCGGCGGGGGCGGCGACGCGGGCGGCGCGTCGGGCGGGGGGAGCGACCGGTCGACGCGCCACTCGCCGAGCGGCGCGCCCGCTTCGGCCGCCGCCCGCTCCCTCGCCGCGGCCGCCAAGGCGGCCGCCAAGGAAGGGGCCGTGCAGGCGCGGGCGCGGTCGACGGCCAAGTCGACGCCGGAGGAGGACGCGGCGGCGACCGCGGCAGAGACGGCGGTGGCCGCGCTCTGCACAGCAAAGACGCGCGGCCGCCCGCCGCCCCGGCTCACAATCGCCAACGTCTGTCCGGGGTCTCCCGGCGCGGCGGCCAGCAGGACGAGCGCGGGCGAGCCCGCGTGCCGCCAGTCGACTCCCCAGTCAAGCGCGGCGCCCGCCGCGGGGGCGCAAGCCGCGCCGCGCGCGTTGAACCGCAGCTCACACGGCGTCCACGTGCCATCGGCGTACCACGCGTGGGCCGGGAAGGTCGACGCCGTGGACAGCACAGTGGCCGCGAGCGGGCACCCGCGCGCGGTCGCCGCCGCCGTCAGCGCGGCGTGCAGCGTGGCCAGCAGGTCAGCCCGGGCGCGGCACATCAGCTTGACCGGCTTGAATTTGGACTGGACAGGAGAGAGGGATGGGCGAGGAAGAAAGGTTGGGAGGGCGGAGGACAAGCGAGCCCGCCAACTTCCACCTCCAACCACTACCCCTTCCCACCTTGGCGTCCGACCGCACGGTGAGCGTCAACTCGTGCTCCCCCGCCGCGCCCGGCGGCCCGAGCCCCCCCGTCGCGTCGACCGCGGCGACGTCCGGGTCGTCCCCCGAGAAACGCCACACGTGCGTGACGGCCAGCGTGTCGGGCTGCTGGGTGACGATGCAGGAGGGCGTGACGGAGAGGAGGCGGCGGTAGCGCCCGCGCCACGACGCCTTGACGACCGGGAAGCGGCCGAGCGCGGCACGCAGGCCGCCGTCGCCGCCGTCGGGGCCGGCGTCGGGGCCGCGCACGCGGGCGATGAGGTGGTCGACGGCGGCCGACATTGGGAGAGGAAAGGAGGGCGCGGGCGATGCGCGACGAATGCCGCGCGGCGCGCGCGCGCGCGCCGGCGGCGCGGCCCGGGTGTCGGACCGGCGCGGGGCGGTGCCGGCGCCGCGGGAGAGAGAGGGCGGCGCGGTTGTGGCTGTATCTTTCGTCGCAGGTTCGCTCTCTCCGTCCCTCACTCACACCTGTGCCCACCCGTCCAGCCCCGGCGTGAGGCACGGAAAAAAATGCCGCCGCACGCCGTCCTTCGCCCCGTCGTCGACCAGGGCGACGCCGTCGGCGGCGAGCGCCGCGAGCGCGGCGTCGGCGCGCGGCGCACCCCAGCCCAGCCCCTGCACCAGCCGCGCCCGGCTCGTCCACCCGACGCCCGCCGCGAATTCGAGCACGGCGCCCGCGTCGTTGGTCAGGGCGCCGGGCACGGAGCGCACGACGCGCGCGGCGCCGACGCGCTCTATCGAAAAACCAGACCCCAGCGCGCCCAGCGCCGCCACCGCGCGCGCCACGTCGTCCGCGGTCGCTGGCGCAGTCGCCGGGCCCCGCCGCTTGGTCACGTAGGCCACGACGGCGTCCAGGTCGGTGAGGCCGCCGTCGACCGCGCGCGTCGCAAGGCACGCCTCCACGACCGCCACGCCGAGCTCGGCATAGTAGTCCCCGATGCCCAGCAGGGACGCCCAGGCCGACTTGGATGACGCCAGGGGGTCGACGCCGACGGTGGCGCACATAGCGTGAAACTGGGCGCGAAAGCGCGGGTCGGCGCGCACGTCGGCCCTGTGCGCGAGGGCGAACGCTTCCAGCTTGGCCTTGAACTCGGCCAGCTGGGCGCGCACGTGCTCGGCCGCGGTCTCGGAGACGGAAGCGCCGAGGGCGGCAAACTGGGTCTGAAGAAAAGAAGAGGGGGTCGGCGTGCGCGAGCGCGGGGGTCGCTCGGCGCGCGCCCTGCCCACCACACACGCCAATTCTTTCTCCAGCTCTCTCACCCTGGCGACCGCGCCCGACTGGAGGCCCTGGATGCCCGGCCGGCGCCGCATCGCGGGCGCGGGGTGGAGGGCGGCAGCCCTGGCGCCCCGCGGGCGGGCGATCGACGCCCGCCACGCACACACGCCGATTGGGCGGCGGGCGGGAAGCGGCGGTGTGGCGAGCGTCTCGCCGCTCGCTCGCTAGCCACACTCGCCCCCTCCCCCCCCGCCCGCCACCATGCAGACGGCCCTCGCCTCCAACGTCGTCTCGGCCGTCCGCCCCGCGCGCGCCGGCCGCGCGGTGACGGTCGCGGTCGCGGTGAGAGAGAAAAGGGGGGGGGGGGTCGGCGCTTTCGTGCGCCGGCCCGCGCTCGCACGCCCCGATCCCGGCCCGCGCGCCGGCGCGACACATGGCGTGCGCCTGCCGGGCGCGGGCGCGGCGAGTGGCGGACGCGCCGGCCGCCGCGCGGCGTGCCGCGTCCGACCCGCTCGCGCGGCCGCCCCTCCCGGCGGCTCCCGTGCGCCTGGGACCCCCGCCCATCCCGCATTGCGCCCTCCCATCTCCTCTTAGACCCCCCGCACCGGGGCCGCCGCCCCCCGCGCGCCCACCGCCGCCCGCCGCGTCGCGGCGCGCGCCGCGCCCGCCGTCGCCAAGGCGCCCACCGCCGCGGGCACCGACTCCGAGTACGCCATGGAGACGCTGACGACGTTCCTGCTGCGGGTGCGAGCATGGAGGGAGAAGGGGCGGAGGCGGCGCGGGGCGGGGCGGCAGCGTCCGGCGGCGCGGGCGGCGCCCGCCGGCCACCCTTTTCGTGCTCGAGGGTCGAGGCGTGCACGACCCGCGCGCGCGCCCACCGCCCCGCCCCTCCCCCCCCTCCGCCTCCAGGAGCAAGCCAACGGGTCCCTGGACCCCGAGCTCGCGGTCGTGCTCTCCTCGATCGCGACCGCGTGCAAACAGATTGCCTCGCTCGTCAACCGGTCGGGCATCTCCAACCTCACCGGCCTCGCCGGCGCGGCCAACATCCAGGGCGAGGACCAGAAGAAGCTCGACGTCATCTCCAACGAAGTCTTTTGCAACGCGCTGCGCGCGTCGGGGCGCACGGGCGTCATCGCGTCCGAGGAGGAGGACCTGCCGGTGGCGGTCGAGGAGACCTACTCGGGCAACTACGTCGTCGTGTTCGACCCGCTCGACGGGTCGTCCAACATCGACGCGGGGATCGCGACGGGGTCAATTTTTGGGATTTACGCGCCGTCGGATGAGTGCTCCATCGAGGACATGGACGACCCGACCAAAATGATGGAGGTGGGGGGGCGGGAGGGGGGGGGCGAGGGCGGGGGGGCGGGAGAGAGCGCGCGAGGGCAAGAGCGCCGCCCACCCTTTGTCCCCTCCTCTCCTCCCAAGAACTGCGTTGTCAACGTGTGCCAGCCCGGGGACGCCCTCCTCGCGGCCGGCTACTGCCTCTACTCTTCGTCCGTCAACTTTGTGCTGACCGTCGGCCGCGGCGTCTGGGGCTTCACGTAAGGGCCATTTTCCTTGATTTTGGGGGCGTTGGAGAGCCCGCGACCGCCCCGTTCCGTGTCCAGCGACCCCGCCCTCTCATTCCCACCCCTTTTTTGCAGCTACGACACCCTCGTCGGCGAATTCGTGATGACCCACCCCAACGTGAAGGTGCCCGACGCGGGCAAAATTTACTCCTTCAACGAGGGCAACTACAACGGGTGGGAGGGCGGCCTGCAGAAGTACATGGACTCGCTGAAAGACGGGGCCAAGTGGGGGGGGAAGCCGTACACGTCGCGCTACATTGGGTCGCTCGTCGGCGACTTCCACCGCACGTTGCTCTACGGTGCGAGAAAGAGGAGACGAGGGCAGGGGGGATGGTGGTGGAATGGCGGTCTGGGGTGCTGTGCGCAGCCCGCGGCGGGTGACCGACCCCGCCAACCCTCTCCCCCTCTCCTCCCCTTCCTCTTCTCGCCAGGCGGCATCTACGGCTACCCCGGCGACACCGCCAACCCCAACGGCAAGCTCCGCCTGCTGTACGAGTGCGCGCCGATGTCGTTCATCATGGAGCAGGCGGGCGGCAAGGGGAGCACGGGGCGCGGCCGCGTGCTCGACGTCCAGCCGGACAAGGTGCACCAGCGGGTGCCGCTGTTTGTCGGGTCGCCCACGGAGGTCGACTACGTCGAGTCTTTCCTCAAGTGACGAGGAGCGACCAGGTGGACGCGGGGCGCGCGAGCGAGGGCGGTGTCGGGGGGGCGGCGGACGCCGGTGCGCGGGGAGGCAGCGCGCGCGCGGGCGGCCGGCCGGCGTGTGAGCGCGCGTGAATTCGTTTGCGGACGCGGGGGCGTCGGGCGGGAGTGGGCGCGGCGTCGCCCGCGCGCCGCCGTCACTCCGGCCGGCGGGCGCCGCATCGCGCCCCCCCGGGGCCATGGACGACGACGCCGCGTTCGAGGCCGACCTGGCCGCCGCCCTCGCCGCGTCTCTCGGCGAGGGCGGCGGCCCGCCAGAGGCGTTGGAGCCGCCGCCGCCGCCGCCGCCCTCTGCCTTCCCGTCCCTCGCCTCGGCCGGCGTCGCGGCCGCCGCCGGCTTGCGCAACCGGGCCGGAGAAGAACAATGCTTTGTCAACGCGGTCGTGCAGGCGTTGGCCGCCCCTCCAGCCCCCTTTGGCGTCGCCCTCCGCGCGTGGGCCCACTCGCCCGCGCGCGCGCCCGGCGACCGCGCACGCGTCGCGGCCGAGCTGATCGCCCTCGTCACCTCCCTGGCCGACGCGCGCGCGCGCGGGCGGGTGCCCGACCCCGGCCGCCTGCGGTCCGCGCTCGCGGCCGGTCCGGGCGGCGACCGGTTTGCGCTCGCGGCGCGCGCCGACGCGGGCGAGCTCTTTGCCGCGCTGCTGGACGCGATTGTTGAGTCTCCAGGTGGCGAAGCGCTCGTGCAGGCGTCGTTTGGCGTCCCGCTTGCCGCGTCGGCCGGCGCGTGCGCTGTTTGCGGCGCGGCGCGCACTCGAGGCACGCCCCACTCGCAAACCGTGTTCCCCGTGCCGGCCGCCCTGCTGGCGGCGGCGCCCCTGGAGCAAGCGATCGCGGCCTCGCTCGCCACCGTGAGGCGCTGCGGCGCGTGCGGCGAGCCGGGCGACGCCCCTGCGTCACTCGCGGGCGCGCCGCCGGCCACAATCGCGGTCCAGGTCGTGTGGGAATCCGCACACGCGCCCGCGGACGACGTGCGCGCCGTGGCGGCGTCCCTCGGCGAGACGCTCGACGCGGCCGCCGCGTTCGGCGCCGGCGCCCCCACTCCCCCCCCCTACTCCCTGCGCGCCGCCGTCTGCTTCACCGCGTCCCACTACACCGCCCTCCTGCGCGCGCCGGGAGGCGGCGCGTACGACTCGGCCGACGACGCGGTCGCGCGCCGCGTCGGCGCGTGGCCCGACGTCGCGGCGCGCTGGGCCGCGGGCCGCGTGCAGCCCGTGCTGCTCCTGTTTGAGGCGGGGCTGGCGCCCGCGGCCGGGGGGGCGCCGCCGGCGGCGGAGGGGCCGGCGCAGGGGGGCGGGTGGGCCGCGGTCGCGGCGCGGCCGCCGCCGCCGCCGCCGCCGCCGCCGCCGCCGCCGCCGCCGGCGGGCGAGGACGCGGGAGACGGCAGCGGCAGCGACCCCGAGTGAGCCCACCAACGATTGCAACACTGCCCACCGCCCCTCACCGCGCCAGGGCTCGCCGCGCGGCGACCGCGGCCGCTGCGCGCAGAAGCCGCCGCCCCGCGGGCGCCGCCGACGCCGGCGCCGGCCTCTTGACCACCAGCCGCGTCACCAGGGCGGCCACACCGGCCAACACGACGAGCAGGAGCAGGGTGGAGAGGCAGCTGAGAGTGTGGGGTGGGTGGGCGATGGATTGCTGGAGGAGAAAATTCCCACTACTGTCGAATTCCGACTTTTTTCTCTCACCGGTCGGTCGCCGCCCCGCGCGCGACGTCCACCAGCCCCCGGCGCGCCTTACGCACCTGCTCGCGCAGGGCGTCGGCGTCGTCCAGGACGCGCTCCAGTTGTTCTGTTTGCCCCGCGAGCGCGGTGGCGGTTGCCGCGCCGACGGCGGTCGTGTCAGCCACGACGCGCACCGAGCGGGCCAGCGCGGCGTCGGTCTCCTTGATGAGGGAGCGGCCGACCGCCATGATCTCGGGCGTGGACATGGCTGGTGGAGGGTTTGAGGGTGGAGACAGGGGGGCTGAGGGAGGGTGTCGACGCGGCCCGAGTCTCCCCGCCCCTCTTCCCTTCTCTCTCTCTCTCTCACCGTCCGAGCTATTGCCTCCCAATGCCGCCATCGCCTGCTGCCCTTTGTCGCCCGACCCCGGCGCGTGCGCCGCGTCGGCGCGCGCGGCACGCAGCGCGGCCGCCGCGCCGACGAGCGCCTCGGCCAGGGGGCGCTTGCGGTCGGCCAGCAGGGCGGGCAGCATGCCGTCCAGCTCGGCCTCTTGCTCAAACTCTTTCATGAGGCTGGAAGGAGAGGAACGGAGGGGCTGGGGCCGCGCGCCTCGGAGGGTTGACCCGCCCGCCCGCCCGCCTCTCCGACCGCCCACCCCTTCCTCCTACCTTCGTCCGCGTTGCAAACACCCTTCCGCCTCTTTGAGCGCGACCGCCGCGTCGGCCGCGGCCGCGGGGCCCGCCGCGCCGGCCGCCGCGCGCGCGCGGTCGACCGCGGCGCGCGCGGAGGAGACCGCGTCCTTGAGCGCGACCTCTTGCTCGTAGGTGGGGGGGGCGTCCATGGGAAGGGACGCGGCGTCGGTGGGGCCGCGGAGGCGGGCCGCAGCGAGAGTCGACCGCGGACGCGCGCCCCCGCCGCCACACGCTTCCTCGGCGTGCCGGCCGCCGCCGCCCCGCCCGCAGCGCGCGCCTTTTCCGACCGCCGCCGCACCTCCCGCCTCTCGATATGCGCGCCTCTCGCGCCGCGCTCGCCCAAATCGGGCGCCTGGCCACGCCGCCCAAGCTCGTGCTCGAGGCGGCGCCGTCGGAGGCCAAAGTGCGCGACTTCTTTCGCGAGGTGAGATAGGGATGAGGGGAGGAAGGCGGAGGACGCCGCAGCGGCGGCGCGTGCGCGGACGGCCGCCATCGCTGCCCGCCCCGCCCGCCCGCCGCAGAGGCGCCAAGATGGTCACGATGACGCGCGCCACCCTCTCGCCCCGATCGCAGGTCTGCCGCTTCGTCCCGTGGACCGTCAAAAACTACCGCCTCGAGGAGCTGACCACCCCCACCGAACTGCGCGCCAACGTCGCGTCCCTCTTCAAAGCGCGCGACGCGGTCGCCGACCCGCGCGTGGTCGACATCCTCATCTACAAGGGGCGCGAGGAGCTCGAATCCGTCGCGCTGCAGCACAAGCAGCGGCACCACCTCATCACCGAGTACGTGATCGGACCCCGGGAATCGCGCAAAGCGGCGGCGGGGGCGGCGGCGGGGGTGGCGGGGGGGGAGTCGGCGTTCCTCGCGGCGTTCTATTCCAACACGCAGTGAGGAGAGGGGCGAGGGGGCGTGCAACGAGAGCCGCGCGACCGCGGCGGGAGAGAGATAGAGAGGCGTCACACACACGCACGCCCGCCCCGCCGCTCACCCCGTGACAGAGTGGACGTCGAGGTGCGTGCGCAGCGCCTTGCCCGCCTGGTCGAAACAGAACGGCTCCAAATCCAGCTCCAGCGCGGCCACGACGCGGTCGTCGACGCCAAACGCCGCCGCCGCGTCGGGGTGGACGACCCCAAAGACGCCGACCGGGGCGCCGCGAAACACGACGCGCGCGTGGCGCCCGGGGAAAAAGGCGGGGTCGGACGCCGCCTCCCACGAGTAGCCGCCGCCCAGCGCCGCCGCCTGCGCCGCGGCGTCGCCCGCGGCGCCGGCGCCCAGGGCCGGGGCGAGGTGCGGGGGGGGGGGGACGCCGAGGACCTGCATCACGCGGTTGAGCAACCCGTGCACCGCTTCGAAGCCGCCGTCCGCGCCGCACACGACGGCGACGAGGCGGCGCGCGTTGGTGGCGCCGGTGCCGTTGGCGTGGGGGGGCGGGGTGCAGGGGGGGAGAGGGGCGGGCGGGGCTGCGTCGGCCGCCGTGCCCTTCCCCCTGACCACCGGCTCGGCGTCGCCCCACCGCCCGCCCGCCAGCCCCGCGCCCGCCGCCCGGTCGAGCAGCACGACGTCCCCCACCTCAAACAGGCGCACCGGCAGGGGCGCGTCCCGGTTGGCGGCGAGGGTGCGCAGCGCGCCGGGGAGCAGCGTCGGGCGCACCACCTCGAATTCCGCCGTCGCCGCGTCCTTGACCACGGCCGCGGCGGGCGCCGGGCGCCGCAGCCAGGGGCCGGCCTCGCAGGCGGGTCCGAGCGCCCAGGTGAGGATCTCGGTCCAGCCCGCGTGCGCGAGTTCGGGGCGCAGCCGCTCGCACAGCGCGTTGAGAGGGGCCTCCCCGCCAAAGCAGGGCAACGCCGGCACCCGGGGCGGCACATTGTTGTAGCCGTGCGCGATGGCGACGTCCTCCGCGACGTCGCACGCGTGGAGCACGTCGGACCGCGTCGGCGGGACGCGCACGCGGATGACGTCCCCGCGCGCGGACGCCGCCGCGCCGAGCCCCATGCGCGAGAGCAACGACGCCATCGTGGCAGGCGGCAGGTCGACGCCCACGATGGACGCGGCTTCGGCGGCGTCGACGTCGAGCTCGCGCGGCGCGAGGTCGGGGTACGTGCGCGCGGCGCCAAACGCGTCGACCACGTCGACCGGCTCCGCTTCAAACGGCGTCGCGCAGTGCTCCGCTAGGGCGGCGACGACGGTGGCGAGCACGGTGCGGCATTTGCGCAGGTCGGTGCCGGTGCATTCGATGAAGATGTCGCGCGTCGACACGGTGAGCGCGGACCGCGCGCCGTTGATGACGGGCGGCAGGGACGCCACCTCCCGGTTGGCGTCCAGCACCACGGGCACGACGATGGCGCCGGCAAGCAGCGGGACGAACCGTTTGAGCTTGAGATCGTTCGCGGCGTAGTGCGCGAGCAGCGCGTCGGCCGCCCACTCTCGCTCCTGCTTGAGCGGCACAAACCGCACGTCGCCCGGCGGCAGCGCCTCGTACGTAAACGGAGGCGTCAGATTCCCCAGGTCGTGCGTGCCGATGGCGACGAGCGACCGGTGGCGGCACAGGTTCGTGTGTAGGCGGTCTTGCAGGTCGATGCACGAGGCCAGGCGGGCGGCGTCGAGGGAGACGCCGCGCAGGACGGCGCCCACGATAAACGGGCGCACGAGGGCGACCTCAGCCTTGACCGTGATGGTGACGCGCGAGGCGGGAGGGATCGGCGCGAGTCTGTAATCAGGGCAGCCCGCTCTCCCAGAAAAAATGTTGAGCGCGCGCGCAATCCCCTCCAGGCACAGCATATCGTACCGGTTGGCGGGGATGTCGATCTTGTACAGGACGTCGTCCGACGCGGCCTCGAGGCGGGCCAGCGCGGGCGCGGGGGCGGCCGCGCCGCCGTCGCCCGCGGGCACCGCGGCCGCCATCTCTTTGCGCAGCATTTCCCGCTCGGACGTCACGTCGTCCAGCTCGATGCCATAGTCGAAGCAGAGCGTCTGAAACTCGTCGTCGGCTGGCGGGGTGAAGGAGCGGGGACCGTCGGCGCGGCGGCGGGCGCGAGTCTCGGACCCCTTTTGGCGATCGCTGCATCGCCCATCGCGCGTCCTCGCGACGGCGCACGCCGCGCGGCCCCGGCGCGTCCCGGCCGCCGCGCCCGCGGCGCCGCCCGGCGGCCGCCAATCGCCCCCCCTTCACGCACTGTACGACCGCCCCAACGCCTCAAACAGGCGGTCCCGGTTGACGCCGACGACGGGCATGGTGGCAGCGAGCGCCGAAGGCAGCTGTGGCGCCGGGGGCCGGCGCGCCCGGCGTCACTCTGCTCAATGCCGGCCCGCGCGCCCGCGACGCGGCTGGGGCTGCCGGCGATTGCGGCGACGCGAGCCGTGCCCCGGCGGCGCCCCGCAGCCCAAACCGCTGCCGCGCCTTCCTGGCCCGCGACGACCACCGCGCTCGTCGGCGTCGCCACCCCTGCCTACGCCCTGCTCACCTGGCCCCAAGTGTGGCACAATGCCGCGGTGCTGGGGGCGGGGGGTGGTGGGGCGTCCGCGGGCGCCGCGCTGTCGGGCCTGTCGCCCGCCGCTTTCGCCGCCGCCGCGCTCGGCAACGCCGCGCTCTTGCTCCACTTTCTCGAGGGCGGCGAAACTAACGCCGTCTCCATCCAGGCGCTGGGCGCGGCGGGCAACGCGGCTGTCGTGGCCCAGCTGACGGGCGCGGTCGGCGCGGTGGCGTGCGTGTCGGTGGCCGTCGCCGCCGTCGCCGCCGCGCGTGCTTCCCGGGCGTTGCCGGATGGCGCGTGGGACCTGGCGCGCACGCTGACGTCGCTTGCGTGCGCGGCCGCGGCGGCCGCGACGGCCGCGGTCGCGGTCGGCGCCGGCCCCCACGCCGCTGTCGCGGCCGCGGGGGGCGCCGTTTTCGCCGCCACCCACGTCCAGTTGACAACCGCATCCTCCCCACTCGCCTGGGGCGCCACCCTGCTCTTTGCGGTCGGCCCCACGGCCGCGCTCGCCGCCGCCGCGTCTGCCGGCCCCGCCGCCGCCGCGCGCTCCTTGGCCCCCCCGACCCTGCTCCTGGCCGCCGCCGCCAACGGCCTGTGCGCGCCACGCGCGGCGCACGTGCGCGATGGGGCCTGGCTGGCGGGCACGGTGTGGGGGTCTGGGGCGAATGTCGCGCTTGCCGCGCTCGCCGCCGCCGGCGGCGCCGTGCCGCCCGCCCTCGTCTGGAGCGTGGCCGCGGGCGTGGCCGGCCTGTGGGCTGCGAGCGTGGGGCAGGAAGCGGCGTGGCGGCGAGAGAAGAGGGGAGTGTAAAGTGAGGAGGAGTCTGCCCCAGCCCTCTCTCTCCTCGTCTTTTTGTTGTGTTGGTGGCTGGAAATGACAGAGCGCGCACCCCGACACGCGACCCTCCTCAAGCCTCCTCCTCCTCCGCGCCCTCGGCCCCCGGGATCGGCTCGGCCGGCTCGGCCGGGCGCTCCACCTTGGCCCCCGCCGCCGCCGCCTCGTCCGAGTAGTCGCCGTGCACCTCCATGAGCTTGGTCATGTCGAGCTTGGGCGCGCGCAGGATCTTGACCTTGCGCACCGCCGTGTTTTGGAGAGGGAAGATGCCCGCGCACGCCTTCTCAATCTCTTTGCCGATCGCCTCCGGGATGAACTTGCCGACGAGCTCCTTGAGGTCGGACGCGCCCGCCTCGCGCGCCATGATGTCGACCATCTTTTTGCGAATCTGCCGAATCTGCGCCGTCTGCGCGTAGCACGCTTTCTTCACCTGGCCCGCCCGCTTCTTGGTGAAGGCGATGGCGAAGAGGCGCAACAAGTACCCGTCGGCCGTCTTGACGTCGACGTGCGCTTCGATGAGGGTCTGCCACTTGCGCACCATCGACCGCAGTTTGTCCGTCGTGAAATCCATGCCCCAGAAGTTGGTGAGGCACGCGCGCCCTTGGACGTCCTCCACGCGCAGCCGCATCTTGCGGTAGCAGTCGGCCTCGTTGCCCTGCAGGTCGGCGAGGTTGACCTCGAAGCAGCGCCCCTTGAGCGCGTCGGACGCAATCTTGGTGCCGGTCGTGCGCGTCACGAGCGTCTTGCCCACGTTGCGCGTGCCAAACATGGAGGGGGCTTTGACGTCGTACCAGTCCTTCTTCTGGAAGGGGTCTTGGCTGTGCAGGGGAGAGGAGGAGGGATGGGGGTCGGCGGTCGGCGTCGGCGCGGCGGCGGCGGCCCCGCGGTCGCGCTCCCGGCCGCAGCAGCGATGCGGGGTGGTCCCTGGCTCCGCACGGGGCGCGCGCGGGGGCCCGATCCGGGCGGGCGGGAGGCGCGCGCTGCGGACGCGCGGGCTCGGCGGCTGCGGGGCGGCGTGCGCCAGGGCGCGGCTCGCCCGGCTCATCCCGCCCGTCGCGACCGCAGTGAAGCTCGCCCGCGCGATCGGCGGGCGGCGGGAGAGGTGTCGGGCGCGGGCGGGCGCGCGCGGGCGCAATCGGCGCCCGCCGCCGGCGGCCGCCGCGCCCGCGGCGCCGCCCGCGGCCCCACGCCGCGCGCGCCGCCACCCGTGCGGGCGCACGATCGCGCGCCGCCCGCCGCTGGCGCCGTCGCCCCCCGCGCGGCCGCCGCCGCCGCCCGCCGCCGCGCGGCCCCTCCCCCCCCGATCGCGGACGCACGTCTTCTTCTTGCCGCCGCGTTTGCCCTTGGAGAGCTTCTTGTTCTTGCCGACCGCCATGGTGCGCGGTGGGGGGGGGGGCGGGAAGAGGGGGAAGAGTGGGGCGGGCAGTGTGCAGCGCGCCCACTCTCGACTTCGAGCGGGCGAGCGGGGCCGGCTCGCGCCCGACCGGCAGCGCGGCCAGCGTGCCACGCCAGTGCTGGCGAGCGCCAAGAGCGAGCGTGTGAGGGTATGGGTGACCGCGCTTTCGGCGGCACTCACCCCTCGCCGTCTTCGCCCCCGCGCCCTTCTCCCTTTGCAGTCGCCCGCCGCCCCAAAACACACGCCCACGCACCCCGAGAGTCGGCCTCGTTCTTTCTCACACCAACGCGCCACGTGGCGCCCTCTCATCAGGCTTTGCAGAGGATGTCCGACTCGTGGAGCACGACAAACGCGTCCCCGGACGGCGTCTCCATCGCGTCGCCCGCCCACTTGAAGTAGAGCACGCGGTCGCCCTCCTTGACCTTGGGCGGGACGCGCTTGTTGTCCTCGTCGTACTTCCCGGCCCCCGCGCGCACGACGACGCCCGCGACGGGGCGCTCCCGCGCCGAGTCGGGCAGGACGACGCCGCCCGCGGTGACAGACGCGGCGGGGGTGACCTTGAGCAGGACGCGGTCGCCGATGGGGCGCAGGGAGGGGATGTCGGCGGCGGTGGCCGCGGTCGTCGGCATGGTCCCGATCACGTCGACCTCCCGGATGAGGATGTGCTCTTTGCCCCCCACTTTGACATCCGTCGCGCCAAGGCCAAACTTTGAGTAGAGGATGGTGTCGCCGACCTTGAGGTCGAGCGGGTGGTCGCCGCCACCGTCGCCGACGGCGACCACGTCCCCAGAAGTCGGCGCGCGCTGCGCCGACGTGGGGAGCATGACGCCGGTCGTCGTCTTAGTCTCGGTCGCCGCGACTGCGGCGAGGACGTAGTTGCCGCGCGGCGAGAGCTGGGGGGGAGGGGAGGAGGGTTCGGAGGGTCGGCGGCCGGCGGCGGCGGCGGCTGTGGCGCGGCGGCGGCGCCTCCCGGGCCGCGGCCCCGCTCCCACGGGCGCCGGGATGCTGCAATGCGCGTCGTGGGGCGCGATGCCGGCCTTGAGGCGGGCGCAGGGCGCGCGCCGGGCCGACGGCTCCGGAACGGCGCGCCGCGCCAGGGGCGCGCGGCGCCGCCGCCCGCCGCCGACCCTGCGCCAGGCCCACACCACCACCCTCTCTCTCCCCCTTGCCTTGGTGAACTGGGACGGGATCTCAATCGGCTCCCGCCCGAGCGCGCGCGCGGGGGCGGGGGCGCGCCGGGGGGTGGCGGCCGGCCGGGCGGTCAGCGGGGCGGTGGTGAGCCGCATGGCGGTGGGTGGAAGGGGCGCGGGGGTGTGGCCGAGGGTGTGGGAGCGGCTTGTCCGCGCCGGAGGTCGTCAGTCCCAATCCTCACTCTCCCGCCGCCCGTCGACCCCCAGCCCGCCGCTGGAGCGTCTGTCACAATGACCGCCGTCAGTGCGCGCGCGTCCGCGACCGCCGCGGCCCCGACCGCGGCGGCCCCGTTTCGGCCGCCGCGCCCGACCCTTTTCTCCGTCGGCCTCTCCAACAAGGCGGCGCAGGTAGGGTTGGCGGAGCGTCCGAGAGTCGTGGCAGTGAAAATCGGGGATGAAATGGCTGCCTGAGTGGGCAAAAGAGGGCGACCGCCGCACCCTCCCAACCTCTCCCTTGTCCTCCTGGCCAGGTCCGCTACCTCATCTACGCCAAAGGCCTCGAAGCATCCATCGACATCGCGTCCCCTGCCGACTTGGGCGGGCTGAAATCGGATGCTTACCTCTCGCTCAACCCGCAGGGCAAGATGCCGCTCCTCGTCCTGCCCGACGGCACCGCCATCCCGGAATCCGACACCATTGCCCGGTACGTGCTGGACGAGTGGGCGGCGGAGGGGCCCTCGTTCGACCCGGGGACGCCCGCGCTGCGCGCGCGGGCCAACCTCGCCGCGCGGCTCCTGGACACCTACATCTCCCCGGTGCAGGGCTGTTTGTACAAGGCGATGGGCGCGGGGGACCGGGCCGCGCAGCTCGCCGACCTGGCGCGCCAATTGAGTGTGCTCGAGCCCGTCGTGCTCGGCCCGCGCGTGTGCGGCGACGCGCCGTCGCTCGCCGACGCAGCCCTCTTCCCCACGCTCGTCTTCTGCGCCGACATCCTGCCGGCGGTGTACGGGTGGGAGGACGTGTTTGCGTCGCGGCCGAAGCTTGGCGCCCATTTTGAGGCTATGGCCGCCGACCCGGTGGGCGCGCGAGTCATCGCCGAGATGCGCGACGGCCTGCGCGCCTGGGTCGACGGCGACCGCTGGGGCGAGCTGGGCATCCGGGACCAAGTCAAGGCCGACCCGGCGGCGTTCAAGCATTAGGGAAAGAGTGCGTGAAGCCTGCAACCCCCCTTCCCGCTACTCCCTCGCCCCCTCTCCACCCGTCTCTCCGTGTCCTCGATCAGCAGGCACCCCTGCAGTCGCCGCCTGGCCCTCGGCCTCCCGTTTCCGTATCGTCGCTTCGCGCTCGAGCCGCGCCTCGGTCGCTTCGAAAGCCGACACGATGCCGCGCGCCATGAGCGTCTCATAGTACACGTCCCACACGCAGGCCGCACACGAACCCGACTGGCAGCAGTCTTCGGGGCCGGGGGGCGGGGGCGGAGGGGTCGGCGGCGCGCCGGCGAGGCCGCGGCGGGCCCGGCCGATGCGCGCCGCCGCCGCCGCGGTGGCCAGACGCATGTGTGATGCGGTGGGGGGGTGGCGGGGCGGGGCCGGGCGCCCCCCCGCGCGGCCAGAGTGGTGGCGGTTTGGCGCCGGTGCCGGCGCGCACTCTGCGCAGGTGAGCCCCCGCCCCCTCCCCTGTCCCGCTCCGACCGAGACGCGGTCTCGGTCGGCGCCGACACGCGCCGGCCCGGGCGGCGGGCGCGTGTCGCGGGCGGCGCGGGCGGCAACGCGCTGCATGCGGCGCGCCGGCACCGCCCGCGGCGCTCCCCAACCGCCGCTCGAGCGCACGCGTGCGCCGTCCCTCGGTGTCGGCCGCATTGCCGGCGGCGGCCGGGCGCGATGCGGAGCGCCGCGCCGACGCGACACCCCCTCCCCCCTCCCCAGCCCCCCCTCCGCGGCGCCCCGCGCGCCGCCCCCCTCACACAACCATCATCCCGTCTCCCCACGCCCGACCCGGCACCCTGGCGGCGCACGCCCCCCTCCCCCCCAACCCGCTCGCGCCCGGCCCGTCGGACGACGGCGGCGCGGCCGGCATGGACTGCGACGTCGACTCCATCACGGCGGGCCTGGCACGGGTCGTGCTGGCGCGCGGGCAGCGGTACTCGGTCGACGGCGGCATCCGCCGCCTCCAACTCGAGGAGCGGTGGTCGTGGGCGCCCGCGCAGACGTACGACTCGACCCGGTGAGAGAAAAGAGAGGGAGATGGAGGGAGAGGCAGGGAGAAAGAGGGTGGAAGGACGGGACGGCGGCTTAAGAAGAGTCCGCGCGCCGACCCCACTCGTTTTCCTCCCTCTCTCTTTCCTTCCAGCTACCTCGACGCGTCCTGCCTCGTGTTTGGCCCCGACCGCCAGTTCCTGGAGGTGGTCGACTACCAAAGCAAACGCAACACGGCGCGCGCGGGCGGCGACGGCGCGGTCAAGCACTCGGGCGACATGCTGCGCTCGGTCCTCTGCGAAGGCACGCACACCATCTCGGTCGACCTCGACCGCCTCGACCCTGGCGTCGTCGAACTCTTTATCTCGCTCTCCGCGTGGGCCGGCGCGCGCCTGGGCGAGATTCGGGCGCCGAGCGTGTCGCTGACCGACCCCGGGTCGGGCGCGCCCCTGTGCGAGTACCGCCTCGAGGGCGTCTCCCGCGCCTCGCTCGACACCTACTCTTCTGTGGTGATGTGCCGCGTGTTTCGCGGGGGCGCCCCGGGCGCGCCGGCGGGCGGCGGGTGGCAGGTCGAGGCGCTCGGCCAGCTCGGGCACGGCCACGCGGACAATTACGAGCCCCTGCTCCACTGCATCCGCCACGAGATCGGCCTGGCCGACTCGCTGGCGGGCTGGAAGGTGTGAGAAGAGAGGGAGAGAGGGGGTGGTGGGTGGGAGGGCGGCGGAGACCCGCCGCCCTGTGTGTTTTCTGCGTTGCGCGGCGCCGCCGAGTGCGCTGTGTAATCTTGCTTCAATGCCAGACAGGGGGCGTGGCGGCGGCGGCGGCGTGGCGCCCCACGCCCCCCCCCCCTCTCTTGTTTCTCCGTCACGCCGCCATCGTCGCGCCGTCTCCCTCCTCGCCTTTGACGACCACAGCCGCAGGCCCCACCCCCGAAACGTAGATGCGGGCGGCCGACTCGGCCGCGCCGCGCCAGCCGGCCCACTCGCCGCCAGGCCCAAACTCGGCCGACCGCCCGTCCCGGCCCAGGACGAGGGCTCGGACACGGCCTCCATCGCCGGCGTCGACGCCGTCCTCGCGCAGGGCGGCCGAGAGGGCGGCGGCGAGGGTGGCCCGGTCGGCCAGGGCGTCGGCGTGCACGCGCACGCCCCAGCGCACGCCGGCCACGAAGCATTTGACGCCCGCGCCCCGGGGGACGCGGGCCGCGGCCCGGGCTTTGCGGCGGGCGCGGGCGGCGGCGGCGGACGCGGCGGGGTCGATAGCTGGAGGGCAGGGGGCGGCGTCGGCGCGGCGCGCGCGCGCGGCGTGGCGGCTCGGCGCGCGTCGCCGCCCACTTCTCCCACCACCAACTCATAGAACCCAATCCCGCCCTCACCCTGGGCCGCCGCGGGCGGCGCCGCGGCGCCCGCGGCGGGGGCGCCGCCATGGGCGCGCGCCGCGTCGGCGACGCCAGGCGCGCGCTCGCCGTCGGACGCGTCCTGGGCGACTGGCGCGTCGCTCGTCGACGCGGGAGGAGCAGCGTCGGGCGCGTCGGGCGCGCCGTCGGACGCAGGCTTTTCGTCAGCGGGCGCGGCGGCGTCGCCGGCGCCGGCCATGGCCGCGAGAGGCGCGGCGCGGAGGGCCGGGAGGGGCGGGGCCCGCGTTGTGGGAGGTGTGAGGGCTCTCGTCGCTGCGGCCGCGTTCCCCTCGTGTTTGTGTCTCACAGCGTCTCCACCCCTCCAACCCGCCCCCAACCGTCTCCATCACCGCCGCGGCGAGCCCGCCGTCGTGGGCAGCCCGCGCGGCTTGCGCTCCTTGACGACGCGGGTGTAGCCCTTGTGGAAGCCGCGCTTGACGGCAACAGCATAGACAACCCCCGCCAGCACCAGCGCCACCATGGCCACCACGCCCGCGACCGCGGTCCAGCCGGAAAGGGTGAGGGCGGCGGCCGGGGAGGCGCCGCGGCGCGCCGCCGGCGTGAGCGTGCCGGCTTTGAGCCCGAGGCGGGCCTCGACCGACGCCGCCGTCGCGGCCAGGGTGGCCAGGGACAGGGAGGATTCAAAGGCGGCGAAGGACGCGCGCGGCTCGGCGGCGGCGACGAGGGCGGCGCAGGCGGGGGCGAGGGAGTCTTCCGCGGTCAGCCGGCGGCGCGCCGGCGGCTCGCCCGGCAGCGTCTCGTCCTCAGCCGCCGCCGCCGCCGCTTCATCGTCCGCGGCGGGCAGCGCGGCGGCCAGGCAGGCGCGCACGGCGCCGACGCCGGCCGCGCCCGCGCAGCGCTGTTCGGCGTCAGCGTCGCACACCGCCGTGATCGGCGCCCCGCGCGCGTAAAACTGGAGCGCTGCCCGCGCGGAGCGCGCGAGCTCCGGGCGGCAGCCGCGGGACAGGGCGCCAGCGGCGGCGGCCGCGGCGAGGCAGCGGTGCGCTCCGCCTTTCGCCGCGAGCGCCGCCGGCGCGCACGCGCGCGCGTCGCCCGCGCACGCCGCTCGCAGCGGCCGGTCCAGCTTCCAGTCGCGGCCACGCACGGCCAGGGCAGAGGTCAGGCGTTCGACGCAGGGGGCGCCAAAGTCGGCGCCGTCGGCCGCGGCCACCAGGCACGCGAGCACGCGCGCCTTGCCCGCGGCGACGCCCGGGCAGTGCGCCGCGCGCTCGGCCGCGCACGCGGCGGCGAGGCTGGGCTGGAGGTCGACGTTGGACGCGGTGGCGGCCTCGAGGGCGGCGACTTCGGACGCGCAGGCGGGGGCGAGCGCGGCGCGGTGGTCGCGCAGGCACGCGTGCACCCTCCCTTCCCCCGGCGCGACGCCCGCGCACGCGCGCTCCACGTCGCCTCGGCACGCTTCCGCGAGCAGGACATCGTTCCTGAAGTCGTGCACCTCCATGCGCACAAAGTACTCGACCTCCGCCGCGCACTCCGGTTCCTTGATGTCCTCGACCTTGTCCTGCAGGCAGCGCAGCACCGTGCCCCCGCACGGCTCGCCCTCGCGCATGGGGGGGCCGCCGGCGGGGGCGCAGGCGCCGGCGCACAAAGATGCCACGGCGGGGGCGCAGGCGGCCGCGAGCCGGAAGTTGAGGCGGTAGTCGGTCGCGGCACGCCGCACGCCGGCGGCCACCGCCTCGCCGCACGCGGGGCTCATGCCGGCCTTGTTCTCGAGCGAGACGTCTTGTAGGCAGCGTAAGGCGGCCGCGGCGGTGTGGGGGACGTCGGGGCAGAGCGTTTTGAGTTCGCCCGCGCACGCCGTCGCGAGCGGCGCCTGGAAGTCGATCGACTCCGCCATGCGCACCTCGGAGTCGAACAGCACGGCGCCGCAGTCGGGCGTCAGCTTGGACCGGGAGTCTTGCAGGCAGCGGATGACGGCGGCCGACCCGGGCGGCACCGACGCGCACAGCCTCGTGCGGTCACCCGCACAGGCGGCAGCCAGCGGTGAATCAAAGCGAATGTCGGACGCGGCGCGCGCCAGGGACGCGTGCACGGCGGCGGCGCAGTCGGGCGAGGCGAGCTCGTCGCGGTAGTCTTGGAGGCAGGTGAGGACCGGGGCGTCGCCCGTCGCGGCGGCGTCGGCGCCCTCGCCCTCGACCTCGTCCAGCTCCAGCCCGCACAGGGTTTCCGCATCCGCCGCGCACGCGGTGCGCAGGTCGGGGTCGAGCCGGAAGTCGGCGGCGCGCCGGGCGAGCACGGCGTCGAGCGAAGAACGGCACGCGGCGCTGAAACTGGGCTTGGCCCGCGACGCCTCCAGGCACGCCTGGGCGGCGCCGTGCCCGGGCGGCACGGACGCGCAGAACCGCTTCTTGTCGGGGAGGCAGGCTTTGAACAGCGAGGCGGACAGGCGCACGTCGCCCGCGTTTTCGACGTCTTGCCGAAACACTTCGTCCCGGCACTCCCACGACAGGCGCCCCGGGGCGGCGCGCAGGCACGCCCCGACCGCGCCCGCGGGGCCGTTGGCGTCCTCGGCCGCGCAGAGGGTCGCGACGTCCGCTTCGCACGCGGCCGCGAGCTCCGCGTCGGCCGTCCACGCGACCGCCGCGTCGGCCCGCCGCCGCGCCACGACGGCGGCGCACGCGGGGGCCAGATCCTGTTCCACGTCGCGCAGGCAGCCGAGCACGGTCTCGGCGTCGGAGACGTCGGCGCACAGGGTTTCGATGTCGGGCGCGCACGCGTCGGCGAGCGCGACGTCCGCGTTGGCGTTCTCGGACCGCTCCTCGGCAAACGCGAGCAGGTCGTCCCGGCACGCGTCTGACGCGACGACCGGCGCGCCGCCGCCGGGGCGGGGCGCGCCGGCGGCCGCGCCCGCGAGCGCCGACAGCAGGCACTCGGCCAACCGCCCCTCCCCGGGCCGTACGTCCGAGCACGCGTCGTCCAGCTCGGCCTCGCACGGGCCGGTCGTGGACAGGTCGCCCGTGCCGGAGCGCAGGGCGGCGGGCGGGTCGACCGAGGTGAGTTGCGCGACGACGGCGGCCGGGGCGGCCTCTTTCGCGTCCTCCGCGTCTTCCGCCGCGTCCAGCGCGGCCGCCAGCTCTTCACCGTCCAGGGGCGCCGCGGGCGCGGCGGCGGCGAGGGCGAGCAGGGCGGCGAGGAGGAGGAAGCGGAGCTTCTGAGGTTGGGGTCGGGGGGGGAGGTGGGCGGGGGCGCCCGCGTTTGAAATCGGGGCGCCCACACCCCGGCCCTCCCTTCTCGCACCATGGCGTCAACTGCGGGTGCGCCCGTGGAGCGTGCCTGGGGGGCGGAGGGAGGTGGGCGTGGGTGCGTGGGCGCGCGCGTGGCGCATCGCGCGATGTGGCGCACGCGGCGGGCGGGCGCGGCGCCCGCGTCGACCGCGGGCATGGTGCGCATATCTCCCGCTCACGCGCGGCCGGCGGGCGCGGGGCACGGACCTGGCGTGGAGCGCTGGCGCCGCGCAGAGTGCGCTCCCTCTTCACCGCGCTGCCACTCCACGATCCCTCCAATGCTCCGCTCCCTCCTCCCTCCCCGCCGCGCCCTGGCCGCGGCCGCCGCCGCCGCCGCGGCGGGCACCGCGTGGCTTTCTCCCCCCGCGCGCGCCGACGCCGAGGTCAAGGCCGGCGTACTCGACCCCAAGGCGTGGGCGCCGTTCAAGGTGGACGCCGTCAAGCGGCTTAACCACAACACGACCCAGGTACGGCGAGAGAGGAGGCGGCCCGCTGGTGGGCCTCGTCCTGGCGGGCGCGGCGACGCTCCCGTCTTCCTCGCCCCACAGATCACGCTCGCCCTCGCCAACGGCCTCACCGCCGGCCAGGCCATGCCCGCCGCCTCCTGCCTGCTCGCCCGGGCGCCGGTGGGGGGGGAGGCGCCGGGCGGCGGTCGCAAATTCGTCATCCGCCCCTACACCCCCGTCAACGCTCCCGGCGACAAGGGGCGGCTCGATCTCGTCGTCAAAGAGTACCCGGATGGTGAGCGAGGGCGGTGGGAGGGGCGGGAGGGGCGGGAGGGGCGGTGGTGGTGTTTGGGCGCGGCCCAACTTCTCCTTTCTCTCCCCAGGCAAGCTCACGCCGCACCTGGCCAAGCTGCGCCGGGGCGACACCCTGGACATCAAGGGGCCGATGCTCAAGACCCACGTTTCGCCTACGTGGCGGCACGTCGGCCTCGTGGCGGGTGGAACGGGCATCACCCCGATGCTCCAGGTCCTGCACGCCGCCCTCGCGCCCTCCTCCACGTGCAAGGCCGCGTTCACGCTCGTCTACGGGTCGGTGACGCCGGGGGATGTGATCTGCAAGAAAGAGATCGACGCGCTGGCGGCCGCGCACCCAGACAGGCTCAAAGTTGTCTACACCGTCGACGCCGCCCCGGCGCGCGGCTGGCCCGGCTCCGTCGGCCGCATCGACCGCGCCCTCCTCGCGCGCACCCTGCCCCCCCCCTCGCCCGACGTGCAGGTGCTCGTGTGCGGGCCGGGCCCGATGGTCAAGGCTGTGTGCGGCGACAAGGCCGAGGACAAGAGCCAAGGCCCCCTCGACGGCCACCTCAAGGCCATGGGGTACGACGCGACCATGGTGTTTAAGTTTTGAGAGACACGGGGGCCGTGGGGGCGTGTGAAGGGGCGCGCGGCGGTCGCCGTGTCACACGCGCCGCGCCTCCCTCTCCCCCTACCCCGCCAGCGCCGCCTCGTACGCCGCCCACCCCGCCGCCTTGTACTCCACCGCCGCCGCCGCGGGGTCCGCCGCCTTGACAATGCCGCGGCCGACGATGATGATGTCCGTGCCGAGGCCGATGACGGACGACGGCGTGTTGTACTGTTGCCCCAACGCGTCCCCACCCGCCGCCAGCTGCACGCCCGGCGTCATATGCACCATGCCGGGCGCCGGGAGCGGGTCCCAGGTCGCAGGGCGCTGCGAGATGAAGCCGCAGACAAAGTCCGCGTTGGCCGCCGCCGCCGCCGCGACCGCCTGCGTGTACGCGCCCGTTGTCAGCGCGCCCGCGGATGACATCTCGGCCAGCAGCAGCAGGCCGCGGCCCTTGGGCGCGCCGACGGACCGCAGGCCGTCGATGATGCCGGGGCCGGGGACGAGGTGGGCGTTTGTGAGGTGCGACCACTCCGCGATCTTGTAGATGCCGCCGCCGTACTGGGAGACGACCGTGTTGCCGATGTCGGCGAATTTGCGGTCTTCGAAAATGATGAAATCGTGCTTCGCGGCCAGAGCGGCCAGCGCCGCCGCATCCTCCTCCGTCCACCGGTCCAGCGCGTCGACGTGCGTCTTAAACACGCACACGTGCGGGCCGACCGCGGCCGCCAGGGCGAGCAGGGCGTCGGTCGTCGGCACGTCGGCCGCGACAGCCAGGTTTGTCTGCTTGCGGTCGACGAGGCGCAGCAAGGCCGCGCCCGCGGGGCAGGCGGCCATGTCGGCGCGCGCACCGTAGGGCAGGCGGGTGAAGACGGGCTTGGGCGGGGGCTTGGGGTCGGCAGCGCCGGTGAAGGTTTGGTTGGCGGCCACGAAGTCGCGCACCGACTGCGCCACGGCCTCCTCGACGAGCCCCCGCTTCGTCAACACTTTGAGCATGTAGGTGAGCGTGAAGGCCGAGTGCAGGGTGAGCCCGTTGGCCGCGCACCGTTCAGCGCCGCCTTGCTCCCGGTCGATCAGCACGACGACGTCCGAACATTTAAGCCCCGCTTCGGTCAGCGGGTCGACCGTCTCCATGACGGACGCGCCAGACGTGACGAGGTCCTCCACGATGAGGCAGGTCTGCCCTTGCTCGAACGCGCCTTCGATCGCCTTTTTTGTCCCATAGTCTTTCACCTCCTTGCGCCGCATGAGCATGGGGGCGCCATGCGCCAGGGACATGCAGGTGGCGATGGGCAGCGCGGTGTAGGGGACACCGCACAGGACATCGAATTTGGCGCCGCCTTCGTTGACGCGCGCCCACATCGCTTCCGCCACCGCCGCCAGCACGTCGGGGTAGGACACGATGAGGCGCAGGTCGACGTAGACGGGCGAGATGAGGCCCGATTTCAGTTTAAACTCGCCAAACTTGACGGCCTGCGAACGGGGGAGGGAGGTGGGCCGCGGGCCGGCGCGCGCGCGCGCCGGCGCGCGCCCTCCGAGCCCCCCTCGACCACTCCTCTCACCTCGATCTCGTGCAGGCGCACGACGAGCGACTCAAACTCGGTCTCCTTGCCGGCGACGGCCTGTGGGGGAGAGGGGGCGGGGGGCGCCTCGGTGGGGGGTCGTGCTGAAGAGACCGTTGCCCCACCCCCCCTTTCCCCACTCCTCTCCCACCTTTTGCATGGCCGCAGCGACCGTCTGCAGCGCGGTCGCCATGTCGGATCGGCGGGGCGAGCGGGCGGGGGGGGGAGGGCGGGCGCGGCTGCAGGACGGGCGGGGATTGGCGCGAGGGGACACGCGCTCGCTCCCGCCGCCCGCAGGCGGACAGCTACGGTCGACTCGCGTCCATCCCGATCAGCGCGCGCCGTCGCCACCCTCCAGCCGCCGGCGCTCCACGCGCGCGCACTTCGCCGCGCACCCCTACCACACCTGGGCGACGCGGGCGGGGGCGGGTGCGACCGTAGGCCGACGGGCGATGCAGAAACGGGGGCGCGACCGCGGGAGGCGTGTCGCATGAGCCGGCGCCGAGGACTGCGACGGCCGGCGAATCGCGGCGCCCCCAGTCCTCTCGCCGCCGGCGGCCGCGACACCCCTCCCTGTCCGCCGCCCCCGCACGCGATGGTGGACGCGCCCCCCGCGCCGGCCGCCGCGCCGCCGGCCGCCGGCGAGCCGGTCGACCCGGCGAAGAAGGCCAAGGCGGTGAGAGCAGGCGGGGGCGATGGCGGGCGGTGGTGGTGGTCGCGTGGTTGCGCGATCGAGTGGGCGGGCGGGCGGGAGCGGCGGGCGATGGGGGCTGCGCCGACCCTGCCGCCGTCCCCCCTCCCGCGCAGGACGCCAAGCGCGCCTTGAAGGACGCCAAAAAGGCCAAGGCGCTGGAGCGCGCGGCCGCCGCCGCCGCGGCGGCGGCCGCGCCGGCCGCCGACGGCGGCAAGAAGGCGGCGGCCAAGGCGGAGAAGGAGGCGGCGCGGGTACGCGCGCGAGGGGGAAGGGAGCACGCGCCGCGCACGGCCCCGCGCGCGAGTCGGGAGCCCACGGCAACCCTACCCTGCTCACCCCCTGCAGGCCAAGGACGCGGAGGAGCTCGCGTCCTTCATCGCCGCCGCGCGCGCGACGCCAGCCGGCGCCAAAAAGGATTACGGCGGCCCCCTGCCCAAAGTGTACGACCCCAAGCTCGTCGAGGCGGCCACATACGCGTGGTGGGAGGCGGCCGGCTTTTTCGGGCCGGGCGCGGGGCCGCGGGTGGACGACGCGGGTAGTTCGACTGCCGCCCTGAAACCTTTCGTCATGGTCATCCCCCCCCCAAACGTCACCGGCTCCCTGCACCTGGGCCACGCGCTCATGGCCGCCATCGAGGACGCGGTCGTGCGGTGGCACCGCATGCGCGGGCGGCCGACGCTCTGGGTGCCGGGCACCGACCACGCGGGGATCGCGACGCAGACCGTCGTCGAGAAGACCCTGGCCCGCGAGCGCGGCGTGTCGCGGCACGACCTGGGGCGGGACGCGTTTGTGGGCGAGGTGCACGCGTGGGTGAAAACGTACGGGGGGAAGATTTGCGAGCAGTTGCGCCGCGTCGGCGCGTCGCCCGACTGGTCGCGCCAAGCGTTTACGATGGACGACCAGCTGACGGCGGCGGTGAAAGCCGCGTTTTTGAGGCTGCATTCCGACGGCCTGGTGTACAGGGACAACCGGCTGGTCAACTGGTCGACCCGCCTCAAAACCGCAATCTCCGACATTGAAGTCGACTACATCGACGTGCCCGCCTTCCACCCCCTGAAAGTGCCGGGCTACGAAAAAACGGTCGAATTCGGGGTGCTGACGTCCTTCGCTTACCCGCTCGACGGGTCGGACGGAGAGATTGTCGTCGCGACGACGCGCCCCGAAACGATGCTCGGCGACGCCGCGGTCGCCGTCCACCCCGACGACGCCCGCTACGCCCATCTCATCGGCACCCACGTCGTGCACCCTCTCGACGGGCGCAAGCTGCCCATCATCGGGGACGCGGACCTGGTCGACATGGCGTTTGGCACGGGCGCCGTCAAGATCACGCCCGCCCACGACCCCAACGATTTCGCGACAGGGAAGCGGCACGGCCTGGAGTTTGTGTCGGTGTTTGACGATGAAGGGCGCATCAACGAGCGGGGCGGGCGGTTTGCGGCGACGCCGAGGTTCGAGGTAAGGGGGAGAGGGGGAGAGGGGGAGAGGGGGAGAGGGAGGGGCCTCGCGCCCACCGCCCCCCCCCCCCCCCCCCCCCCACCCCCCACCCCCTCTATCCACCAGGCCCGCATCACCGTCGTCGACTGGCTCAAAGAGCTCGGCCTCTTCCGCGGCGTGGCCGGCAACCCGATGCGGCTCGGCCTCTGCTCCCGGTCGGGCGACGTCGTGGAGCCCGTGCTCAAGCCTCAATGGTGGGTCGCGTGCGCGGGCATGGCGGCGCGCGCGGTGGACGCTGTGCGCGGGGGGAGCCTCACCATCGTGCCGAAAGAGTCGGAGGGCACCTGGTTTCGCTGGCTCGAGTCGATCCGCGACTGGTGCGTGTCCCGCCAACTGTGGTGGGGGCACCGCATTCCAGCGTATTACATCAAGGTCGGGGACGGCGGGGACGCGCCGGGCGGGCCGTCGGAGTTGACCGACCGGTGGGTCGTCGCGGCCGACGCCGACGCGGCGCTCGCCGAGGCCCAATCCCGCTTCCCCGGCCAAGCCGTGGCCGTCGTCCAGGACGAGGACGTGCTCGACACCTGGTTCTCGTCCGGCCTCTTTCCCTTCTCCGTGTTTGGCTGGCCGGAAGCGACGCCCGATCTCGCCCGTTTCTACCCCACCTCGCTCCTAGAGACCGGCCACGACATCCTCTTCTTCTGGGTCGCCCGCATGGTCATGATGGGACTGCAACTGACGGACGCGCTCCCGTTCGACACGGTCTACCTGCACACGATGGTGCGCGACGCGCACGGCCGCAAAATGTCGAAATCGCTGGGCAACGTCGTCGACCCCCTCCACGTCATCGACGGCATCACCCTGGCCGCCTTGCACGCGACATTGGAAGGCGGCAACCTGGACGCAAAGGAGGTGGCCAAAGCGAAAGCTGGCCAGGCGGCCGACTTTCCCGACGGCATCGAAGAGTGTGGCGCCGACGCGCTGCGCATGGCGCTCGTCTCGTACACGACCCAGGCGCGCGACATTAACCTAGACATCAAGCGCGTCATCACGTACCGGTACTGGTGCAACAAGCTGTGGAACGCGGTGCGCTTCGGCATGATGAATTTGGGCGACGGGTTTCGGCCCGACGCGGCGTCCGTCGCGCCGTCGGCGCGCCCCGCCCTCCCGCTCGCCTGCCGCTGGATCCTGGCCCGCCTGGACGCCGCCGCGGCCACCGCCAACGCGTCTTTCGAATCGCACGACTTTGCGGGCGTCGTGGGGGCGGCCTACACCTTTTGGCAAAACGAGACGTGCGACGTGTTTATCGAACTCGTCAAACCCGCCGTCGCGGCCGCCGACACCGACCCCGCGGCCGCAGTCGCATTCCGTCAGACTTTGTGGGCCTGCCTGGACGCTGGCCTGCGCCTGCTCCACCCGCTGATGCCGTACGTCACGGAAGAGCTCTGGCAACGCCTCCCCCGCGGCGGCGTTGCGCCCGCCGCGTCCTCGATCATGGTCGCGCCATACCCCCTGCCCCGCGGCGGGGGGGATGCCGCGGCTGAAGCGTCGATGAAGGCGGTGCTGGACGCGGTCACGGTCGCACGCAACCTGCGCAACGAGTACGGCTTGACGACGCGGCAAAAGCCGCCGATCACCCTGCTGCCCGCGGATGCAGCCGCGGCCGCGCCGTTTGCGGTGGATGGCGGTGCAGCCTACCTGGCCGCCCTGGCGCCGGCTGAATCGGCCACTGTCGCCCCCTCGGGCACCGGCGCCCCGCCCGGCTGCGGCGTCGCCGTCGTTTCAGCCGCCGTCTCTGTCGCGGTCGCCCTCGCCGGCGTCCTCGACCCCGACAAGGAGCTGGCCAAGCTGGCGGGCAAGCGGGAGGAGGCGGCGGCCAAGGCGGCGGGGCTGGCCAAGAAGCGGGCGGCGGGCGGCTACGCCGCGCGCACGCCGGCCGACGTGCAAGCCGCGGACAACGTTAAGGCGGCGACCGCGGACGCGGAGCTGGCGACGCTGGATGCGCACATTGCGGCCATGGAGAAGCTGTCGCTGGAGAGCAGCAAGTGAGAGGGGTGGAGGAGGGGGTGGAGGAGTCGCTGCAAACGTCGCGCCCTCCCTCGCCGCGTTCACTCGCTGCCGCTGTCCAGGGACGGCAGGTCGTCGTCGCTCTCGTCGGCCGCGGCCGGCGGCGGCGCCGCGGCCAGGGCGGCGGCCGGCGGCGCGGGTGGCGGCGAGGAGCGGCGCGCCGCCGCGATCAGGGGGCTGGCCTGCTTGGCCGGCGGCGCAGGGGCAGCGGCGGGAGCCGTCGCAGCCACATCGGGCGCGGCGGGCGGCGACGGCGGCGGCGAGGGCGACGGCGACCGCCTTTCAGGCGGCACGCCCCAGTCCAGCTCGGCCAGCTCCACTGCGCCCCCGTCGGGCCGCCCGCCGCCCACGACCGGCACAGCGCGCGGGTGGAGCAGTCCTTCGAGGGCGGCGGCGCCAGTGCGCGCGGTGGACCGGACATCGGCCGTGCCGTCGCCCGCGGCGGCCGCCGCCAGCAGGGCCACCGCCAGGCCCAGGTGTGGCGGGCGCGCAGCGGCCGGGGCCAAGACAGATGCAACGAGCGTGCGCAAGGACGCGGCGCGCGCTGGCGACCACTCCACGCCCGACGGCGCGAGCGCGAGAGCGGCGCGCGCGGCGACGCCGTCGAGCCGGGCGCGCTCCTTGGGCGCCACGCCCGCGCCGCCCGCCATGAGTAAAGCGGTCAACGCGTCCAACCCGGCGACCGCGACCTCCGGCGCCAGGAGCCAGGACGCGCCGGTCGCGGCCGCGGCGGCGGGCTGCAGGTCGCTCCCCGCGTCGGGCGCGCCCGCGCCGCCCCGCTTGCGCCGCTTGGGGGCCCGGACGGGCGTGGCGGTGTCAGGGGGTGACAGCAAATCCACCTCGAGCAGGGGCGTGAGCAGGGGCGCGAGCGCGGCTGCCGCGGTGCCGCCCGCCGCGGCGCCGACGGCCGTCGCTGCGCGGTAGAGCGCGACCCGCTCCCGCGCCGCGTCGGAGCCCGCGCTGGCGGCAGAGGAAGCCGCGCTGGATCCCCGCAAAGCATCGCCCACCGCACGCACGGCGCCCGCGACGTCCGCGGCGAGCGCGGGTGCGGGCGCCGCGCGCGCGAGCGCGGCCAGCAGAGCCGCGCCCGCCGCGCGCACGGGCGCGCGCGGCGCGGCGCCGCAGCGTGCGGCCAGGGCGATGATGCCGGCGGCGGGGAGCTGGACGGGGGCGTCGACCGGGGACGCCAGCAGCCTCTCCAGGCAGTCGAGCGCGGCGCCGACGGCGCGCGCGGCGTCGGCGCCGGCCGCGAACGCAAACGGGTCGCACCCGGGCGGCGCCGCCGCCTTGGCGGCCGCCGCCAAATCCGGGTCGTCCGCGCCGGCGTCCAGGGCGGCGTTGGCGGTGGCCAGCAGCCGGCCAGCGAGCGCCGCCCACGCGCGCGCGCCGTCGGCCGCCGCACGCGGCGTCGCGGCGAGCAAGGCAGCGGCCGGCGCGCGCGCCGGCCCCCGTGCGAACGCGTGGACCGCCGCCCAGGTGGCGGCGGCGGGCGCGTGCGCGCGCGCGGCGGCGGGGAACGCGGACAGGAGCGCGATCGTGTAGGCCGCCGCCGCGGCCGCCGCCGGGCCGCCCGCGGTCAAGCGGGCGACCGCCACGCCACCCAGCTTGCCGGCGGGCGTGGACGCGGCGCGGCGCAGGGCGGGCGCGTCGAGGTGGGCGCACCTGAATGAGAAGCAGAAAGAGGGGGTCGGCCTCGGTCGCCTGGCGCGCCTGGACCCTCTTCTCCCCCTCCTCTCTATTTCACCTCAACACGATGCACCGCCCCGCGTCAAATGCCCCCCCTCCGCCGTCGCCGCGCGCCGGCTCGGCGAGCGCGGTCAGCCAGGCGCCCGCGTGCGCCGCCAGGTGGGCGCCCGGAGCCGCCCAGCATGCGGCGGGGAGTAGAGGGAGAGCGCTGGGATCAGACTGTGAGAGAGAAAGGGGGACGCGGTCGGCAATGCGTTCGGCGGCCGCCTGCCCAGCCGCTGGAGGCGGCCGCCTCCCTCCCCGAACGCTCCTGTAGTCGCGCCAGGAGCGCATCGACGTCGCCCATGGCGGGAGAGGGGTTGGGGGCTCGCGATGCGGGCGGGAGAGTGGCGCCTTTGACGGCGGCACCGGCTAGCCTCCCTTCGTTTCACGCCCCCTTGACCCGTTCCCCCGCCCTGTCCCGCCCCCACGCGTCCTGCCCCAACCGCCAGAGGACGGAGAAGAGCATGCCCTGCAGCGCGTTGGACAGCAGCTTCGCTTTCAGGCCTCGGCCAAAGAGCCCCGCCGCGCCTTCCGCCGCCCAAATGGCGCGCACCACGTGCGGGTAAGTCACTGGCGTCACAGCTGCTTGCTTCGACACCTTCACAACTCGAATTGAGTTGGACACGGTGTCGGAGACGGCCGACGCGCAAAACCCGATGAACGCGGCGCGCGCGAGCCGCTCGTGCAGCGCGCGACGCGGCGCGAGGCGGGACTCAAGCGCGTTGTAGATGAGAAACCAGGGATAGTGGCCGGCCGCCGTGGCGGCGGCGGCAGCGGCGGCGCCGTGGTAGAGGACGCGCGGCCCCCCCGCGCGCACCTTGGCCGCCAGGGCCTGCAGGCCGCCCTTGCCTTCCACTTGCAGCATGGTTTTGCACGCGTCGAGCGGCATGAGGAAGACGCGAAAGAGGCCGGCAGAGGCCGAGCCGGCGGCCGTCTTTACTGCGACAGGCAGCCCCGCCGCGGGCGACGCGTCCAGCAGAGCCAGCGCCCCCATGTTGGACGCGGTGTCTCCAAACCGGCTCAAAGGCCCCTGCAGAAGCGCGGGGCCGACGCCACGGTAGAAACGGCGCGCGCCGCCGTCGGCCCACAACCGGGACGCCGCGCCGCGCAACGATCCGCCGTCCCGGTACTGCACGTTGACCACGGTGCGCAGCGGCATGAGGGCGGCCACGTTGGCGGCCATGGCGAGCGCGCCGGGGACGCCACCGCTGAGCGCGGCGCGGCCGGCGCGGCGGAGGGTGTCGGTCAGAGGCTCGGCCTCGCCAGGGGAGAAGACGGTTGTCGGCGTGACATCGACGCCTACTGTCCGGCATGGTGCGGGCGTCTCGAACGCCTCCCGCAGGCCGGGAAAGCACGTCCGGGTGGGCGGCGCCGGCGCCGCCCGCATTGGCGGCGGGCGGCGCCCGACTGGGCGCGGGCGTCGACGGGGACGCGGGGCGCGACAGGCCCGCGACCGGGCAGGGAGCGTGGCGGGCGAGAGAGTGAGATCAAGCTCGCGCTCAGTCACTCCCCACACTCCCCCCTCCACCAACCATGCCCAAGCCCAAGACCAAGCGCAAGAAAAACCCGGGCGTCGGCGTCGACTTCAAAAAGGTCAAGCGCAAGCTTGGCCGGTCGCTGCCAAAGGCCGATAACGAGACAGACACGAAAGTCGTCGTCCGCCGCGTCGCGCTGCCGGGGCAGTCGGTGGCGGAGAACCGCGCCGGGCTGGCCACGAGCAGCGACAGGAAGCTCACGCTCAAGGTGGGGAGAGACGAGGGGGGGTGGCTGCGGAATGCGGCCGCCGGGCGGCGCCAACGCCCGCCCCCGCTCCATCCTTAGGAGCTCATCGCCCAGCTCACGCACTACGCCCCGCGCGTGCGCAAGGACGCGCTGGCGGGCGTGGCCGACGTGGCGGGAAGGCACCCGGGGGAGCTGGCCAAGCAGGTGGGAGGGGGGGGGGGGCGAATGCGGGCCGTCGGCAGCACGTCGTCGTTTCCCCGCCCCCTCCCCTCTCCTCCACAGGCCGGCCTCACCCTGGACGCTCTGGCCGAGCGCGCGGCCGACACGGACGCCGGCGTGCGGGCCGGCCTCCCGACCGCGCTCGCCGCGGTTGCCGCCGCGCTCGCGCCCGCGGGCGGCCTGGCCCCTTTCCTGCCCCTGCTCATGGCGCACACGAGGCGCGCGCTGACGAGCACGGATCCCGGGACGCGGCGGGACGGGTTGTCGCTCGCGGCGTCGGTGGCGTCTCTCGCGCCCGCCGGCGCGGCCGCGCCGTTTGTCCGCCCGGCGCTCGCCCAGTGCGCGGCCGCGCTCGCGCCGGCAGCGCGGGCGACGTCGCTGACCGCGGGGTCGCTGGAGAGTTTGGCCGTCGCGGTGGATGGCGTGCGCGGATTCTTACAGGCGGCCGGCGCGAAAGAGGCGTCTGCAGGCGCCGCGCCCGTCGCCTCTGCCGCCCTTCCTCCCGTCCTCTCTCGCCGCAAAACGGGCTGGCCCGACGCCGACGCCAACGCGGACGACATTACCCCCGACGATGGCGGCCCGGCCGCGTTGCTGCACTCGCTCGCGGCCGCGCTCGCCGACGCGGCCGCCGCCGAGGGCCCGCCCGCCGCGCTCGCCGCTGCGCGCCTGATCGACACGGCGAGGCTGCTGCTGGCGGTGAGTCCAGGGCTGGATGGAAGCCCTGGAGCGGTCGCTCTCGCGGCGGCTGTCGGCTCGCGCCTACCCGCCGGCGCGCCCGGCGGCGCGACGCCGCGCGCGTCGCTTGACGCCGCCGCCGACCTCAACGTCGCGTCCGCCCGCTTTTTGGCGGCCTGCCTGCCCGCGGCGGCTCCTAATCTGCCGCCGTGGGCGGCGCGGTTGCTGGGCTGGTGCGACGCGGCAGCGTCGTCGGGCGACGCGCTGCCGGCCGCCGACGGCGCGCCCGCCTCTGCCCCCGTGCGCCCTTTACCCGGCGACGCCGACACCATCCAGGCGCTGATCGACTGCCTGGACGCCGGCCTGGTGGCGGCGGGTCCGTCGCGCGGCGCGGCGCACGCTGCCGCGCTCGCGGCGCTCGTGCGGCGGTCGCCGCCCCCGGCCCCCGCGGCCGCCGTCGCGCTCGCCGCCCAGGCCGCCTGCCTGGGCGACGCCCGTGTGAGGTTACAGTCCTTGGGCGAGGACGCGGGCGCGGTTTGGGTGCGCGCCGCGCCGCGGTGGGCGTGGGAGGCGGCGCGGCGCGGCGCCCACGCCGCCGCAGCGTCGGCGCTCGCCGTTCTCGCCGCCGCCGCCCGCTTTGGCGCGACCGACGGAGCCCTAGCCAGAGCTTTGGCCGACGCTGCGGCGCAGCTGCCGCCGCTGCTGGCCGCGCCGGCGGCGGGCGGGCGCCTGCTGGTCGGGCCGCTTTCGCGCGGGCCGCCCGCGACGGCGCGCGCCGCGGTCGACCTCTGGTGGCACCTGCCGTCGATCCCCACTCCTTTGCTGACCACGGCCGTGCTCCTCATCGTGGCCGACACCCCTTTCGCCCCCGACCTGGGCCCGCGCGCCCTCGCGGTCGCCGCACGGTCGGCGGCCGCCGGCCGCTCCGACGCGGCCGGCTTTGCGTCGGCGCTGCTGACCTTGCTCGCGGGTGGGGGCGCTGGAGGTGGCGCGGCGCCGCCCCCATCATGGCCCCGGCACGCGCGCGCCCTGGACGCTGCGGCGGCCGCGCTCGCGGTCGTCGGGGGCGCGGCCGCCGCGGCGGTCCTCGAGGCCGGCCTGCTGGACGCCGCGGCCGCCTCGCCCGGCGACGGCGGCCGGGCAGCCGCTGGCGCGCTCGTCGCTCTGGGCGCGGCAGGCGCCGGCGCGCCGGCGGGGCTGGTGGCCGCCGCGGGGCGGCTCGCGGCCGCCGCCGCGCTCGGCGGCGTCGAGGCCGCGGCGCGCGCGCTGCCCGCGTTGCGCTTGCCGGGCGCCATGGAGGACGCTCTCGTTGCCCTGGCGACCGGCGCGGGCGACGCAACTGCCTCCGGCGTCGAGGGCGCGGCGCGGCTCGTCGCCTCCGCGGCGGCCGACGACCGCGCGCGGGATGCCCTGCTGGCCGCCGCCGCCCCCGCCCGCGCTGCCGCCACCGCCCTGCGCGAGCGCGTGGGCGCCCTGGCGGGCGCGGCGGGCGCGGAAGCGGCGGCGGCGGCGGTGGCCGCGGCCGAGGCCGGGCTCGCCGCGGCGTTGGGGTAGTCCGCGTTCTCTTCGTTTCTGTTTTCACCCCCCCCTCAAATCATGCACTGCAAACACCCATCAATCGAGCATCTTGATGCCCGGCGCCAGGCGGGAACGCTTGAGCCGCGGGGCCGCGGCGGGCTCGGCAGCGTCGCCGCCGTCGTCATCGTCTGACTCCGACGACGATTCCGACGATGCCGAGCCACCGCCGCCTTCTCCATTCTCGCCATCATCTCCGACCCCCCCACCTCCTTGAGCCAGCGCGGCCTCCGCCGCCGCCAGCGCCGCGCCGTCCTTCAAGTCGACGACGCCCGCCGCCACCTCCATCGCCACGTGCGCCCCGCCCTCGGCCACCGCCTCCATGTTGAACTCTTCGCCTCGTCCAGCCGCCACCGCCTCCTCCAGGGCCGCGTTGGCGGCGGCGAGCTCGGGCAGGAAAGCGGCGAGCCGCGCGGCGAGGGCGGACGGGGGTGGGGGGGCGATGGGCGGGCGGGTGAGGGGTGAGTCCGCGTTGGGCGCGACCAGCAGGCAGCGGTCTGTGAAGGAGAGGGGAGGAGGGGTTGGCATGGTGGCGCGCGGGCGGCGTGCGGCGGCGCGGCGCGCGACGGGCGACTAGTCGCCACTAGAGTGCTTGTGTGCGTGCCTGGCGCTGTGATGACAGTGAGCGCGCCGGCGAGGGGCGCTGGGGGTGGCCCAATACCAGCGCGCCCGCTCGGCGCCGCGTCTCTGCCGCGCCCATAGCGCCGCGCATCCCCCACGCACCCGCGGACGAGAGCGCTGGAATGTCGAGCTTCTCGCGGGCGGCCATGGCGCCGCGCCGAGGAGTGTCGCGCAGCCGTCGGCGCGCTCGGTTCACTGCCGCCGGCCTCCGCCCCCCCCAACCACCGCCCCATGAGGTCCAGCCTAGCCCGCCTGGCCCGCCGCGTGCCCGCAAGCCGCGGCCGGAAGGCGGCGGGCGTCCGCGCGGCGGCGACCGGGGCCGCCCGCACCTTCTCCTCGCCCGCCACGACGGCGCCGCCCCCCCTGCGCTCCTCTGGCTTGGCCGGCCGCCTGTCCCCCGGCGGCGGCGCGGCCACCCGCGGTCTGCGCGTCTCCGCGCCGACTGCGCGTGGGCTGAAAACGGGCATCGTGGGCCTGCCCAACGTCGGCAAGGTGGGGGGAGATGGTGGATGGGGCGTGTGGTGGGGATGGCGGCCGGCAATGCGCGTCGGGCGGGCGGTGCCCACGGCAGCCGCGCGTGGGCCGACGCCGACCTCCTCCCACCCTTTCCTCCCTCATCAGTCGACCCTCTTCAACGCCATCACCGAAAACGGCAAAGCCCAAGCCGCCAACTTCCCGTTCTGCACGATCGAGCCCAACGTGGGCGCGGTCGCGGTCCCCGACGCGCGCCTCGCCGAGCTCGCGCGCATCTCCGAGAGCAAGGCCATCATCCCGACATCCGTCGAATTCGTCGACATCGCCGGCCTCGTCAAGGGCGCCAGCAAGGGCGAGGGCATGGGAAACGCGTTCCTGGCCAACATCCGGGAGTGCGACGCGGTCGTCCAGGTCGTGCGCTGCTTTGACGACGACGACGTGATCCATGTCGCAGGGGCGGTGGATCCCGTCGAAGACGCGGGCGTCATCAATTTTGAGCTGGCGCTGGCCGACCTGGTGCAGGTGGAGAAACGGGTCGACCGCCTCGGCAAGGGCGCGCGTGCGCTCTCCAAAGAGGAAGCCGCCGCGCGCGACGTCGAGCGCGGCGCCCTGGCCCGCATCGCGGCCGCTCTGGAGGCCGGCCTGCCCGCGCGCGGCGTGCCGCTGGACGTGGACGAGGCGGCGGCGGTGAAAGGTTTGCAGCTTCTGACGATGAAACCCGTCATCTATGCCGCCAACGTCGGCGAAGCCGACCTGGCCGACGGCGGGGCATCGAACAAGCATGTCATGGCCGCCCGCGCGTTTGCAGAGGCCGCGGGCGCGTCGTTGGTCGTCGTCTCGGCGCAGGTCGAAGCAGAGCTCAAAGACCTCGACCCCGCGGAAGCCGCCGAGTATCTCACCTCCCTGGGCGCTTCGGAAGGCGGCCTCTCCTCCCTCGTGCGCGCCACCTACGCCCAGCTCGGCCTGCAAACCTACTTCACGTGCGGCCCGCAGGAGACGCGCGCGTGGACGGTGCGCGCGGGCGCGACCGCGCCCCAGGCCGCGGGCGTGATTCACACCGATTTCGAGAAGGGATTCATTCGTGCGGAGGCGGTCGCTTATGACGACTTTGTGCGGTGCGGCGGGTCGGCGGCCGCGAAAGAAAAGGGGTTGCTGCGTCTCGAGGGGAAGGAGTACGTCGTGGCGGAGGGCGACATCCTCAACTTTCGGTTTGCAAACTGATGATGGGCGGGCGCAGGGCGGGCCGGCGTGTGGGGAGTGTGTTTGGTTCCGCGCAAAAGGGTCAGCGTGCGACGCCGTCTCGCCGCCACTCTCCCCAATTGACGCCTCCCTGCGTCCGCGCCAGCCCCGCACCGACCAGCGCCCCCCACCGGGCCCGACACACGCAACCGCCCGCATCGGCCGCCTGCCGCCACAGGCACCATCGCGATGGCCCCTCCTCCCCCGCCCACGTCCGCCGAGGCGCTGCGCGATGACCTGATCCGCGCGCGGGCTGCGGTGCGCGGCCTGCAGCGGCGGTCGGTGAACGCCGCCGACGTGCGGCGCACCGTGTCGGCCGACCCGTCGATCGTGCAGCCCCTGCTGGCCGAGGTGATGAGATGGAGGGAGGGTGGTGCTTTGGGGAGCGTGTGGGGAGCGGGCATCCGTCGCGGGCCGGCCGGCGGTCGAGAGAGCCGGTCGCTCACAGCGCCCCTTTCCTTCTTCTCCCCAGGCCGACGCCCTGCGCGCCGCCCGCCGCGTGTCGGCCGGCTCCCGACGCCCCTCCCTCGCCGAGTCGCGTGCCGCGTCCAGGAGGTCGGCCGCCGCGCCGGGCGAGTTGGTGCCGCCGCTCGCGGCGCCCGCGTCGGACGCTGCGGCCCTGTACGAGATGGTCACCTCCACCAAGCTGAATTGCCTCCTCATCGCCGTCCCCCTGGGCGCGCTCGCGTGGGCGGCCGACTGGGGGCCCGTCCCTGTCTTCACTCTCAATTTCTTGGCCTTGATCCCTTTGGCCCTCGTCCTCGGCCAAATCACGGAGGATCTTGCCGACCGTTTTGGCGACACCATCGGGGGGCTCATCAACGCCACGTTTGGCAACGTGGTCGAAATGATTCTCACGATCGCGGCGTTGAACAAAGGGCTCTACTCCGTTGTCTCGATGTCGCTCGTCGGCTCCATCCTGTCGAACCTGCTGCTCGTCTTGGGGCTGTGCTACTTTGTGGGCGGGGTGAGGAGCAGTGCGTGGGGCGGGAGGGCGCGTTTGGAGAGGGTTGCCGCGCCGCCGACCCCACCCCTCGTCTCCCCTCCTGCAGATCAAATACCCGGAGCAGCGCTTCTCCACCCTGGCCAACAAGACCTACTGCTCCCTGCTCTTCATGTCGTGCATCGCGCTCCTGGTGCCGACCGCGGCGTCGATCGTGTACGGCCCCGCGCTCGCCCCTGGCGCCGTCCTCTCGATCTCGCGCGCCGTCGCCGTCATCCTGCTCGCCATTTACGGCGCCTACCTGTATTTCACGCTTGAGACGCACGGCGACATGGTGGAGGCGGACGCGCGGGCGAGCGCCGCGCTGTCGAGGTCGCGGTTGCCGGACGTTGAGGAGGACAGGCACGCGGCCGACGGCGACGGTGAAGGGGAGGAAGACGACCCTGGATCCACGCTATCCCTCGTGGGCGCCCTCGCGGCTCTCGCCGCCATCACGGCGTGCATCGCGACGGCGTCCGAGTTCCTCACGTCGACGATCGAAGAGGTCACGTCCCGCACCGGCGTCTCCTCCTCGTTCATCGCCCTCGTCCTGCTGCCCATCGCGGGCAACGCGTGCGAGCACATCGTGGCGGTGCAGGTGGCGGCGAAACGGAAGATGGACTTGGCCGCGTCGATCGCGTGCGGTTCGTCGCTGCAAATCGCGGCCCTCGCGCTCCCGTTCGCCGTCGTGTCGGCGTGGATCATGGGGCGGCCCTACACGCTGGTGCTCGACCCGTACATCGCCCTGGTGCTCACGCTGTCGGTCACGCACGCGTACACTGCGTCGGCGGACGGGGCCTCCAACTGGCTCCTCGGCGCGCAACTCGTCGGCACGTACGTACTGGTCTGCCTGCCGTTTGTATACCTCAAAAAATGATTCAGCCACGGAGTCGTGTGGGTGGGAAGAGGGGGGCGGGCGGGGGAAGCGGCGCGAATCGGGGGCTGTGCACTTGTTTTGGGGTGCTTGCAGTCGCGGCAGTGTCCCCATGCTCTCTCTCTCTCTCTCTCTCTCTCTCTCTCTCTCTCTCTCTCTCACGGGATGCGGTCAAACGGCGCGGTGTCGGCGAAGCAGGCGCCAAACACGCGGTCGACCGCCGCGCGCGCGGCCTCCACCCCCGCGCACGCCGGGTTCATCGCCACGCTCAACGCCGCCCGCCGCCGCGCGCACGCCTGGTGCTGCGCGCGCAGGCCGACGTGGCCGCGGGCGAGCTCCTGGGTGAACCGGCAGTCGCCCGACAGGGACGCAGCCCGCACCTCGGAGCACGCGTGGTGGTCGAGCGAGCCCCAGTCCAGGCCCGCCGCGCGGCAGTGGTCGTACGCGTGCACGAGCTCGTGCACGATGGCCGCGTTGACGTCGACGGAGCGGGGGAGGTGGTTGTGGCACAGCACGACGCCGTCGGGCGGGCGGAAGCCGCCGCCGACGGCCTCGGTGCAGGGTTCGACCTTGAAAAAGGAGCGACTGATGGCGCATCCGGCCTAGAAGAGAGGGCGCGAGGGAGGGAGGGGTGAGCCAGCGCGACGGGTCGAGGGCCCGGTCTCTTTCGACCCGTGCGACCACCACCCCTGTCTCTCATCCCTACCTCTGCCATCTTGGCCACCATGAACTTGACCGTCGGGTCGCGCGCGACCGCGGCGTCGACCATGCGCCCACACTCGGCGGCTGAAGAGCCCGGGAACGGGCCCGCGGGCGGCGCTGGGGGCGGCGGCGGGGCGGGCGCGGGCGCCATGGTTGACGGCGGCCCGCGAGGCGCGGCTGTGTGGCAGGAGCGGCGGCGGCGGCGACCAGTCTCGCGCTCCGCGGCCCCCGATGCGCCCGCTCGGCGCGTCCCGGCGCCCGGTCGTCGTGGCATCTGCTGCGTCGCGTGAAGACGGCGATCGCCCGCCCGCGCCGGTGCGGGCCGCTGCCGCGGCCGTCGTCACCGCGGCGCTCGCCGCTGCCCTTCCGTCCGCCGCCACCGCCGCCTCCTCCTCCAAGGACGCCGAAGTTCCGTTCCACGGCTGGCGCACCGGCTCTCGCCCGCGGCGGCACAAGCGCACCATGGGCGACGGCCGGTTTTCGTTCTTCGAGTCCGTCGACCGCCGCCTCTACCGCCGCGAGGGCGCCCGGGGCGAGGGCCGGCGGTCGGTCGACACCTTGACCGCCGCCACCAACCCGGTCGACCGCGCGGCCGACGCCGCGGTCGTGCTCGCGGGCGACGCGGCAGCCGCCGCGTCGCGCGCGGCGCGTGGCTGGCGCCGGGCCGCGGGCTGGGCCAAAAAGGTGTTTGGGCGGTCGTCGACGGACAGCGTCAACGAGTTCACGGTGTCGGCGTCCGCCGCGCGCGAGGTGGCGCCGGCGCGGGGGGTGCGGCCGACTTCTTTCTCCGCCCCTTCCACTGAAACAACCGCCGTCATCGGCTGGACCGCGGCCGCCGTCGTCGCGGTCGGCCTCGTCGTCGCCGTCGCCCGGTCGGCGGCGGCCGCATCCCGGCGCGGCCCCGGGCGGTGGGTGCTCGACCGGTCCCTCGGCGGGCGCCGCGTGTGGCTGCCCGACCCCGTGCTGAATCCGCCGGCCGCGCGGCAGTGTTTGAACGATGACCTGTTTCTGGAGGACGAGCCGCCGGCGGCCAGGGCCGCGGCGCCGCTGCGGCCGCGCGGGCCAACGCTGCCGACCTGGTGGGCGCCGCCCGCGGCACGCCGCGCCGCGGCCGCTCCCGCCGCGGAGGCGACCGCGCGCGTCATACTGCGCTCGCTGGAGGCGTCCAAACTGGCGGGCGCCGACTACGATGTGTCGGCGCTCGCCTCACTCCGCCTCGCCCTGGCCGACTCGGGTGGCGCCGTCGCGCCCCGGTCCACCAACGTGCGCGACGCCATCCTGCGGGCGGCTGCAGAGGCGGCAGCGGCCGCCGCCGCTTCGGGCGGCTCCCCCGCGCTGCGCGGCGTGACGCCCGCCGCGCTCGTCGCCGGCCTCACCGCCGACCTGGGCGCCGCCCCCGGCGACGGCGCCAACATGGCCCTCGCCGCGGTGGCGGCCAAGGCGCGGTCCCTGCTCGTCGCCGCCGCCGCGGAGACGCGCGCGGCGGGAGGGTCGGCGCGCGCCGCCCTGCTCACGCTCGCGTCCCTCGCCGCCCTCCTCACCGCGCTCCCGCTGCCCCTGGACGCCCCGCAAACGCCCATGGTGGCGGCCGCCCTGGCGTCGCGCGCGAGCGTCGGGGAGCGGAGGGCGCTGTTTGAAGCATACCGCGACATCGACCCGCCGACCGCCGCCACCGTCGCCGCCATGCTCGGGTTCGACCCGGACCTCGTCATGGCGGATGCGGGGCGCGGGTGAGGGAGGGAGGGGGAGAGGTGGGGGAGTGGGAGGCGGGGTGGTGTGACCCACACGCTTCACCCGCGCCCCTTGCGCTTGCCCGCCTTTTTGCCGCCCGCCCGCGACGGCGGGGCGGCCGCCTCGTCGTCGCTGATGACCTCTTCGAGCATGTTGGGGTCGTCTGAGAGAGGGGGGGGGAGGGGGGGGGAAGGTGGGTGCGCGCGCGGTCGCCGAGCGCCGCCACCCCTTCGCTCCCTCCCACCCATACCTCCGGCCGCCGCCACGCCCGCGGCCGCCATGTGGGCGGTCAGGAAGGCGCCCGTGTCGGCCTTGAGGGCGGCGACCGCGCCCGACGCGGTGCCTGAAGGAAGGAGGGTGGGGCGTTGGCGCTCGCGCCTGTCCAGGCCGGCGTATACTAGTGCCTGCGAGTCGTGCGGGCGCCGGCAGGGCGCGGCGCCCCGCAACCACCGCGCGGCCGCCCCCCGCATTCCGCCTTTCCTTCCTTCACCCACCTCCCGCCGGCCGCTCGAGCGTGTGCAGAGTCACGCCATCGAGCGCGATGGTGGCGGTCACCGCGCCCGCCATAAGGGGCGAGCCGGGTCTGTGCGAATCGCTTGCTCGCCACTCCCGCGCCGCCGAGCGCCCCGCAACCCCCAGCCCCACCATGGACGCGCTCGCCGCGCGTGTGGCCTCCATCCCAGCAGCCAAAGGCCTGCTTGACGCGCTGCGCGGCCTGCCCGCAGGGTGCAATGTCGATGGCCTCGCCACGCACATCGCCGCGACGCTGGCGGCCGTCGCCACGGGTGCGTGAAAATGTGGATGGGTGGTGGGTGTGGGCGGGGGCCGGTGCGGCGCTCCAGCGCGCGCGCCGATGCCGCGCGCGGCATTCGTTTCGTGCGCGCCGCCCACGCCCTCCTCCCGCCCCTCCTCTCCTCCCAGCCCCTCCCGGCAAAGAGAACGGTCACCCCGCCACCCCCATGACCCCGTTCGACGCCGCGTCGGCGGTGATCAAAGGCCTCTCCCTCACCACCCCCCACGGCGCGCACGACCTCGCCCTCTTCAAGGGCGACAAGCTCGTCTTCCGCGCTACGGCAGTGCGGGCGTCGGCGCGAGAGCTCATCGTGCCGGTCGCGGCGGTGAGCGCGGTCGCCGTGCTGGACGCCGTGCCCGAAGACTCGGCGGTCCACCTCCTGCTCCGCGTCGCGGCCGCCGGCTTGACGACGGCGGCGGGCAAACCCATCCCCGTCATTGCGGTGCGGGTGCCGGCGTCGGCGACGGCGGACGTCGACTTTGGCGGCGCGGCGCTGCGCGGCCACACTGCGATCGTCCTCTGCCAGGCCTTGGGCCGCGCCGGCGTCCCGCCGACAGCGTTCCTGGCGCCGGACGCCTCGATCTTCGCCTCGGCTTCGGGCGCGCCCTCGGTGCGCGCCGCGGTGCGCGCCGACCAGGGCCACGCGTTCCCGCTGCGCCGCGCGCTCGCCTTTGTGAAGAAGCCCGCCCTCCTCGTGCCCACGGCCGACGTCGCCGCCGTCGAACTGCTGCGCACCGAGGGCGGCAGCGCCTCGTTCGACGCCGTGCTCCATTTTGCCGACCCGTCCACCCCGCCCCTCGAACTCTCCTCCCTGCCGCGCCCCGACCTGGCCCCGCTGCGCGCCTGGATGGCGCGGTGCGGGGTGGCGGTGGGCGCGGGCGACGTGGACAAGCCGGTCAAGCGCGGGGGCGGGGGTGGTGGCGGCGCGGGCGAGCGCGCGGCGGCGCGCGCCGCTCCCGCCGCCTCCCCCTCCGACGCCGCGTCCGACGACGCCGGCTCTGACGCCTCGTCCTCGGACGGCGACGGCGAGTTCGACCCCGGCGCGGTGTCCTCGTCCTCTCGCGACTCGGACGACAGCGGGTCCGACGGGTCGGGCTCGGGCGCCGCGGCCGGCGGCGGCGGCGGAGGCGGCAGCGACGCCGACTCGGGCGGCGCCAAAAAGGCCAGGCTCGAGTGAGGAGGGTGAGCGTGGTGGGCTGGGCCCCAAGCCAGGCAGCAACGACCGACCCTCGCCGCCGCCGGGGCCCGCATCCCACTCCCGCCGCGGCCCCCCAGCCCTCCCGGCATGGACGGCGTGTTCCGCCCCGTCGACGCCGCCCTGGCGTTCAGCGCGGCGTCCGCCGCGCCGCGCGTGCTGCGCGCCGAGGCGGGCGGCGCTGTCGCGTGGGCCGCCCTGGTCGCCGTGCCCGGCCAGGGCGGCGTCTGGCAGGCCCTGTTTGCCACCAAGCAGCAAGCGCTCGACGCGCTGGCCGCCGCTGGCGTGACGCCGCCGCCGCCGTGCGACGAGTAGGGAGAGAGTTAGAGAGAGGGGAGGAGGCTGTTTTTCGCACTGCGCCCCGCATGCAACGTCGGGTTCCACGGCGGGATGGAGAGCCCCTTCCCCACTGCGCGGTGTCCCGCCCACACCAGTTTTGGGAAACTCGGGGTCCCCTTTCATCACCCGCGCCGCACGCCGCGCAGCAGCCCGCCGCCCCCGCCCCTGCCACCCCCGCCGCCGCCGCCCGCCTGGCCCACGAACGAGAGGCGCCCCGTCGCGCCCCCCCGGGGAGGGGCGACGGCCCGGTCGTTGAAAATGGTGACGCGCACCGACGCGGCGCCGCGCGCGCCACCCTTGCCGCCGCTGGGCAGGCCTTTGATGCCCTTGAGCGAGGTCGGGCGGCCGCTGTGGGGTGGTGGGAGAGGCGTGGTTGGTGCGAGGCGTTGGCCGACGCGCGCGCGCTCCACCTCCCCCCCTCGTCTCCTCGCACCCGTGCAGCGCCACGCCCCCCTTCTTCTTGCCCAGCTGCTTCTTCTTGCCGCCGCCGTCGACCGCCATCGCGCTGGGCGCCGGCGCGCCCACGCCCTTGGCCGCGCGCTTGGCCGCGACTCCACCCGCGCGGCGCCCCGCTGCGCCCATCTGGGCGTCGCGCGCAGACGCCTGGGCGACGTTGGCGGCTGGCCCACCGCCCTTTTTCTGGGCGCGCTTGGCCTTTTTGGGGCCGGCGGAGGCGCCGTTGGCGGCGGGCTTGGCAGCCTGAGCAGGGAGAGAGGGGTGGCGTCGGCGTGCAGCCCATGCGATGGCGTCCTATACGTCGTGTGGCACCTCCCGCGTGGCCGGCAGCGCCCGCCGCGGCGGGGACACCGCCGACACCTCGCCGCAATGCGTCCCCCCTCCTCCCGCGTTCCTCTCTCCCCTCACCTTCGCCTCCGACTTGCGCGCCTTGATGATGTCGTCCAACGACATGCCCAGCGCGGCGGCGGGGTCGGCCATGGTGGGCTGGGGACGGCGCGGGGGGCAGAGCGTCGGTGGGCGCCAAAACGGGCGCGGCGCTGGCGGTCGCCGTCCGCGTCCGCTGGCGTCATCTCACCTGGGCCGGGCGGGCGGGTGGGCGGGCGGGACGGGGAGGAGTGGTGTGGCGCCGATTCCACGCGCCACTCCCCCTCCGCCTCCGGGCGCCGCGAGCCGCCGTCGACCTCCACCATGGGCTCCTCTGACAATCCAACCTCCATCCGCCTGGGCTGGCAAGCGACCGCCCCCCTCCCTGCGCGCGCAGCGCCGGTGACCGGCGTGTCGGCTCGAGGCGTCGTCGAGCTGCAGGCCGCCGTGCTCGAGGCCGAGTTGGCGGGCACGAGCCGGCCGAGGAGGAGGGGCGGGGTCGGGAGCGCTCCCGTCGACCTGCGGGCTGACGCGGCCGCCTCTGAGGACGCCGCCCGGCTCGCCGCGTCGGCGGCAGCGCTGGAGCGCAAAGCGGCGATGTATGAGGCGGCCACGCGGGGCGGGGTGGAGGCGGGCGAGGGGTGCCTGGTGGACTTTGGGGCCAAGGGGGGGGCGCCTGCGAGCGCCGCTGCGCCGCCGCCGCCGCCCCCGCCGCCGCCGCCGCCGCCTCACCAGCACGCCGCGCATGCCGGCCTGGGCTACGCCGACGACGCCGACTCCTTTGCCGACCGCAAGCGCGCCCGCCTCGCCGCCGCCGCGGCCGACGCCGACGCGACGGCCGCCGTGCGCGCGGCCGCGGCCGCGGCGCGCGCGTCGGCCGCGTCGCGCGCGGTCGACCGCGCTGCTGCCGTGCGCGCTCGCTTCGTCGCCGCCAAGGTGGCGGAGCTGCGCGCGGGCGGCGCCGACCCGGCGACCGCGCGGTGAGGGGCAAAGGCGGGGAGAGAGTTGATTGTTTCGTGTGCAGTGCAGTCCCGGTCCCTCACTCGTCCATCACGCATCACTCGGCGGCGGCAGGCGCACGGTCACGCCCTTGGCCGCGGCCTGGCGCTCGACCTCGGACCGCAGCGCGCGCTCGAACGCGCGCCGCTCGTCCGCCGTCGCGCCCAGGCGTTCCGCCTCGATGGCGGTTACCGATTGATAGAAGCCGGTCTTGATCATGAAGAGCTCCATGAAGCCGCCGGCCTGGGGAGGGAGGAGGGAGGAGGGAGGAGGGAGAGGGGAGGAGAGTTGGCGGCGCGAGCGCGGGCCATGCTTCCGCCCGCGCGCCACCCCACGCTGCTACATTGGTGTCAATGCACAGCACGCGTGGGGCGCGGCGGCGCGCGCCGCGGGCGCCGCGCAGCGCCCGCCCCTCCCCGCATTCCCCCGCCGCACCACGAAGCAGAGGCCCGCCACCTTGGCGTAGAACGCGGGCGGGTGCGGCATGGGAGAGGCGCCCTCCGCGGCGGCGGCGGGACCCGCGGGCGCGCGCGGGAGAGACTGTGCGCGCACCGCTCCCAGCTCGTCGTTCGCCCCCGCGATACCACAGGCACCCCGCTCCGCCCTCCCTGCCCACCACGGCCACCCGGCCGGCGGTCCGGCGCCCCCGGGCGGGGGCGGCGCCCGCGGCGGGGCGCTAAGGCGCACCCCGCCCACGGCGCCGCCGCGCGCGCACCCGGGAGGCCGCCACCCGCCGCCGCTGCCGCCCCCCAAAACCGGCGCAGGAGCCGCGCCACGTGGCGCCCCCCCCCAACGCCCCACCCGGTCACCCCATCGCGTACTTGCGCGTCCACTCGCGCGCCGTCTCCTCGTACCGCGCGCGGTCGGTTTTGTAGATGTGGGCGATCTCGGGCACCAGGGGGTCGTCCGGGTTGGGGTCGGTGAGCAGGGAGCAGATGGAGAGCAGCACTTTGGACAGGGTGAGCGCGGGGGACCACTGCTCTTTGAGGATGTCGAGGCAGATCGACCCCTGCGAGTTGATGTTGGGGTGGTAGACCTGGGGGGGCGAGGGGTCGGGGTGGGGGCGCGGGTGGGGAGCGCCGCGGCGCGCGCGCCGCCCCCGCCCGCCCGCCGCCGCGCCTCGTCGCCGCACCTTTGTCTGGAACTGCACCTTCGGCGGCTTGAACGGGTAGTCGGGCGGGAAGTGGATCATGACGA
>Ga0315273_10000183_pt1 | contig 59305 bp, 72 predicted proteins | sample YL17G02_0_MG_FD_205753 | JGI IMG/M metagenome (GOLD analysis project Ga0315273, IMG submission 205753) | Sediment microbial communities from Yellowstone Lake, YNP, Wyoming, USA - YL17G02_0 | ecosystem: Environmental > Aquatic > Freshwater > Lake > Sediment | place: USA: Wyoming | collected... | reverse complement strand
GTTTGTAGCTCCGATTATTGTAACATCTTCCAAACCTTCAAGTCCGTCCATCTCTGCAAGAATTTGATTCAAAACTCTCTCACTAACTTTTGTTCCCATTTCCATTCCCCTCTTTGCAGCAAGTGCATCAATTTCATCAAAGAATACAATGCAAGGAGAAACTTGACGAGCTCTCTCAAATACTTTTCTTACTCCTTCTTCTGACTTTCCAACCCACATCGAAAGCAACGAAGGCCCTTTAATGTGTATGAAATTTGCTTCGCTTTCTTTCGCAACTGCCTTCGCCAAGAGGGTCTTACCAGTTCCAGGAGGACCATAAAGCAAAATTCCTCTCGGAGGCCTTATTCCAATTCTCTTGAATGCTTCAGGATTCTTTATCGGCCACTCAACTGCCTCTCTTAGAGATTGTTTTGTTCCCTCAAGTCCTCCAATATCTGCCCACCCAATAGTAGACGCCTCAACAAGAACTTCCCTCATAGCGCTAGGACGAACAACCTTCAATGCATCTTCGAAATCCTCTCCGCCAATAATAATCTTATCAAGAACTTCCTTAGGAATTGCTTCATTGTCGTCAAGTTTTATTTCTGGAAGAAGCTTTCTAAGAAAACACATTGCTGCTTCTTTTGTCAAAGCAGATAAATCAGCACCCACAAATCCATGAGTCTTTCCAGCAAGCAATTCAAGATTTACAGTTTTATTAAGAGGCATGTTTCTGGTATGAATTTTCAAAACGCTTAATCTTCCTTGCTTGTCCGGAACAGAAATTTCCACCTCTCTGTCAAATCTTCCAGGACGCCTCAAAGCAGGATCAAGCGAATTTACTCTGTTTGTTGCGCCTATGACAACAACTTTTCCTCTAGATTTCAATCCATCCATCATTGTCAATAATTGTGAAACTACTCTTCTCTCAACCTCGCCTTGAACATCTTCTCTTTTAGGAGCGATTGCGTCAATCTCGTCGATAAATATGATTGAAGGAGCATTCTTTTCAGCCTCGTCAAATATATCTCTTATTTTTTTCTCGCTCTCTCCATAAAACTTGCTCATTATTTCAGGCCCGTTCAAAAGAATAAAATTAGCTTCGGACTCGTTTGCAACAGCCTTAGCCAATAAAGTTTTACCAGTTCCAGGAGGTCCATGCAATAAAACTCCTTTAGGAGGTTCAATTCCTAATTTGTCAAAGATTTCTGGATGCTTCAATGGCAACTCAACCATTTCTCTAATCTTTTTCACTTCATCTGACAATCCGCCAATATCTTCATAAGTAACATCAGGTATTTTTTCATCTGAAATTTCAACAGCTTTTGAGCTAAGTTGAACTTCTGTATCCTCTGTGATCATGCAAACCTGGCTGGGAGTTGTTGAGACAACCATAAATTTAATCTGTTGAAACCCTGAAAATCCAAATCCTCCAAATAAATCTCCAAAACTGCCAAAAACATCTGAGAAATCATCACCCATCAAATCCTTTCTTCTCTGAGTTCCACCCAGAGAAAGAATATCTCCCTTAACAACTGCTCTTCCAAGCAGACCATTTTTGAACATTTCAGGATCGCCCTGAACAATTATTCCTTGCTGTGCCGGCGCGATTATAACTTTTGTAGCTGGTTTGACAATTGTCTTGCCGATTGCAACATTCTCGCCGACGCTTGTCTTTGCATTTCTTCTTATTAAGCCATCAATTCTAATTATGCCTTCGCCAACATCTGCGGGATATGCTCTATCAACAATTGCAACAGTTTCCTTTCCGCCCCTTATAGAAATTATATCTCCTCTGTTCAAACCAAGAGACTTCATCAAAGTAGGATCTATCCTTGCGACGCCTTTGTAAGCATCATCTTGAAGAGCCTCAACTACCTTCAGTCTAATTTCATCACTTTTTCTGTGATTTTTTTCTTTGTCTTTCATATCTTTATTAAAATCTTCCCTAGCCATAATATCTCCTTAAATTTTTAATCTTCATTTTATTAATCTTGTCCTCATTTAAACTTTCATGTTCTTTGTTATTTAGGTTTTCTTCATCGCTATCCCCATCATCTTCTTCGCCAAAGAAGTTTAGACTTAATTTCCCAAAATCCTCAAAAGCCAATTTTACCATTTCATCCACATCCCTGCTCATTCTTCTATTTCTCTCATTCATCAGTTTGTGCTGTTCATTCATTAAATCAACAATCTCTTTTGGAATGCTTACCGCGTGACTATTTCCAACCATTCTTAATTTAACATTAAAAGTCTTTCCCTTTAAATCATTAAAATGATTCTGGCAATTCAAATCTGCAGGGTGAACAATTTTATCTTTGCACTTTGGACATTCCACCGCTCTAAGTTGCAAACCTTCTTTTTCTAGAATTTTCTGTTTCATTTGTATATTGCAATTCTTGCACATTATTTTTGCATCAAATATATCAGTCATTTTTGTTATCAAATAAATACCTTTTGGTATACACACAAGCGTATACACCCCTATTTAAAGATTTCTCTACTAGGGCATATAAACAAAATTAAGATTATTTCGGATTCTTTAATCGTGAGTATCTAGATTAAAAATAGCTCCGCTTCCTTCTAATGCCTTAACAACCTTATCCCCAAGAGAAAGAATTTCTTCCTTAGAAGGTTTTCTGCCCTTCCAATCATAAACAAAATCAACGCTTCCAATCACACTCTCAAAACCAAGATCTTCCACTCTTTCAGATACATCAGAAGTTTTCACGCCTTGTGTTCCAAAATACATTATAAGATATGTTCTCCAACCCATCGATTAACCATGTTGTCAGGCATTATAAATTTATTGTTAGTAACGTTTATTAATCAGTTTGCCATTTTTCAAACATGAAAAAAGCGAGTGAAAAGCTAAAAGAAAAAGCCCTTAATGTAAGCATCAAAGAAGGAGTTGCAGTAAACATCTCGACAAACGTCGGCGACTCCTATGTAATTCCTTTTGCTCTCGCATTGAATGCTAGTTCGACTCAAGTTGGAATTCTAAGCTCGTTCTCCATATTCCTCTATCAGCTCTCACAATTATTTGGCGCCAAGGCAATAGAAAAATATCCAAGAAAAAAAATAGTTACCTGTTTTGTTTTTCTTCAGGCACTCATGTGGCTATTTGTTGCGGGCATTGCAATTGCAGTCTGGAAAAATCTTTTTACGAGTGTTTCCATCTGGCTGCTTATAGTATTTTATTCAATCTTGATGGCTTTCGGAGGAATTTCTCACCCCGCCTGGTTCTCTTGGATGGGAGATCTCGTTCCAGAAGATAAAAAAGGAGCATATTTCGGAAAAAGAAACAAAATAATAAGTTCTATTGGGATAATTGCAGCACTGCTCGCGGCATTCTTCCTTGATTATTTCAAAACAAAAGGATATATCCTTCTTGCGTTTAGTATTTTATTTGCCGCCGCATTCCTTTTCAGATTTATTTCTTATTTTCTTCTTAAAAAGCAATATTCCCCGAGGTATAAACAAAAAAAGAAAGATTACTTCTCTTTAACCGCCTTCATAAAAAGATTTGATAATTTCGGAAAATTTGCGGTTTATCAAGGATTCTTCAACTTTGCAATCATGATAGCAAGCCCATTCTTCACAGTTTATATGCTTAAGGAATTAGGATTCAGTTATGCAATATTTATGACAACAATAGTTAGTTACACAATATTCTATCTAATCTTCTTATCATTGGCAGGCAAATTCTCAGATAAATACGGAAACAGAAGACTCACAATCATAGCAAATTTCTTCTTCGTTCTTACCCCTCTTTTCTATATATTATTCAAGAGTCCACTTTGGATAATTATAGTTCCTCAACTAACTGCTGGAATAGCAAACGCTGCATCGATAATTTCATTCTCTAATTTCATTTATGATTCAGTCTCGCCAAAACATCGAGCGTTATGTGCAGCATACACCAATGTCATTATAGGAATAGGCGTTTTGTTTGGGGCACTAGCTGGAGGTTTAATCATAGACCGATTCCATCCATCAGCAATGAACCCTTACATTTTCGTCTTCCTAGTTGCTATGATTCTAAGATTCTTAGTCGCAGCGATATTCCTTCCGGAGATAAAAGAGGTGCGCAAAGTCAAAAGACTTCCTTCAAAATACACATTTTTTATGATCCCCACAAATTTCTTGCATGCAGAGGGAGTAAAGCTTATCCACTTCCCTGAAAAAATTTTAGGTAAATTTAAAAGTTTGAAATCTCTAGCCCCATAATGTTTTTTGGAAAGAAAGATAAGGATGCTAAATGCAACAATTGTAATTCCAATCTTAATAATAAATTCAATTTCTGTCCTTATTGTGGGAACCCAACTCGTGATGAAAGGAAAGAAACAAGAGATCTCGGTCTTTTAGGAAGAGACGACTTCCCAAGAGCGAAAGAAATTCAATCAAATATGCAAAATTTTGGGATTACAGACAAACTAATTAATTCTTTGATGAATTCGATGATGAAATCTCTTGATAAAGAATTCAAAGGCGCACAAAATATGAAAGATATAAATCAAGAAAATACGAGAATAGAACAAATCCCTAATGGAATTAAAATAAGCATTGGAGTTCCTCAACAATCAAAACCAAGAAAAGAAAGAACTCAAATAACAAAAAAAGAGATAACTGAAGATCAAATGAAAAAACTTTCCTCTCTTCCAAGAACCTCTGCAAAAACCAAAATTAAAAGGTTAAGCGACAAGGTGATTTATGAACTCGCCGCTCCAGGAATAGAATCTCCAGAAGATATTTTTATATCAAAATTAGAAAACGGCTATGAAATTAAAGCAATAGGGAAAAAGAAGATTTATACAAATAGCCTTTCTATAGACCTTCCAATAAGAGGTTTCTCTCTAACTGACAATAAGATTCTTGTAGAATTTAAAACTGAAAAATGAAAGAACAAGAGATAAAGAAAGCTGTAAAAGAAGGTTATAAAAAAATAGCCCGAGGAGGAGGTTCACGCAGCTGCGGTTGTGGAGTTTCTAATGAAAAAATTTCTAAAGATATTGGTTATTCAGACAAAGAAATAAAGAACGTGCCTGAAGCAAACCTCGGTTTAGGTTGTGGAAATCCCGTTGCCCTAAGCAAAATAAAATCTGGAGATATAGTTTTGGACCTAGGAAGCGGAGCGGGGTTTGATGCTTTTTTAGCTGCAAAAAGAGTTGGAGAAAAAGGAAAGGTAATCGGAGTTGACATGACTGAAGAGATGATTGAACGTGCAAGAATAAACGCCAAAAAATACAATTACACAAACGTTGAGTTCAAGCTTGGTGATATAGAAAATCTGCCCATAGAAGATAATTCCATAGACATAGTCATAAGCAATTGTGTGATTAACCTTGCGCCAGATAAAGATAAAGTTTTCAGAGAAGCATTTAGAGTTTTAAAGAAAGATGGAAAAATGTTTGTTTCAGACATTGTGTTATTAGGAGAGCTAACCGAAAAACAAAAGAGTGATGAAGGATTACTTACAGGTTGTGTTGCTGGAGCATTACAAAAAGAAGAATACCTTAAAAAAATAAAAAACGCAGGCTTTAAGGTTAAAGTCTTAGGAGAAGACACAGGCATAAGCAAAAGACAGTATGAAGGCATTGCTCTCGAGAGTTTAAAAATAGAAGCAACAAAATAGTAAGTGATCCCGCCAAGATTCGAACTTGGGATCTCGGCCTTATCAGAGCCGCGCATTAACCAACTGTGCTACGGGATCAATAAAGTTTAAGACGAAAATAGTTATTTAAAACTTTGCTCAAAGAGGTTATACTTTGCCAAATGTTTTGGGTTTTGTGGCGAGATTATTTTCATGAATTTATGGAACATCTCCTCACCCCGGATAACAACCGCATAGGAAATTTTTTTGTTACCTAATCTTTGCATCTTCTCTTCATACATAGTTGCTCTCAAACTAAGATCATTAAAAAGAGATTTCAATTGCTCGGCTAATGAAAAAGAAATAGTTTTAATTTCCATTCTAGGATAAAGTTTATTATTCTTTTTCTCGAGATAAACACATCCATCAGTATCAAAAATGCCTCTTACAACAGAGATTTTTAATTTTTCATTAGTTAGAAAAATATTTGGTATCTTTACATTGAGTTTAGGTCCGATTTCCAACCCCAATTTTTGTTTAAATTTGACAAGTTCATCATTCCATATTTGAAAACCAAAAACTCTCGTTGAGGGCATTTCCCTTAGGCTAATATCTACCCCATAAAGACTTTTAAAAATAGGTTTGATTCTTTGAATATAGTGCGGTCGGTCATCTTCTATATGCCCTCTCAACTGATAAAGCCCCATCATTTTTTTACCATTTTGATAATAATTCATAGAGCCATCACCTATATGCCAACCAGTTTCTTCTGCTAATTCTTCGCTAATTTCTTTAGGAAATTTTTCTATTTTCATTTTTTCAATATAACTAAATAAACTTCTCTACCAAGATACTCTTTTGGACAGTCTACTTTGGCACTAGTTCCAAACTTAGTAACTTTTCTTTTTATAAACCCCTCAATGTTCTTAATAAATATCTCTGTCCGCGCTTCTATCTTCACTTTCTTCATATATCTATAAGATATCTTAAGTATTTATATGTTTATCTTCATTTTATAGTTAAAAAACTCCAGAAAGCCAAGTATCTCCAAAATGGGGCCGCCCGGATTTGAACCGGGATCGCGAGTAATTCAGGAAGGCTCTCGAGATGCTAAACTCTTTAGTCTCAAGACTTCCTTCACCCTAAACTCGAAGGCTAACCAGGTTACCCCACGGCCCCGAATATGCAAAAATGCGCCGTCCGGGAATTGAACCCGGCTCAATGGCTTGGGAAGCCATAATTCTACCGATAAACTAACGGCGCTTCAACAAATCTAAATAACTCGATTAATAATCCTTTCTTTTTGAATAAATAAATGTTAAAATCTAACAATTTAAAAACATAAAAGTGTACATCAATCTATGAAAATTAAAGAGATTTGGAAAAAATTCATCAATTATCTTAAGAAAGATAGTTGGGATTCATGGTTAGTCTCTCTCGCGCTTGTTTTTGTATTCATAAAATTTATCTTCTTTCCTTTGCTATCGCTCGCAACCGGCTCTTCTCTTCCTCTTGTTGTTGTAGAATCCTGCTCAATGTATCACGAAACCAACTTTGAAGATTGGTGGTTTAAAAATTCAGCTTGGTACGAACAGAACGACATCTCAAAAGAAGATTTCATGCAATATAGTTTCAAGAATGGCTTGAATAAAGGGGATATAATAATTACTTGGAATTATGGAGAATACAAAAAAGGAGACATTATAATCTTCAGCGCCCCAACACAATATCCCCTTATTCACAGAATAATCTCAGATAATAAACTCTCAACAAAAGGGGACCATAATCCGGGACAATTAACTATAGAAGAAGAAATTTCAGAAGATAAAATAATAGGAAAAGCCATCGCAAAAATTCCTCTGCTTGGCTGGCTAAAGTTGATATTCTTTGAACCTTTCAAGTCCTCAGACCAAAGAGGCCTCTGCGCTTAAATTTAAAAACCCTTGAAGAGTATAAAACCAATGGAATTTTGTGAAAAATGTGGTGGTATCATTCGTGTTGAAGCTAACAAGGCAGCGTGTGCCGCATGCGGCCATAAGATTAAGAAAAAACCAAAAATAGAAATTTCTGAAAAAGCCGGGCAAAAAGGAACAATAGAGATAATAAAAGAAGAAGCAGACATCGTCTATCCAATTATAGAAATCGACTGCCTGAAATGCAAAAACAAAAAAGCATACTTCTGGACCCTGCAAACAAGAGCATCGGATGAGGCAGAAACAAAATTCCATAAATGCACAAAGTGTGGTTACACCTGGCGAAAATACAGATAAATAGTGCTGTAACTTCTAAGTAACAAATATAACAAAGTATATATACCGACTTTGCGCAAGAAAAATATGAAAAACAAAAGATTAGAAACCAGGATTTTATTTGTGGATGACACGCCAGAGATTACAGAAATGTTCAAAAGAATGTCGAGCAAAAGTTATTCAGAATACCAAATCTACTATGGAGCAAATGAACGAGAAATGATGGCCCTTGTCTTAGAAAATAAACCCCATATTATAATCACAGACCAAATGCCAATACGCAACGATTTTAATGCGCTAAAAAGAATCAGAGAAATACAAAAAGAAGTTCCCATTATACTAACAAGTTTTACTCCTTCAGAAGAATTGATTGCGTACGCCGATTCTATTAATAGGTATAACCTCACATTCTTACCAAAACCAATCAACTTTGTGAGATTAAAATCCGAAGTAAACAAATGTCTCAATATAAAAGAACAAAATCCTTCTTCCTAGATATATTTTTAAAACAACTTCTATTGCTTTATTTGAGGCCTCGTAGCTCAGCCCGGTCAGAGTACTGGACTCTTAATCCAGGTGTCGCGGGTTCAAATCCCGTCGGGGCCATTCCTATTCCTGAACAGTAAGGTTCTTAAACAATTTTTTGCTCTGTTTATTATGGTATTGAAAAGGGAAGATATTCATGGATTAATAAGAAAGCTAAGAAATCATCGTTCATTTACCAAGAGAGAGATTAAAGAATTGCTGAATGAGCTGCATGTTAAGATAGACACACTTCATCATATTGCAACCCATGATGAAAAAACAGGGCTTTACAACTATTCTTTTTTTAAGGGGATATTCGCAATTGAGATTGCGCAGGCATCAAGGGGAAAACCTATGTCTGTTATACTTGCGGACATAGACTTCTTTAAGAAAATGAATGAAGTTCACGGACATGTATTTGCAGACATGCTTCTAAAGAGGGTAAGCACTGTTCTCCTGAAGGAATTGCGCTCCTATGATGTTCTTGCAAGATTTGGCGGGGAAGAATTTCTAATTATGCTCCCAAATACTTTTTTGAAGGGCGCCAAAATAGCTGCTGAGAATTTGAGAAAGTCTATATTGAATGATATTGTGCTCTCTCGTTACGGATTGACAATAAGCTTTGGTGTTGCTTCATTCAAAAAAGGAGACAATCTTGATACATTGGTGGATAGAGCTGACAAAGCACTCTATAAGGCAAAGAGAGAAGGAAGAAATTTAGTCAGAGGTTGATTATCTGTATTTTCGCCAGGTATCATGGGTTCAAATCCCGTAGAGGCCATTTAGTTAATTTGATTATTTAAGAAACAACTCTTTTTATGTTTTCTATATTATCGGCAATTTCCTGCCCTCTCTTTGTAAGCTTTATCAGTTTTATTCTTCCCTTCTTCTCAAAAACAACAAGCCCAAGCCTTTCTAAGCTCTGAAGAATTTTTACGGCATGGCTGTAAGTGCAATCAACTTCCTTTGCTAGAATGCTTCCGTATCTTGCTCTCGCAATTCTTTTCAAAGCAACAAGCATCAATGCAGGTTTTCTCCTGAAAAATATATCGAAATTGTCTTTCATGGTTTTTTATTATCCTTGTTGTGATATATATTATTTAATCTATATATTACAATTCAATCCGCTTTTAAAGCTTTCTCACATTTTGTTATCTTTAGTAGTAGATACAGCACACGACAAAGAGACAACAAGTTGTTTCACGTCGACAAAACAAAATTAATCAGTAGCGATTCGAATTAAATTTCCAGTTATGCTTTTCCCTGTTATTCCATTATAAAAGTTGAGATACCCTTTTGCAAACAGAGCAGTTTTGCTCGCAACCAGTTCAAAACTGGAACTTCCATCATTAAAAGACTCTTGTATATAATTTTTATTTCTTATCATCCCAATCACCTCTTCCTTTGTTGTTCGTATTACAACATCTCTATTTAAAATCTGAGCTGATCTTACAGAAATCAATCCTTTTTTCACGTTTGCACTAAAAATCTCTCCACCAACATCTACTTCCATCTTTGGATAATCAGAACTCAATGGAGGATTGTGAAGATTATATGCTTTCATATTGTAAAGCAGATAAAACACAAAACTCTCATCAAAATTTAACAGTGCCTGCTCATCACTCAATCCTAAAACTGGATTTTCAATGACTCTACCAGTATAAACTCCTTCATTATTTGAATCGAAAAGTGCAATATAAAAGAAAAGAAATATGATAAGCAAAATAACCAACATTATAGAAATCCAAAAAGCCCAAGCCCCCCTTTTGTCCATTACATCAGATAGATGATCTTCTTTTTAAAATCTTCTTTAAAAAAGCTTTATATATCAATGAATAGCCTCTGTAAATATGCCAAAAAAACTTAAAATACTCGCAGCATCAGACATCCATGGCGATTCAAAGATAGCTACAAGACTCGCAAAAAAGGCAGAAATGGAACAAGTCGACTTGGTAATTCTATGCGGCGATACTCTTGGATTCTTCGAAACAAAAAACATAATAAAACCATTCAAGGAAAAAAACAAGAAAGTCCTGATAATCCCGGGAAATCATGACAGCCAAGAAGAAACAAATTTTGTAGCCTCATTATACAAAATAAAAAACCTTCATGGTTACTCAACAAGATATGAAAATGTAGGCTTCTTCGGCGCAGGAGGGGCAGATATTGGTCCTGGACTAATCTCAGAAAACGAATTATTCGAAACTCTAAAAAAAGCCCACGAAGGCATTAAAGGCATAGAAAAGAAAGTAATGATAACTCACATGCATCCAAAAGGAAGCAAATCAGAGCTTTCAGGATTCCAAGGAAGCAAAGCGGTAACGAAGGCAATAAAAGAATTCAAGCCCGACATCCTCCTGCACGGGCATATACACGAAGCAGAAAACATCGAAGAGACTATTAACAAAACACGAGTGATAAATGTCGGAAGAAAAGGCACGATTCTTGAAATCTGATGATCTAGCTCCACCAGTTCCAAATTCTTTTTTCTTCATTAATTTCTCTTAAAATAGGTTCATACCCTTTCTCGATATCTTTAGCAAGCATGGCCGCGCTGACCTCTAAACAATATTGTTTATGTGCCTTAACAAATTCCCCTAGGTTATTCATATGCGCAACGACAATAGACTCCTTACTTGGTGACCATATTGAATTTTTTACAACCTCTTCAAAAAGCCATCTGTGAGTTGCAGCATACCTTCCCAATTCCTCAGCAGACAAACTAGAATAACTTTTCGGAAAAGAAAATTAACATTCCCTTATCCGAATGTTTATGTCCTCTTCGCGCTCTTTTAACTCAACTTCACCCACAACTAAAATTCAATTACACACCTATTTAAGATTTCCCACCCCTAGCACATTTGAACAAACCTTTTATATCCCTATATGATAGCTTAGATAACTACAAAACATGGCCGTCGAATCATTCATACCCGTAACCGATGTCAAAATGACAACAGAAAAAGAGGTTAGACCAAGACCTTCAATTGCAGATTTGACTACGATTGAATCGCCTGGAAAGCCCGTTCCAGCATCTTTCATAGCGAAGCAAATAAAGAAAATGACAAAAAAGCCTAAAAAAACAAAGGAAGAGAAAGAAGAAGGGGTAACAATTAGAGCACCAAAAAAAGACTCAATCCTCATAATAACAGAAAAACCTCAGGCTGCCTTAAAAATTGCTTCTGCCCTTGGACATCCAAAAAAATATTCTGAAGATAATGTTTCTTACTATGAGCTTGAAAGAAATGGAGAAAAAATTATAGTTGCCTCAGCGGTAGGACATCTTTTTGGGCTAACCTACAAGCCTGGACAAAAAGGCTGGCCGATATTTGAAACAGAATGGGAGCCTTCATACGAGAAAAAATCTGCTGCCTTCACAAAAAGATATTACGAACTATTGAAAAAACTATCCAGAAAAGCAAAAGAGGTAATTATTGCAACAGACTTTGATATAGAGGGAGAAGTGATAGGCTGGAATGTTCTAAGATTTATTTGCAAGAGAAATGACGCAAAAAGAATGAAATTTTCAACGCTTACCGCTCCAGAATTGGAAAAATCTTATGATAATCCCTTACCAACAATTTCCTGGGAAAACGCATATGCTGGAGAAGCAAGACATGTTGTTGACTGGTTATATGGTATAAACCTCTCACGAGCGCTGATGTCTGCAATAAAAACAAGCGGTTTGTTTAGAATTCTCTCAATAGGAAGAGTTCAAGGCCCAGCGCTGAAAATAATTGTAGACAAAGAGCGAGAAATAGAAAAATTCAAATCAGAACCCTATTGGCAAATCTTTGCAATAGCAAATAATACAAAGTTCAAACATCCAAAAGATATATTCAACAAAAAAGAACTTGATAAATTCAAAAACATTAAAGATGCGATAGCAGAAACAACAAAGACAGAAGAAAAAATAAACCCCCCTGTTCCATTTGACCTAACGACTTTGCAAACAGAAGCATACAAGCATCATAAGATAAGCCCTTCTGAAACCTTAAAGATTGCCCAAAGTCTCTATATCGAAGGTTTGATATCCTATCCAAGAACCTCATCACAAAAAATACCAAAGGAGATAGAACCAAAAAAGATTCTTAAAACGTTAGCAAATCATTTTCCTGAAGCAAAAGAGGCAAAGAGAACTAATCCGATAGAAGGCAAGAAATCTGATCCAGCGCACCCCTCAATTTATCCGACAGGAGAATACAAACAACTAGAGGAAAGAAGCGAAAAGATATACCATCTTGTGGTTAAAAGATTTATCTCAGCTTTTTCATCAGACGCAATAACTGCCAACAAAAGAGTAGTTCTAAACGCAGGAAAAAACAAAGAAATAAAGTTTACAGCTTCTGGATTAAAGATGATTGAAAAAGGCTGGACAAAAGTCTATCCGACACAAATAGAGGAAACTGACATTCCAGACCTAGATGGAAAAGTAAAAATAGAAAAGATAGAATTCGAAGAAAAGGAGACACAACCCCCAAAAAGGTACACCCCTGCCTCTCTTATATCTACTCTTGAAAAGAAAAATCTTGGGACGAAGGCAACACGCTCTACAATAGTGGATACATTATTCGAGCGAGGCTACTTGGATGGAAAAAGCATTCAAGCAACACCTCTTGGATTGAAGCTTATTGAGGCACTTGAAAAATACTCTCCGATTATTATAGATGAAAATCTTACAAAAGATCTTGAAGAGCAGATGGAAAAAATTCAAGAAGAAAAAAGTAAAGAAGGCTTGGAAAAGAAAGAAAATGAAGTAGTTGAAAAAACAAAGAAAGTAATAACTGACATTTCCAAGGAATTCAAAGCAAAAGAAGTAGACATTGGAAAAGAACTCGCGGAAGGGCTTGAAAGCTTTAGAAAAGAACAAATGGAAGCTAATACATTGATTCAATGCCCCACCTGCAAGAAAGGAAGTCTGAGAATTCTTTTCAACAGGGGATCATATCGCTACTTTGTAGCCTGTTCTGCTTATCCGGATTGCAAACAAACTTACTCATTGCCTCCAAATTCCTTAGTTAAAAAATCAGATAAGACCTGTGAAAGCTGCGGTTATCCAAAACTTCTTGCAATAAGAAAAGCCAAGCGCCCTTGGGAATTCTGTTTTAATGTAAATTGCGAAGTAAACAAGGCCCTTAGAGCAGAATGGGAAAAGAAAAAAGCCGCAAGAGAAGCAGCGAATCGAGAAAGTCCAGATAAACCAAACAAAGAAGCAAAAAAAGAAGACAGCAAAGAAACACAATAAAGCTTAAAACAGAAAAACATTCTAATAAATTGAACAAAATGACAATCTTAACCGAATCCAAAATCTCAGATATAGAAGAAAATATCCAACAAGGATTATTTTCTTACAAAGTTAAATCTTTAGAGGAACACCTTGCTGAAAACGCAAAACCTTTTCCAGATGAAGTAAAGAGACACTTTGTTATGTCTGATGAGCCTGGAAAAATTATCAATCTTATAAGGCCCCAGCCTAATGAAATAAAACTGACAGTTGAATGGGAAGACCCAACTGAACGCTTAGGTTATTTATTGCCCGCGAATAGGCAATGCAACTATTACATATCACTAATAGATTCAAAAACCACTGAACCGCCATTACCATTCCAAATCGTATATGATACAAACCAGAATTCAAACCAATTCAACCTCTTTTAACTAAGAAATTATCGTCAACTTATTTGCCCATTCTCATATGAGCTCTTCCGCTTGGTCTTGTCTTCAATGTAGGTCCTTTAGTTCTCAAGCCTCTTGATTTCTTAGCCGAAGAAGTTAATCCCCTAGCTGCTCTATTATGATTCTCAGGTCTGCAAATCCAATTTATCGTTGGGTCATTTTTTATTTCTGGCCTGCTTGGATCGACAAGAATAATCTCGAAGAAGTAATGCTTTCCATCCTTTCCAAGAAGATATGAATTCAAAACCTCAAGATTAGGATATTTTTTCTCAGCTCTTTGCTCTGCAACCCATTGATAACTCATCTTCAATATTTTTCTCTCGTGCTGCTTTCTAGATTTTCTTCCGTGAGTATGCCTTGGTCTTCTTCTTCCGCCTCTTATTAGTCTAGCTCTAATAACAAAAAATCCTTTTTTTGCCTTGTATCCGAGTGCTCTTGCTCTATCAAGTCTAAGTGGCTTCTCAACCTCTTCAAACGCATCAGAAGCTCTCCACTTTATCATTCTATCATGCATAACAGCCTTATCGGGCTCTTTCCATGCTTTCCTTAGATAATGATACATTCCTTTTGCCATAATTAATGCTAACAAATTTGGTTTTTAAATGTTAAGGTTTTTATATCGATATAAGTTAATTAAGATATGAAAACAAAAAAGACATTTTATGTGACAACCCCAATATATTATCCAACGGCAAAACCTCATTTGGGGACGTCATACACAACAATTGCGGCAGACGTTTTGGCTAGATGGAACAAGCTTCAAGGTAAAGATGTCTTCTTCCTTACTGGAACTGACGAGCACGGACAAAAACTTGACGAAGCTGCCAAAGAAAAAGGAGTTAAACCAAAAGAATACGCTGATGAATTAGTTAAGGACTTCAAAAAGGCATGGAAAGAGTTAAACATAAATTTCGATGAATTCATCAGGACAACAGACAAAAAGCATGAAGAAGCAGTCAAAAAGATAATTCAAAAAATATATGAAAACGGAGATTTGTATGAGGGGAACTATGAAGGATTATACTGCATCCCGTGCGAGTCTTACTACACTGAAAAAGACCTCGTTGATGAAAAGTGCCCAACCTGCGGAAGAGAAGTTCAACCATTTAAGGAAAAAGCTTATTTTTTCAAATTAAGCAGATATCAAAAAGGACTGTTAGATTTATACAAAGAAAATCCTGAATTTATTCTTCCAGAATCAAAGAGAAACGAAATTATGAACAGAGTAAAGGAGGGATTGAAGGATGTTAATTTCACAAGAAGCAAATTTAGTTGGGGAGTTGAATTTCCAATGGACAAAAAGTATGTTCTTTGGGTTTGGGCAGACGCACTTACAAATTATATCTCGGCTCTTGATTGGCCAAGCGGGAAAAACTTTGAAAAATTCTGGCCTGCCAATGTCCACCTAATCGGAAAGGATATACTCTGGTTCCATGCAGTAATTTGGCCTGCAATGTTAATGTCAGCAAAAATCAAAACTCCAGATACAATATTTGCTCATGGCTGGTGGACAGTCAACGGACAAAAAATATCAAAGTCGAAAGGAAATGTAATAGACCCATTAGAAATATCAAATAAGTACGGAACAGACAGTTTCAGATACTTCCTGCTTAGAGCAGTTCCATTTGGGGAAGATGGAGATTTCGATGAAAGAGCCTTAGCGGCAAGACATAATAACGAATTAGCGGACAAATTGGGCAATCTAGTAAGCAGAGTTTCAACACTCGCAGAAAAATATGGAATAGAAAAGGCTGAACAAGCAAAAGAACTTGATTCAAAAGAAACAACAAACAAAGTAAGTGAGCATCTCGAGAGTTTTCAATTCGACAAAGCCCTAAATGAAATTTTCAGTTTTATTGACAAGTGCAATACCTACGTCCAAGAAACAAGCCCTTGGATTACAAAAGACAAAAAGGTTCTTTACAGGCTTGCGAATGCAATAAAAGACGCATCAATCCTGCTAAGCCCATTCATGCCAGAAACATGTAAGAAAATAGCACAAACCTTCAATTTCAAAATAGATATAAAAGAATTAGACAAACCATTGAAGGTTAGCAAAATCAAGAAAGCAGACATCCTGTTCAAAAAGATAGATACTGAGGTTAATAACAACCAAGATAAAATAACAAACAATAAAAAGGAAAATATTAATAAACCTTCAGCGCCATTAGGAGATAGCAAAGAGATAGTAGGAATAGCAAACATGTCAACAATAAAATTCGATGACTTCGCAAAAATAGACCTAAGAGTTGGAACTATAAAGAAAGTTGAGGAAATAGAAGGTGCAGACAAGTTATACAAGTTAGAAATTGAAGTAGGGAAGGAGAAAAAGATAATTCTTGCAGGGATAAAGCAATTTTACACAAAAGATGAGCTAAAAGGCAAGCAAGTAGCTGTAATTATGAACCTTGAACCAAGAAAAATGCGTGGAGTTGAAAGCCAAGGCATGATTCTAGCAGCAGTAAGCGATAATCACAGCAAAGTCATCCTTCTAAGTCCCGATAAAAAGATAGATTCAGGCTCAAAAGTCCAATAATCTAGCAGTTCTCTAACGATTCGTAGGCTTTTATCCAATTTTTTGGAAAGTTTATGTTATCTAACATATGATAAATCAGCTGCTTGTCAAATTTTAGACTATCAAGATGTGAACAATATCTCTTGTCCAATACAACCCCGGACATATTTTTTTCGAATGTTAACAAAAAAGGATATATTATGCATTCTAGTGGTCTATTTCCATAATCAGTACATCTTTGTGTCTTATCATCAAGCAAAACACAATTTCTATTTTTTTTCTTATCCAGAACAAAAATTTCTCTGTGAGGAGTTTGAACAACTCTAGCATATTTTCCTAATTTTTCTTCTTCAGAAGGAACCAGAACAGGAGTTAAATGAGGATTCTGCCCGCAACAATGGTTTTCACACCCATCGCATTTTATTTCAAGCATGCTCTCTAGAACCCAAACAACTCGCCAAACCAAGACTTTTCTTTATATGTAATTCCCGCGAGTTTCGCAGCAATTCTCTTGTAAGCCCGAGAAGCTTTGCTTCTTGGATGAGTGTGAACTATTGCATCCTTCATCACAAGGGCAATCTGCATATTTTCATCTTCTGGAACAACACCCAAAATCGGAAGCTCAAGCATTTCTTTTACATTTTCTATTGGCATCTCATACTTGGAGCCTCTTACCCTGGTAATGACAACCCCCCTAATCTTCTTTCCCATCTGCTCAATAACTTTTGCAGTCTTCAATGCATCCGTTACTGCAGGAATTTCTGGATTTGTTACAATGACCATCTCATCTCCAGAATTAATTGCAGCAATAGCTTCATCACCGAGTCCGGCGGCAGAATCATAGATGACATAATCTGCAATTTTCTTTAGTTTCCTGCCCACTTCCTTAAGCCTATGGTGATTAATAGATTGCAAATCCTTGACAGAAAGAGAACTAGGGACTACTTTTGTCCCAGATTCATGCTCGTATATAGCATCAGCAACATTTGCCTTGCCCGAGAGGACATGATTCAAGTTTATCGGAACGAGTGGAGCTCCTAAATGCAACCCGATATTAGGAGTTGTTAGATTTGCATCCAAAACAATGACATCTTTCCCAAAATAATTCAAAGCTGCGCCAATGTTTATCGCGCTAGTTGTCTTTCCTACGCCCCCTTTTCCAGAAGTTATAGTTATTAATTTTGACATTTGTGTTCTCTTTAATTGAATTTATACCTCACAAAGAAAATTACTTAAGATAACTTATAAACTTTTCTAAGATTTGAGCATATTCCTTTAACTTATCGAGGTTTATATTGACTAACTCTCCCTTATATGTAACTTTTAGGTTTACCCCCTTCCTAAACTCGCTTTCCCTGACTTTCTCAAGCTTTTCTATATCTCTAAAAAGCTCATAAATCTCAAGAGTCTCTGATACTATTGGTTCGTTAGTATAAATCTTCTTTAGTTGTACAAGCTCTGCCCTTGGAGCCGCGGCAACAGCCTTCCACTTCTTATCCTTTTTGGCTTTTTTGACAAGGAGTTCCATCCCCAATTCAATCATTATTTTCCACCTAAGAAGCAAATTTATAATTACATCACAAGTTTTAGTGTATTTTAAGCTCACATAGAGCAAATGATCTGCGCTAATCTTCTCTTTTATTATTTTCTCCATCCAAAAATTCCTAATTTAAAGGTAGAAACAAAAACGCCTTTCTTATTTAAATACCTTTCTAACTTATCGTCGATAGACCACTTAAAAAACCTCTTAGAAGTTCGGTTAATTCAATATTTTCCTTTAAAAATGAGGTTAAATCAGCTTAATTTAACAATTGCCTCGGCAATATCCCCTGTCTCTTCAAGAGCCTTTTTCGCTTTTTCCCTTGTAGCCCCGCTCTTTTCCATTACAAGCTTGATATCATCCTCACTTACCCCTAGAGACTCTTCACGAGCCTCTCCAGCAATCTGCCAGGTTTCCTGCCCCTGCATCTTTATCTTTTGAACTGAAGGATTATTAATGACCGTCTTTCCATCGGTCCTCTCAATTATTACTCTTTTTGCCTCAACCTCTTCTTGGTTTATACCAAGCTGCTTCATCATAGATTTCATTTTTTTCGGGTCAAAGCCCCCACCTAGAAGTCCGCCCAGCATTTTATCCCCCAACAGGCCAGAAAGCTTTAAGCGCAATTACAAACAGAACAACAATAATAATAAAACCGATTACCTGAGCAGGACTTAGCATAAACTTGCTCTTGTATTCTTCATCATATCTCATCAAGCCCCCAAAAGAGCCCGGCATTGATATCTTGTTATCTTGTGCCATAAATATAGCACTAAAATTCCCTATAAAAATCTATCTTATATCAAAATTATTACCTATTCCAAAATTCTTTCTAAATCTAAAATCTTTCCAGCATCCAAATCATGAACTACTTTTTTTAATTTTCCAGAAACTGAATATTTTATATGATTATATGTCTGTAGAATTTTAATTTCTTCACCGAATATTGCTTTAGAGTGGTCTATACTTCTTTCCAACTCCTGAGGGCTGTAAGGCCCTTTCAAATCGTGCAATCCATCAAGACATATTATCGCTATAGCATAATCCCCCTTGTACTGCTTGTTTATTTTAACTTGCGTTCTGCTCGGCTTTGCAGGCATTTCCAAAGGGATAGTTTTTATTTCTGTTTGTTTTATCATCAAAATTTCTGAGGACTAGGCTATTTAAACATTTTTATAAAATAGAACTACTTGACAATCTTCACAATATCTTTCATCTTCTCAAGCATGAAATCTACCTCATCTTCATTATTATAAAGGTAAAAGGAGGCCCTTGAACTCCCCCTAATACCCTTACTATTAAACCAGGAGTGCGCACAGTGCATTCCCGACCTCGTTGCGATATTATAAGAATCAAGCATCAAAGAAACATCATGAGGATTTGCCTTTCCAACATTAAATCCAGTAATCCCGCCCCTCAGCAATGCATTTTTTGGTCCAAGAATATCAACTCCAAAATTTAAAAGTCCTTGAGTTAATTTAAGGTTTAATCTCTGTTCATGCTTTTCAATTTCAGAAAGTCCAACTTTTTGCAAATATCGAAGCGACTCGGCAAATCCAACAATTCCCCCATAGTTTTGTAATCCCCCCTCAAATCTCTCTGGAATTTTCTCAGGAACAAAAGAATTGTAAGTTGTATTCGAAACTGTCTCTCCTCCAACAATAAACTGATTAAGCTCTTTTAACAAATCAAACTTTCCATAAAGAATTCCCATTCCAGAAGGTCCTAGCATCTTGTGTGCAGAACAAACAAGAAAATCACAATCCAACTTGCGAACATCGACTTCTTTGTGAGGAGCAGCCTGCGCTGCATCCAGCAAAACTAAAGCATTTTGCTCATGGGCAATCTTAATCATTTCCTTAACAGGATTAGAAGTTCCATCGACGTTTGAAGTGTACACAATAGAAACAAGTTTTGCCCCTTTAACTTTCTTTGCAAAATCCTCAATATCCCCAAATCTAAATATCTCATGTTTAATCCCACGCTGCTTTGCAAGCAACCAAGGAACAAGGTTAGAATTATGTTCCTTGTCAGAGCACAAAACTTTATCCCCAGATTTCCATTTCAAACAATTTGCAATTAAATTAATTCCTTCTGTTGTATTTCTAGTAAAGACAATCTCATTTTCACTCTTAGCATTAAAGAATTTAGCCGCCGTAATTCGAGCTCTCAAAACTTCCTCAGTTACACGCTCTCCAATCTTATGATGGCTTCTTCCCCCGCATGAAGGATAAAGTTCATAATATTCTTTCATCTTTTCCATAACCGAGGCAGGGCGAAGAGTAGTACACGCATTATCAAAATAAACAACAGGTTTCTTCTGATTCAGCAACGGAAAATCTTTTCTTATTTTATCAATGTTCATTTCTTACCTCTATGTTACCAAATTCTTTAGACTTTTATAGCTTTGTGGTCCAACAAGAGATTTATCATCAAAAATAAATGTAGGAGTGCCATAAATTCCAACCTCAGTCGCCTCGGCTCTTGACTTTTCAATCTCGCTGAAAGTCTCATTTGAAGACAAACACTTGTTAAATTCAGAAATATTCAAATCTAGAGCGTTTGCAAACGCAACAAAACTTCCATTCTCCAAGTCTCCTTCTCTATCAAATATCAAATCGTGATATCTCCAAAATTCTCCCTGCTCACCAGCACAAATTGCAGCCTCTCCTGCCTCAACACTAAGATTATGAATCTCAAGCGGGACATCATGATAAACAAACTTTAATCCAGGATAATTTTCTAGCAGAGTTCTAACAACCGGCTCTACTTCCCTTGTATAGGGACAGCTATAACAACCATACTCATGCAAAATACCTAAATCTCCTGAGCCAATAGCTGGATAACCTTCAATCTTCACGTTTGTAGTATTAATTACTCCCTGAACTCCAAAAACCGAGCATGTTTCTTGAGTGTGCACGCCAGTCGGATTAAATATGCAGAAAGCTGAAGAGTCTGGTCCACTGCAATTTCCATACTTTATGTAATTATACAGCCCATACCCGCTAAATGCCAGGCTAAGGAAAAGCAAAATAACAAATATCCAAGACAAAATTTCAAAATATTTGTAAAACCCCCGAGCAATAGGTGGGCTCCACATTAGTTTAGTAGTAAACTTGCTTTTTATCCTTTGATCTAGCCCCGTATTACAAGGTTTAAATGCCATTGTCCTAAACAAGCAATGGAAAGCCTCCCAAGCAAGCGTTCTATACCTAAGGCTAAACAATCCAAGTATTGCAAGAACAGGCAATGCGATAATGCATATCACCATCTTTCTACCTATAAAACCAGATTTTTAAACAATTGTATGAAACTAGTTATCATCTTATCTCTCATAAATGTTCTTTCTATGCCCAACTTTTAAGACAGTTATCAAATCCTTCTCAACAGAAAAAATTATCCTATAGTCTCCAACTCGCAAGCGGAAATAATCAGAACCCTTTAACCGCCTTATGTCTTTTGAGAAGGGATTATCTGCTAACTCCTCAACTTTTTTGAAAATCCTCTGAGAAATAGATGTTTCAAGCTTATCCAAATTTTCAATTGCATGCTCTTTCCATTCTATTTGAAACATTATAAACCAAACCTTTTTCTAACGTCCGCATGAGAAACACTTTTCCCTCTTTTTGCTTCTTCTAGTTCTTTTTTAGTCCTTTCATTAAGTTCCGATTCGTCCTCTATCATCCTTTCAAGAACCTCATTGTAGCTTTCTCTCTGAAAAAGTTTCATTCTTTCAAGAGTCTGCCTTATATTATCTGATATCTGAATTGTTGTGCTCATATTATATTGTCCTATAAGCAATTACAGCTCGCTATAGTATATAAACATTTCTATCTTATACTCTTAATCCTCTCAAGAAGAGCATTTTTCTCTTTTTTGCTTCTATAACTTTGACCAAAACGAACAACAATATAATTAACAGTTCTCCAATATTTTTTTGGGAATAATTTTTGTAAATCCTGCTCTATTCTTTCTGGCTTATTATTTTTAGACCAATTGAGGTATTGAGACACGTAAGACAGATGCGTGTCCACGCCTATCGAAGCATGCCCTTGATGAGCAAGAAATACATTTGCAGTCTTCCTTCCCACCCCTGGCAATTCAACCAATTTTAAAAAATCATGAGGAATTTTAGAATTATATTGAGAAACAATCATCTTCGCACATACAATAATGTGTTTTGCCTTCGTCCTATAATAATTAACCCCTCGAATGATACCCTCAACATCCTTCAGATTGGCATGTGATAATTCTCGTAAGTTTTTATATTTCCTATAAAGAACATTAGACACCTCAATCGTCTTATCATCCCTGGTTCTAGCAGATAAAATAGTAGATATAAGTGACTGCCAAGGCGCCCGCCATTCAGCTGCGAGCCGTAAAAGCTTCCCGTGCCCCTCTAAAGCCTTAAGCTGCCTTATCGCCCTCTTTATTTTAGCATCCATTAATCAATAATAACCTTAACCTTTTTAACTTTAACTTGTGAAAGTTAAAGGAACAAAGATTTGCTTTGCAAATCTTTTTAACCCTTTATCTCTTATTTCTGATATGCCTGAGATAAATTTTAAAGAGATTGAGGAAAAGTGTAGAAACTTTTGGGAAAAGGAAGGAATTTACAAATTTGACCAAAAGTCCAAGAAAAAAATCTACTCAGTTGACACTCCACCACCAACAGTTTCTGGAGAAATGCACATTGGACATGCTTGTTCTTATGCCCAGCAAGATTTTATTATAAGATATAAGAGAATGAAGGGATTTAACATATTTTACCCATTCGGAACGGATGATAATGGTCTTCCTACTGAGAGACTTGTTGAAAAAAATCTCAACGTAAAAGCAAAAGACATGCCGAGAGACGAATTTATCAAACTCTGCCTTGAATTTCTGAAGAAAGAGCGACCAAAATTCATTCAAGACTGGAAAAACATCGGGATAAGCTGCGACTGGGATATAATTTACTCCACAATAGACGCACACTCAAGAAAAATCTCGCAATGGTCATTCCTTGACTTGTTCAAAAAAGGCAGGTTGTATAGAAAAGATGCTCCAGCGATGTGGTGCCCAGAGTGCAAAACAGGAGTTGCCCAAGTTGAAGCAAAAGATAAAGAAATAGATTCTATATTTAATGACATTACATTCACAACAGGAAAAGAAAAAATCACAATCTCAACAACTCGCCCAGAGCTACTTCCTGCTTGTGTTGCAGTATTTTACAATCCCTCGGATAAAAGATACAAAAAACTAAAGGGGAAAAAAGCAAAAGTTCCTCTGTTTGATTTTGAAGTCCCGATTATGGAAGATATCCGAGCAGACCCTGAAAAAGGAACAGGTTTGGTAATGTGCTGCACTTTTGGAGATCAAACTGATATGGAATGGCAAAAAGCACACAATCTTCCAATAAAAATGGCAATATCTGAAGAGGGTAAAATGACAGACATTGCAGAAGAATTCCAAGGTTTAAAAATCAAAGAAGCACGAAGAGCAATAATCCAAAAATTGAAAGAAAACGGGCTTTTAACAAGCCAAAAGCCAATAAAACATGCAGTTAATGTTCATGAAAGATGTGGAACTGAAATAGAATTCATAAAAAGTAAGCAATGGTTTGTAAAATATCTAGATTTGAAGAAAGACATGCTAAAATGGGGAAACAAATTGAAATGGCACCCCGAATTCATGAAGCATCGTTATAATAACTGGGTCAAAGGATTGCAATGGGACTGGCTCATCTCGAATCAAAGATACTTCGGAGTATCTTTCCCTGTCTGGTATTGCAAGAAATGTGATACTCCTATTTTAGCAGATGAATCACAACTTCCAGTCGAGCCAATAAGAGACAAACCAAAGACAAAAATATGCTCGAAATGCGGTTCTCAAGAGTTTATCGCCGAGACTGATGTCCTAAACACTTGGTTTACTTCATCAATGACTCCACAGCTCTCAACTTGGTTAATGCCCAAAGAAATTCAAAAGAAGTTATTCCCAATGGATCTAAGGCCTCAAGCCCACGAGATTATCAGCTTCTGGCTTTTCAACACAATGGTTAAATCACATTTGCATTTCAATGAGAACCCTTGGGAGCACGCAGCAATATCAGGTTTTGTAACACTGCAAGGCGAGAAAATGTCCAAATCAAAAGGCAATGTAATAAGACCTCAAGAAGTAATGGACAAATACGGAGCGGACGCAATAAGATACTGGGCAGCCAGCAGCAAATTAGGAGAAGACTTTGATTATCAAGAAAAAGATGTCCTAACGGGAAAGAAATTCATAACAAAAATATTGAACGCAACTAATTTTGCATTCATGAACTTAAAATATCAAAGCAAAACACCAAAACTACAAGAGACAGATAGAATCTTCCTTTCACAATTAAACAAACTTATAAAAAGCACAACAGAAGCACTTGAAGATTACAATTATTCACGAGCGAAGATGGAAGCAGACTCATTCTTCTGGCAGGTTCTATGCGATAACTACCTGGAAATAATCAAAAACAGAGTTTACCAAGGCACTGATGAAGAAAAAGCCTCGGCACATTATGCATTGTATCAATCCTTATTGACAATCCTAAAGTTAATGGCTCCTTTCACACCGTACATTACTGAGGAAATATACCAACAGCACTTCAGAAAGCATGAAGGAAACAAATCAATCCACAACGAGAGCTGGCCTGAAGAATTCAAAATAAAGGCAAGCAAAGACGATGATAAAATTTGGAACAAGATGATAGAGGTTATAACTTATGTAAGACAAGAAAAATCAAAAGCTCAAAAATCAATGAAAGCCGAAATAATCCTAGAGCTTCCAAAGGAAGATCAAACAATATTAAAAAATGTCATGAATGACATAAAAGCAGTAACCTCGACAAAAGAGCTCCGAGAATCCAAACAAATTAATCTAGGGTTTATCTAAACACCTTTTCTATCTTTTATCTTTAAAAGGATTATTAGTGAAGGAATCATCAATAAAGCAGATAAGAAAATAGTATACCTTGCTCCTAAATGGTCTACAGTCAATCCTGCAAGAGGCATAGCAAGTATTCCAATAAAACCAAATAGCATACTTTCTACACTTCCTACGGTTGCTCTTAACTTACTTTTTATAAATCTATGAAAGTAGACTCTTTCTGCAGGATAGCTCATTCCATAGAAAAATGTAGATGACAAAAGGATTAAAAAAGCAAAAGCGATAGTTTGCACAAAAATAATTAGAAGCAAAAATATCATAATCAAAACAATTATACTTAAAATAAACTTTCTCTCACTACCTTTTTTCATAAACTTTAAGGAGATTAAAGGAGCAAAAATACCAACAAAACCCATAGCAGACCACATATAACCAAAAGCATAATCTGGAAAATTCAACCCTTGTAAGAATGTAACCCAAGCTAAATCCCCATTAAACACATTTGTAAAAACAAGAAGAGCACTCGCGATTAAAAACAAAAATAAAACCGAATGATTTTTTACATACTTTATTGAAATTAATGATTGTTTAGCAACTTTTCTAAAGGAATCTTTAATTTTTACATTTCTTTTGATAAAATGTTCTTTAGCAAAGCTCAATAATAAAAATGTAACCGAAAAAGATATTCCCGCAACAATCCAAATTATAGAAACCCCAAATTGTTTAACCAAAAAAACTCCAATAATACCAGAAATAACTAACCCAAAGCTGTCAATACTATGAGTTTTTGCAAAATATCCATGCAAAAAGTTTTTTCTCTCTTTTTTAATTAAATCAGTTACCCATGCCTCTCTTGCCCCAGAATTAAAAGTGCTTCCAAATCCAATCATAGCAAAAGCAAAAAGCAAAGCATAATAATTATTCAGAAAGAAAATTGAAATAATCGCTAAACCCTCAATTATTGTTCCCAATAAAACTGAAAATTTTCTTCCATAAATATCTGCTACTGCCCCTGTTGGAATCTCGAATAAGAGCATGAAAAGAGGCATCATCATTGTTAAAATAGAAATCTGGAACAAGTTTAAACCTAAATCTCTAAAATAAACAATAACAAAAGCAGGCATAAAGAATAGCATTGGAGAGATTAATGCATCTAAGTAAAATGGCCAAAGAAGTTTAAGTTCTCCTTGTTTGAAAAATTTCATTTTGATTCCTCTTTTAACTTATCAATCAGTTAACATAATTTATCTTGATGAACTTGTCAATCTCTTTCCAATAAGTAGCCATTATATCCCTTGTTAGTTTATGCCCAAAATAATGCTCAAGGTAAGTCCCCCTGCCAAGAAATTGCATCATTTCTTTTGTATGTTTTAAAGAAACAGCTTTATCATTCGGGTCATGCATCACCAAAACTGGAGTCTTCTTAACATTTGGAAGATAATATGCAGGATTGAGCTCTTCAAACCTCAAGAGTTTTTTAGTCAGGTTCTTAAATCTGAATCTATAACAGTTCTTATAAGCACTTCTTACAAAATCTGTTACTTTCTCAAAATTTTGCTCGTCGCCCCCAGAATTATGAATTTTGAAATCCCAAACCGGCGCCTGAAGCATTATATGATCTATTTTTCCATATTTTGCAGCCAACCCAAGAGCAATCGCTCCGCTAAAACTCTGTCCGACCAAGATTTTCTTATTTATCTTGAAGTATTCTTTCTTCATGTCCCACATATTTTTCGCAAAACCCTGCTCTAAATTCTCCAGAAAATAAATCATATCATCAACTGGGTTCTTAGACAAGAAAACCCCTGTGCTCTGATAAGTTCCCCTGTATCTTGGAACAAAAACATGATATCCTTTCTCAAAAAAGAAAGATATTAAATCACTAAAATCATTTCCGCTTGGAAAACTTGGGAGTATGATGATTGCGTCTGCTTTCCTGTCTTGGAGAACAAATTCAAAGAAAATTCCGCCATAATAACCCCTCAATATTGGCTTTTTCATGCTAGACTAAAGAATGCCTGGTTTAAAACTTTTGCGACACTACTAAGCAATATTTAAGAATATGATTAATTCCTCATTATTATGCCGAGAACTTATTAACAATCTTAAAGGAGGTTGTCAGCAAGGAACCTTGGTGCCTTACGAATGGAGATAACAGATAAACAAAAGCAGGAACTTGAAGAGTTGATAGCAAAACTCGAGAAAATAAAAGGAAGACATACCGAACTTGTAACAGTTATGATACCCGCAGGGTTTAATATTTATGCTGTAACAACTCAACTTGAAGCCGAACGTTCGACAGCAGAAAACATAAAATCAAAGCAGACAAAAACCGCAGTCATTGACTCTCTTGACACAATAATAAGAGCACTTAAAGGAGTAAAACAAACACCCAAGAATGGATTAGCAGCCTTCGCTGGAAATGTCTCAGAAAAAGAAGGTGTGCAGGACATTCAATCCTGGATTTATGAGCCTCCAAAACCACTCAATATAAGATTATACCGATGCGATCAGCGATTTATTCTAGACCCCTTAAGAGAGATACTTTCAATACAAGAAGTTTATGGATTACTAGCAATAGATAGGCAGGAAGCAACCATCGGGCTCTTGGAAGGAAAGCAAATCAAAGTTTTAAGAACTCTAACCTCCGGAGTTCCTGGAAAAGTGAGAGCAGGGGGGCAAAGTTCTGCACGATTTGGCAGAATAACAGAAGGACTTGCAAAAGAATTCTTCAGGCGAGTCGCAGATAGTATGAAAGAGCTATTCTTTGACATGCCAAAGCTAAAAGGAATTCTCGTTGGCGGCCCAATACCCACAAAAGAAGAATTCCTCGAGACTGGAGAACTAGTAACAAAACTAAAAGAAAAAGTAATTGCAATAAAAGACATAGGATATACCGATGAACACGGATTAAAGCTGCTTGTTGAAGCTTCAGAACAGGATATTTCAAATCAGGAGCTCATAAAAGAGAAAGCAATAGTAAACAAATTCTTTGAAACTCTCGGAAAATCAAAGGAAAAAGCCGCCTACGGGGAAGAAAGAGTTAACCTAGCCATCCAAAGAGGCGCAGCAGGAATTGTTCTAATCTCAAAAGCCCTTGGGAAAGAGAAAATAAAGGAATTTGAAGATAAAGCAGCTAATATAAGCGCAGAAACACACATAGTTTCCACAGAGACTCAGGAAGGAGAGCAATTCCTCAATCTTACAAAAGGAGTTGGCGCAATTCTAAGGTTCACCTTAGAGTAAAAATAGGTATATATTAGAAACTACTCTTAAAAGTATAACAAATAATATAAACAACATTTCTAAGACTTATTAATGGAAAAAGTAGTTGAAAAAAAGAAAAAGAGAGAAGAGATTATTCAAGAGGCAAAAAACTTCTTTAGTGACCCAGATGTAAAAAAAGCCATAAGACAGTCAACAGACAAAGTGGCTAAAATAGATTTTCAGTTTCTTTCAGAATTTTCTCCAACTCTCTCAGAAAGTGTAATCGACTTCCCTGAAGATACAATAAATGCAATGGAAGAAGCTCTCGAAGAAACATTCTCGACCCTATCCAAAAACTCAAGAATACGATTTGAAAACCTTCCTGAAACATCCAGAACAAAAATACGAGAAATAAGAGCAAAACATCTTGATAGATTGCTCTGGATTGAAGGAATTATTCGTCAAAACTCAGAAGTTCGCCCACAAGTAGTCAATGCTAAGTTTGAGTGCCCAAACTGTGGCGCAATCCTTTCGGTTTTACAGATAGAAAAGAAATTTAGAGAACCAACAAAATGCTCATGCACCTGGAAAGGGACGTTTAGATTAATATCTAAAGAAATGGTGGACGTTCAAAGGCTTGTAATTGAAGAATCCCCAGACTCCCTTGATGGAGGAGAACAACCTCGAAGAATCACTGTTTTCCTTAAAGAAGACCTTGTCGACCCTAAAATGGAAGAGAGAACCACTCCTGGAAGTAAAATAAAGATTTATGGGGTTCTAAAAGAGGTTCCTGTCCCATTGCAAACAGGCTCAATCTCGACGCGATATGATATTGCAATTGAAGCAAATAATGTTATTCCAATGGAAGAATCATTTGAAGATTTACACATCTCAGAGGAAGAAACGAAACAGATTTTAGAACTTGCAGCAGACCCAAACCTCTACAAGAGATTAGCCAAGAGCATCGCGCAAAGCGTCTATGGATTTGAAAACATAAAAGAAGCGCTCATTTTGCAGCTTTTTGGTGGAGTTAGAAAAACAAAATCAGATGGTGGAATGGCAAGGGGAGATATTCACATCCTTCTTGTCGGCGATCCTGGTGTAGCAAAATCTGTTATGCTGAAGTATATTTCGACTATTGCCCCAAAAGGCAGATACGTTTCTGGAAAGGCAGCAACAGCTGCTGGATTAACTGCAAGTGTAGTTAAAGATGAATTCTTGAAAGGGTGGGCTCTCGAAGCAGGAGCAATGGTTCTTGCAAATAAAGGAGTAGTTTGTCTAGACGAAATAGAAAAGATGAATGAGCAAGACAGAAGCGCAATGCACGAGGCGATGGAACAACAAACAGTAAGCATCTCAAAAGCTAATATTCACTCAACGCTTAGAGCTGAAACAACAGTTTTGGCAGCAGGAAATCCAAAATTAGGAAGATTCGATCCGTTTACCCCAATTCCCCAGCAAATTGATATTTCCCCTGCACTATTAAGCAGATTTGATGTAATTTTCATAATAAGAGACCTTCCGAATAAAACACAAGACACCGCAATTGCAACACACGTCCTAGAAGAACATTTACAGGAAGTTACAAGAGACATGATAGACCCAAAACTGCTTAGAAAATACATCTCGTATTCGAAGCAAAAAGTAAAACCAAAACTTACAGAAGATGCAATAGATGAGATAAAAAGTTTTTACGTCAATTTAAGAAATCAATCAATAAGGTCGGACGCAGACATAAAGCCAATTCCAATAACCGCAAGACAGTTAGAAGGTATAATTAGGCTCTCCGAAGCCTGTGCAAGAATGCGCCTAAGCGACACGGTAAAAAGAGAGGACGCTAAAAAAGCAATCGAGATTCTAAAAGCATCGTTAACACAAGTTGGCTACGATGAAGAAACAAAGTCTTTTGACATAGACAAAATGACCACCGGAATTACCTCGTCAAAGAGAAGCAAGATTCTGCTTGTAAGAAACACAATTTTCAACCTAGAGTCTCGGGTCGGCAAAATGGTCCCTATTGAAGAAATAGAAAAAGAATTAATTGGAAAAATAAAGCCAGAGGAACTAGAGGATGCTCTCTCGCAGCTCAAGAAGTCAGGAGAAATTTTTAATCCAAACAGCAAACATATCCAAAGAACCTCCAGATAAACTCAAACAAAAATTAAATAAATAATTAAAAACCCAAAAAAACAAACAAGAACATGGAAACGCTAGAACTACAGAAACAAGCAAATGAGATAGTTGATTCAATAGATAAAAAGTTAAATGTTACTCATGATGAAACAATGATATTGAATCATCTAATGGAAGAATTCGGAGAATTAGCAAGACAGCACAACGATAAAAACATAAGAAAAATAGAACAAGACCAAACAAATATAGAAGCTGAGATTGCAGATATATTAATACAATTAATGAAATTCGCAACAATACGGGACATAAACATCGAAAAAGCAGTTATTAATAAAATTCAAAAACTAAAGGAAAGACATAAATTATAACATGATAGCAGAAGAACAAACATTCAAGAGAAACGTAGCATACAAGATGCGAGTAGGCGAAGTATTCTCTGGAAAGGTAATCCTTGATGGCGAGAGATTCAAATTCCTTGAAATTCCAGGAAAACAAGTTGTAAGAGTGAATCTTGTAGCGAATGTTATCGATAAATACATTCAAGACGGAGAAAAGAAGTTCGGTTCTGTTACTCTAGACGATTCTACCGGGCAAATAAAACTAAAAGTATTCGGCGACGATATAGAAAAATTCACCCAATTAAATCAAGGAGATACCATTATGGTTATAGGATTGTTAAGAACCTGGAATAATGAAATTTACATAACTCCTGAAATAATCAAAAAGAAAGAGCCTGCATATCTATTAATCAGAAAGTTGGAGATAGAAAGAGAGCAGGTAAAAATTCCCGACAAGGCGCAACTCTTTGAATTAAAAGACAAGATAATTAACATGGTAAAAGAAGGAGAAAAAGACGGCGGAGCCAACATCGACCAGATAATTTTAGACCTCAAAGAATCCCCAGATTTAATCAACCAAGAAATCAAAAAACTCCTCGAAGACGGAGTTATCTACGAGCCTCGCCCCGGAAAGATCCGTTATCTAGGATAAACCGCAAGAATAACCCTCTTTTATTTTATAATCTAGAAAAACAATTCTTTTATCTAGAGTTATGACAAATTCAAAATATCCCCTCATAAGATTGAGATTAGGAAACTGATCTGAATCTAACAAGTCATTTCCTTTAGTTATTGACTGCAAAGAATCCCAAATAGTCTCTCTTTCGCGAGCATCATCAGTATTATAATATCTCATGGTCCTAAAGTGATTAAAATCATGAAAAGCAAAACGTCCACCAATAGGAACTACTTCGCCATGCGAAAGGCTGTCAAGCCCTGCCCTTGCAATATCAATAAAAATCTCCTTCTCCCCAGAAAGAATTACTCCAGACCATTCACTCTCAACTCTCTCTGTTAAAAACACAGAATATACACTTGTATTTTCAGGTTTAACATTTTCTTTTAGAAATTCCTCACACTCTTCAAATGTTTTAACTCCTATTTTATATCTTCTAGGCAAATCCTTGGTTTTAGGAATTGCTCTCACAACAAAATCATTGTATTTCCCAAGAAAATTCATCAAACTATTATTGTCCCGGTTAAATTCTCTTATTGGAGCAATAAATTCAGCAAAAACGGGCAATCCAGACTTTTTCAGCCTCTCATTATCTTCAAGCTTATTGCTATCAAACTTTTGAGCTATGTCCTCAAGTCCAATTTTCCTTAGAGCAATAATCCAATCAGAGATAGTTTTTCCTGCTCCTGCAGTCTTGCCGCTCATAAATCAATAATATTATGAAGATTCAACTTGTACAAAACGTCTATCTCTTTATGGAAAAAAGGATTTATCCTTTCCTTGCACTTTTCCAGTTCAACCCATTCAAAAACAGAGTGTTCTTCACTTAATTTAGTTGTATCACCCCCACTAACCCCACAAAAGAACACAATCATAGTTACTGTCTGCCCATCGCTTCTTACAAAATGCCTAACTGTCAAAGGCACAGATGGTCTAACATACAGCCCCGTCTCTTCCCTTATCTCTCGTATTAATCCAAGAATAGGATCCTCCCCAAGTTCCAATCTTCCACCAGGAATCTCCCACATCCCAGGGCTTTGTACATCTTCCTCAGCTCTCTTCAAAAGCAAGAGTTTTTTGTCCCGAACAATGAACGCCTTTACAGCCACCCTGAAGCGAACGTCTATTATGTCCTCTGTTTTCATTCAATTCTCTAATAATAACCCTAGTTATATTTCAAGTACTCTAAGGGTACAAAAGTATATAAACAAATATAATCTTAATCATTTTGAGAAACCAATGGACAAAAAATTATTTTTCACATCTCTTGGTTTTACAGAATATGAAGCCCGAGCGCTTTCTTCATTTTTAAAATTGAAAAGGGCGAATGCAAGAAAGATCAGCCTAGATTCTGGAGTTCCGCAGAATAAACTATACCAAATTATAAAAAAGTTTGAAAAACTTGCGCTTATATCTTATATTCCCTCACAAAAAAACGAATATAGAACTCTTAATATTCAAACTTACATAGAAAAAAGATTAAACGAAAAAGAAAAACTATTAAGAGAGTTAAAAGATAGCTCCAAAGAAATCGAAAAGATAGATGAATCAGAAGAAGAGTCTGTCTTCTCAATTATCAGAGGTCAACAAGCGATAATGGACCAACTTGCTGAGGAAAACTACAAAGAAAGAAATAAAGAAGTTTTAGGAGTCCAAAGAAATTGGAAAGTCTGGGGTAAAGGACTAAGAGCGATACGAAAATCAATAAAAGATGGTGCAAAAGTCAAAATGATAGGCATAATCAATGAAGAAACCAAACAAAAAGCACTTGAATGGAAAAAAATGGGCTGCAAAATCAGAGCGTATAACTCAGAATTTGGAGAATATCCCTTAAGGTTTACGATTTTCAACAGCAAACGTATGAGATTAACAATAGGCAAGCCCGAAATACAAGACCCAAAGGACTATATTACAATCTGGACGACCTCAAAAGCATTAATTAACATAATGCGTGCTCAATTTGAAAAAATGTGGGAAGAATCAAACCCCTTCTAAACAATTGGTTTTATAAACCCCCTTCTTATTTTATCAACATGGAAACTTATGAAAAGCTCCTCGATGAAGCATACAGCAAAGTAAAGGTAGTCAAGACTGGAGGAGAAAGATTCGAAATCCCTAAGGTTGAGGGGCAAATCTCTGGAAAGAACACAATAATCACAAATATATCCCAGATTGCAACCTATCTGAGAAGACCTCTTGACCATCTTGCAAAATTCCTCCAAAAAGAGCTCGCAGTCCCTGGAAAGATAGACGGAGATAGATTAATTTTAATTACAAAGTTAAATTCTCAAAAAGTAAACGACAAAATACAGCAATATGCAAAGGAATTTGTAATCTGCCCAGAATGCCAAAAGCCAGATACTGAAATAATCGCAGAAAAGGGCATAAAATTCAAGCACTGCCTTGCCTGCGGGGCTAAATCCCCCATCAGATATCACTTTTAACATGATTCCAGAAAATATAAAAAAACTATTGAAAAGATGGAAAATAATCCACTTAGCAACTTCTTCAAAAGAAGGTATTCCAAACTTAATTACAGTCGAATGCTGCGGAGTAGCTAGCTACAAAATTTTAATTGCCGACTGCCACTTTGGAAAAACTAAGAAGAATCTTGATGAAAATAAAAGAGTTGCAATTCTGACAGAGAATAATAAAGAGCATTATCAAATAAAAGGCACTGCAGAATATCAAACCTCGGGGAAATATTTTGATAAAATAGTTAAAATGCTAGAAGGCACCGGATATCAGGCAAAGGGAATAATTCTTGTATCCTGTGATGAGATATACGATTTAGATAAATGCACTAAAGTTTTATAAAAATGTTCATTAAAATACACAAATCCCTTAGAACAGTTGTTGCAATTTGTGATTCAGATTTGATTAACAAAACATTTGAAGATAAAAAAAGGCAATTGCACGTAAGAGAAAATTTCTACAAGGACAAAGAAGTTGACAAAGAAGGATTGATAGAACTAATAAGAAGACAAAAGCTAGAAGACGCCTCGTTCAATATTGTAGGAAAAGAATCAATCCAAATTGCTTTAGAAGCAGGCATAATAAAAAGCGAGGGGGTTCACAAGATAAAGGGAATACCTTTTGCGCTAGTTCTACTATAAAATGGAAACTCTTCAAATAAAAAGTATTGGCAAGATAAGACAAAATAAAGAAGCTATTGAGAAAAAGCTCAATATCAAGATAACAATCAAAGGCAAGCAAGTAACAATAGAAGGAGATCCAGTCGAAGAATATGAAACTTCAATGATTCTTGACGCTTTAGAGTTTGGTTTTTCGCTTAAAGATGCAATAAGACTAACCGATGAAAACGTTGCATTTAGGAAGTTACCCATAAAACAATTCACAACAAGAAGAAATCTTGAAGATGTGAGAGGAAGAGTAATAGGCACGAAAGGTAAGACGATAAGAGCAGTTGAGGAAGTTTCTGGATGCGCAGTTGCTCTTCATCAAAATGCTGTTGGATTAATAGGCCCGGCAGAAAACATAGAAGAGGCAACAACCGCACTAAAAAAACTCATAAAAGGCTCAAAGCAGGCAAATGTCTATAAGTTTTTGGAAAGAATGAACACTGCAAAAAGGATAAAACCTTCCTTCAAATAATACAAACCAATAACTTTTAAATAAGCTCTTAATTTTAAGTTTCTATGTTCCCGTAGCTCAGCGGTCAGAGCATTCGGCTGTTAACCGAAGGGTCCCAGGTTCAAATCCTGGCGGGGACGTTTATTTCTATCCCAACAATTTCCAACTAACAAAAACTATCAATATCAAAATAGCCAAACCTGCCAAACGCCATAGAAGTTTCCTTCTCTTTTCTTCACGAGCTTTCCTAGCATAATACAAACCATACGCATCTTGTATATCCCTTCTAAGCTCTTCATTAATTTTAGGTTGTTCCCCTCTGACATGAACAAATCTCTTTACTCCTCCAGTATTAACTTCCTCAGCCATACCTTTTAAAAACAGAACAAGATTATAAAGATTATGAACAAGAAAACAGTTCTCTTAGCGCTTTCAGGTGGAGTAGACTCTGCCGTCTCCGCCCTCTTGCTAAAAAGACAAGGCTACCATGTAATTGGATTATTCATGCAGACATTCCGAGACAAAATAACAACCAAAAATCCATGCAAGAACAAATCTTCTATGACCGATGAAAAAATGGCAGAGCTGATTGCAAAAAAGCTCAAAATAAAATTTATCTCGAAAGATTACAAAAAAGACTATTACAACCGAGTAATCAAACCGATGATTAGTGATTATAAAAAAGGATTGACCCCAAATCCAGATATAGTTTGCAATAAATTAATTAAATTCCCATATTTGCTAAAAGAAGCAAAAAAGCTAGGAGCAGATTACATAGCAACCGGGCATTATGCACAAATAAAAAAGGCAAAAAATGAAAATTATCAACTTTTAGCAGGAAAAGACAAAACCAAAGACCAGTCTTACTTTCTTTATGAACTAGACCAAAAAACCCTTAGCAAGACTTTATTCCCAGTAGGAAATCTAACAAAGGAGCAAGTAAGAAAAATAGCAGAAAAAAATAACTTCCCGAACTGGAACAAACCAGGAACCAAAGGAATCTGCTTTTTAGGAAAAACTCAAGGCATAAAACCTTTCCTTGAGACAAAAATAAAGCAAAAAAAGGGAAAAATTCTAAGCCCAGAAGGAAAACCTCTCGGAACTCATCAAGGAATAGCTTATTACACAATAGGACAAAGAATAGAAGAGCATCTAGGACTATCAATAAACAAACCAAAGGAATCTGCACAAAAGAGATATTACATAGCAGAAAAAAGAAAAGGCAACATCCTCATCGCAGCCCCAGAAAATCATCCCTTCTCGCTAAAAAAGAAGGTAACAATCAAATCACTTCACCTAATCAACTCAAGTGCATTAATTCCAAGTAGTCTAACAGCAAGAATAAGGCATCTCGGGCAATTTCATGAAGGCAAACTGGCAAAATCGAAAGGAAATTACACTTTCACCTTCAAAAAACCAGTAGAATCCTTGGCAGAAGGGCAATCCATTGTTTTGTATCATAAAAACCAAGTAATAGGCGGCGGGGAAATCAGAGTATAAAACAACAAATCTTATAAATCCCCTAAAATCCCATTTTAAATGAGCCTAAACAAAACGTATAAAAAATTGCAGGAACAATTCAAAATTTTAAGAAATATAGAACCAAATAACGAAATGTTAAAATATCAAAAGTTCATTAAAAAATCTGAAGCTTCTTCTATCAATGAGTATTCAGAAGAATATAATAGATTTATGGACACGTTTGATATCCCATATGGAACAATTCATAGATTTGTATTAAGAAAATGCTTGAATGTCATGACAACCCACATAAATAACCTTCAAAAACCAAGCAAGCTTGAGAATGAAGTAACAGCAAGGTAGATAATCTTTTATATGTCAAATTCTTACAATTTCTATGGATTTCGACAAGGTAATAGAAGAGAGACACTCTGTAAGAATGTTCAAGTCAAAAAAAGTTGATTTTGGAGATATTCTAGAAGCAATTGATTGCGCAATAAAAGGCCCTTTTGCAGGCAATCAAAACAACCTTAAATTCGTAATTGTCGAAGACAAAAAGACAATCGCGACACTGGCAAAGCATGCATCTCAAGAGTATGTTAACGAAGCCAGTGCAGTTATTCTAGTTTGTTCAGATGATACACAGCTAGAACAACAATACGGGGAGAGAGGAAAAGATTACTCAAGACAACATGCGGGAGCAGCAATAAACACACTTATTCTCAAATTAACTGATTTAGGCATAAACTCGTGCTGGGTCGGTTCATTTGACTATGAAATTACAAAAGAAGTTCTCAAAATCCCCCAAAGCGTTCATATCGAAGCAATGATCCCAGTTGGATACGAAAGAGGAAAATGCAAAAAGCCAAGAAAACAAGAGCTTGAAACTGTTATAAGATGGGAAAACTGGAACAACAAAAAGCGCCCAACCTTTTTCAAAGAAGCACCCTTGCATAAAGTATAAATTTTGAGAATAAAAAGAGGCTAAGATGATAATAAGAAAAGGAAAATTATCTGATATAAAAATTCTGGTTAAATTAGACAAAGAAGCTAGTAAAGAAATAAAATGGTGGAGGCCAATGAACCAAAACGAGTTTGCAGAATTGGCAAAAACAAAAAATCATCTTTATGTAGCAAAACAAGACAATCAAATCGTTGGCTATCTATCAGCAGCGATAAAATATGAAAGGCTTTTCCTGGATAATGTTTATGTCAAGAAAAACTTCAGAAAAAATAAGGTGGCGGATAGATTAATTAAAAGATTCATCGCAGACTGGAAAAACTCAAAATTTAAAGAAATTAGAATTCATAGCCCAGAAAAATTGAGAAAATTTTATAAAAAACTAGGATTTTTCCTGTCCGCATTAATCATGAAAAAGAAATTCAAATGACAAACCAAGAAATAGCATCTATTTTCTACGAAATGGCAGATATTTTAGAAATGCAGGGCGATAGATGGCGTCCAATTGCATATAGAAACGCTGCACGAACAATTGAAACTCTAAAAGAAGACTTAAAAGAGATATATGAAAGAAAAGGATTGAATGGATTAAACCAAGTCCCAAACATAGGAGAAGCATTAGCAGAGAAAATAGAACAATACATAAAAACAGGCAAAATAAATACATATCAAAGACTTCTAAAGGCAATTCCGAAGCATCTTAGAGAATTAATGAAAGTTCCTGGGCTTGGCCCAAAGAGAATAGAAAAGTTGAATAAAATTCTAAAAATAAAAAACATCGAACAATTGGAAAAAGCAGCAAAATCCCACAAGATAGCAAAGCTTCAAGGATTTGGCGAGGAGTCAGAGCGAGATATTCTCGATGCAATAGCTCTCTCAAAGCAAGAAAAAGGCAAAATCCCATTGAAAGAAGCAGAAAAAGAAGCAAACCAAATAATAAAACAATTAAAACCTCTAAAAGAAGTAAAGCAGATAATAACAGCAGGCTCGGTAAAGAGAAAAAAGCCGTTTGTGAGAGATTTGGACATCCTTGCTTCATCAAATAATCCTGAAAAAATTACAGACGCTTTCACAAAAATAAAAGGTATCCAAAAAATCCTAGGAAAAGGCACAACAAAAGCAATAATAATCTTGAAATCTGGAATTCAAGCAGATATTAGAGTAATAAAACCAGCATCCTGGGGTGCAGCCTCTCTTTATTTCATAGGCTCAAAGAATTATAATATCTCATTAAGAAGAATTGCAATAAAAAAAGGTTTCAAGCTTAGTGAATACGGATTATTTGATAAAAAAACAGGAAAAATGCTCCCAAGCGACACAGAAGAAAAAATAACAAAAAAGCTCGGAGTTAAATGGCTGATGCCCGAAGATAGAGAAATGTAAAAATGAAAACCTCTAAACAATTTTATACAGAATTAACACCAAAAAATCTCGCACTTAGAAAAAAACCGGAATACACAAGAAAAGAATTGAATTATTTGAAAAAAATCCTGACCAAAAAGCAAAAAGTTCTTGATTTAGGTTGTGGTTACGGAAGATTTGCTATTCCTCTAAAAAAACAAGGATACAATATTGAAGGAATTGATATAACTCCTGTTTTGATAAAAAAAGCAAGGCAAGATGCAAGAAAACAGCATCTAAAAATCAATTTTAAAATAGGAGACATGAGAAAACTACCTTACAACCCAGAAAGCTTTGACGTAATTTTATGCATGTGGAGCGCTTTTAGTGAACTAATCAAAAAATCAGAACAACTAAAAGCCTTAAGAGAAATGATAAGAGTCCTAAAGAAAAAGGGATTTTCATTTATAGAAATGCCAGTTCCAATTATTTTAAAAGAAAAACAAAAAATAATAGAATATAAAAAAGAGGGAGATAAATTAATCTTTAAGAAAGATAACCCAATAACAACAGGCAGAATTGCAAATATAGAGACGATGCCAACTTATAGAAATAACAAACAAAACCTAACAAAACTAATGAAAGAACTAAAAATAAAAAAATTTAAAATCTTTAAAGATAATTTTGGCGGAAGAACTAGATTTTTCCTAAAATTCTATAAATAAAAAAGAAAGGGAAGAAAATAAAAATGAAATTTTCCCTCTCAGTAAGTATGCTTTGGGTTTACCTAAAGACTTCAATGCCTAAATCAGACATTTCTGACTGATTATGAGCTCTCTCGGCCTCGTAAGACTTTCTACCCATGACATAAGGAGATTTAACCCCAGTCATGATGGTAATAACTCTTACTTTGTTTGCAAATTCTTTGTTGACTCTTGCTCCAATGATAACTTGTGCATCAGGTGATAAGTTCTCTGTTACGAGTTCTCCAACGCCTGCAAATTCCTCGAGCTTGAAGTCCGGTCCGCAAGTTATGTGAATCAATGCTCCTGTAGCTCCTTTGTAATCTACATCAAGCAATGGATGTGTTAAGGCCTGCTTTACAGCTTCCTCAACTCTTGCAGTTGTATCGCTTTCTCCAACTCCTATGACTGCAACATCTCCGTTCTTCATGATAGAAGAAACGTCTGCATAGTCTAGGTTAATCAATGATGGCAATGTGATTGTCTCAACTATCCCTTTAATCATAGTAGAAACAAGCTCGTTTGCTACTGCAAACGCCTGCTCCATCGGAAGATTCCCGGCAATATCAACTAATCTGTTGTTGTCAATTACGATAATCGTATCTGCAACTTCAGCCAACTCCTGCAACCCAAATTCTGCCTTTTCAATTCTGGCTTTCTCGCACTCGAATGGCATTGTGACAACACCGATAACTACTGCTCCAGACTCCTTGGCTAATTGAGCCACTACAGGAGAAGAACCAGTACCAGTACCGCCTCCCATTCCAGAACATACGAAAACCATGTCTGCGCCGCTTGCGGCTCTCTTCAAATCAGACACGCTCTCTTTGGCAGCCTCTCTACCTTTATTGGGATAACCTCCGCAGCCTAGCCCCCTCGTAAGCTCCTTACCGATCAGAATCTTCTCATCGGCTTTGGTAATACTCAAGTGCAAAGCGTCAGTGTTTATACCATAGATAGTCGCTCCATTGATTCCCTTGTTGAAAAGCCACGTGATTGTATTGCATCCTGCTCCTCCGCACCCAAAAACCTTGATGTTTGCCTTTCCGGCTCTTAATTCATCAAAATTAATGCTATGCGTCTCAGCATTCTTAATTGCTTCTTTCGCGAAATCTAAAACCATTTTTCTCTTTTTTTATACCTCCTTTCAATAAATTATATACATTTCAATGTTTAAATTAGTTTAAATATTTATTTGTAACAAAAAATACCCTTTATAGTTGGTGAAAATATAGAAAATTCTTGAATTTTCACAAATTTCTTAATCTTTCTCTGAATTTGGCAATATCTTTTGGCAAAATTGTTGCTCCAGCAGCAAACATATGCCCGCCACAAGATACCCCAAGTCCAGAACTAAGGTTTTTAAGAAGCTCAACGAGGATTATTTTCCCATCTTTTCTCCTGGCAGACACTTCATAATAGCTATCGTTATTTTGAACAAGAATTATTGTTTTATCTGGATATTTCGAGCTCAATCCATTGATTAAAATAGACTTTATAAAAAATTCTGGGGCAAACTCCCAAAAATAACCCTCCCCACTTTTGAAAGAATTTTTTTCTTTTTCAAATCTCTCTGCAGATTCATAGATCTCTCTTTGCACATCCTTTGCATAATTATCAAGATGTTCAATACTATCAATATCGTCTCCTATCATCTTATAAGTTTCCTCAACCTTGCCTCTGAAATAAATTAAAGTCAATGAAAGCTTTAGAGAAAGGTCGTAAATCCTGCTAAGCTTAATCATCTCCTGGATGCTAAACTTCTCTCCATATTTCTTCTCCACCTGTTCCAGCCATTCAGCATTTTTTTGATAGCAAAAATCAGATAATGAAGCCGCCGCCACAAGCCAATCCAGCATTGTCAAATTACCTATTTTGGAAAAAAGATAGTAACAAAGAGAAGAAGCACAATACCCCTGCGCATTCATGAAAATAGTTTTATCAGAATTTAAATCAAGAGTGAATAGATGATGGTCTATAATTAAAATTTCGGCAAACTTCTCAAGTTCTTTTACTATCTCTCCTTTGTCAAAAGAGATATCTGTGAAAATTATTTTATTGATTCCATTAGCTTTCAACTCGTTGACAAGCCCCTCGTTTACATCAAAATAATCAATAAATTTCATCAAATTTGCATTTACAACTTTGCTTGCCAATTTGGAAGATGCAACACCATCCAAGTCGCTGTGAGAAATAAGTGCAATTTTGTCTTTTTCATTCAATTTCCGAATAAAATCAAAGAATCTCTGCTCTGATCCAACTGAAAAAGTTATCTGTTCCATTTCTAAATTTTCTCAAGAATTTCTGCTTTCAATCCAGCTTGCATACACAATTTCACAAACCTCTGTGCGTCCTCTATAGTCCCAGCAACCCCTGCTCCATAATGCATCGGAATAGCAACGGTGGGGCTTATCAAAGAAGCAACAGCAGCTGCCTCTTCAGCATCCATAACATATTTTCCAGAAACTGGGAGAATAGCAACAAACTTATTCCCATCTTTTCCATAACCGCTTAATTTTGACATCTCAGGTATCTTATCGGAATCCCCCGCATGATAAATCACAACATTCCCGATTTTCACAATATACCCCATCCACCCCTCGCTTTTTGGATGAAATTCTTTATCAATATTGTAAGCAGGAACAGCACTTATCTTCACATCCCCAAAAGTCAATTCATCCCCCGTCTCTATAATTTGCATTTCAACTTCCTCAACTCGAGTAATCTTGCTCTGTGCGTCTGCAGGGACAACGATAATCGTTCCCTTCTTCGAAAGCTTCTGAATATCCTTTATGCTGCAATGATCGTAATGACTATGCGTAATTAAAATCAAATCTGCCTTCTCGATTCCATCAGAAACATTGTAAGGGTCTATTACAATCTTCTTTTCATTGCTTATCAGGAAACCAGAATGTCCAAGATAAGATAGTTTTATTCCGCCTATCTCCATTTTACTAGCACCCCTTCAGTAAATATAAACTTAATTGTTCTAAACAATAGATTTCTCGAAAATTAGCTAACTAAAAGCAGCCGTGGCAAGTATTCTCTTCAAACAACCTGACAGCATTTCCCCATGATCCATCAGCGTCCGGGTCTGATGGGCTACCACTTCCGCCACCATATTGAATATGAGGATATGAAACTATTCTACGACCACGCGAGAAGATTGCATCAAACGCCAAATCTAAATCGACACATTTTCTATGACTTAAAACAATATCATTTATTATCCTAACACAATCATCTGTCACATTTATTGGTCTAGAAAGATATTTTTTGGTTATATTACTTGCCTTTTCTGGCTCATCATAATGTCTAAAATCAATAGCATGCTTTCCCAAATACAACTTACATTCTTTAGGCATCAAATTAATACTTATCATGAAAAGCACTCAAACTTAAGCTATTTAAACATTTTTATTGCAATTGCTCAAATCTCTAAAACCTTAAATTAATAATAAGTTCAGCAGACCTCAAAGGTCCAAGCCATAGCGGTTCCCTCTTCTCAGAAGAAGAATTCAAAAGATCTTCAATTTTCAAAAATTTGAAGCAAATTTTTGCATCTAAATCAGAGTCATCATAAATATTTATCTTGTTAGGCAGAAATAAAAGGCTATCCAAGCCAAAATATTTGTAAAACTCCTCTCTTGCCTGAGATTTTATGATTAATTGTTCATTACTAAAAGCATAATTTGATTTAGGCAATAAGAGACTTTGATAATTTGGAAAAATTATTTCATCCAAAGAAGCACTTTTAATTAAATAAAAATTAGATTTATCAATGCCCATTGGGGATTTAATCATTGAATCACAAGAAGGTTGCGTTGGCTGCATATATGTCTGCACAGAGACCAGTTTTGCAGGAGGAGACAAATCATTCTCATCTTTATTAAGAGAATTACACCCTCCTAGAATAAACACTGCTGTTAAAATCGAACACAGCCCCTTCCTAAAAAAGTTTGACATTTCAATCACCACTCAATTTTGCTAAATGGCTTCTTTACAAACATTATTTCCCCTTGCAATTCATAAAAATCAATAGTTCCTTCGGCTTGATCATTGAAATACCTTATTTGGTAATCTTTATCATTCTTATCGAATACCTCAATAGCCATCTCCTTATTTGCAGGGTGTTCAATCAGAGCATAATGCGCGTCAACTTCGTACTCAACGCCGTCAACTTTTATTTTATCTCCCTTTTTTACCTTAGAAATATCCTTAGACGCCTTTATCTTAATGGCCCTCTTAATCTCTCCTGACCCCTCAAACTTTTCTTCTATTTCATCAAGCTCTTTATCAAGTTCTTTTTCAGTTATCTTTCCTTCTTTCTTTGCTTTTTTTGCCATATTATACCTTTGAGTCTAAGATTATTTAATAAACTTTATGTTGCCTATCTTATAATTCTTTTTATCCAGTTCTATAATCGCCGCTCTCCCCAAATATGCTGGCCCAATTGCAACAACTCTTGTCTTCCCAATTCTCTTGATTCCTTGATATTCATGCATGTGCCCACAAACATAAACTGCTGGTTGATATTTCTTAATTCCGTTCAAAGCATAAATATCTCCGAGATGTTTTCCATTCATGGGGTTCTTGCCTTTAAATCTAACAACATCAAAATATCCAAGTGGAACGTCATGAGCAACAAAAATTGTATTTGCCGGATTTCTCATTAATCCGAAAGTTTTATTCATCTGCTTTTCCCAAGTTATATTAACTTTCTTTAGTCTCTTTTTAGTTTTATTATCAACCTCGTTAAAGCCCTTAGATGAAGCTCCCCTATACCCTGAAAATCCTAAAATATCCAGACCATGAAATCCCACTTTCCCATGTCTTAATAATTTAACTCCAAGTTTTTTGCATTGGGCCTCAAATCCTTGCAAGCCATATTCCTTAACATCCCTATTTTTTGTTTCAGAATTGCCATAAATCGTTATAATAGGAACGTCAAAAGATTTTAGTTTCTTCAAAACAAACAAGCTAGAATTCAATGTCTCTTTTAACAAGGTCCTATACCTCGATTTTCCAACAAAATCAGCAAGCTCAGAGTCTTTATGCTTCAATTCCCCCCAATATTTAAATTCCAGATTTCTAAGTGCTGTTGTATCCGGAAAATCTCCAACGGATAAAATCAAGTCAGGATTCTCTTCGGATATTCTTCTTTCAAGTTTAGAAGGAAACTTCCCATGAAAATCGCCAATTGCAAGAATTTTCATTTTAAGGCGTAAATCTTCCTGGAGTTCTTGGGAAAGCGATTGTATCTTTAACATTTTCAAGTCCACAAATCCATTTAATCACTCTCTCAGTGCCCATTCCAAATCCTGCATGTGGAATGCTTCCATATTTTCTCGTGTCCAAATAATATCCATAATCCTCAATTTTTTCTCCAAGTGCTTTCAATGATTTTTTCAATTCCTCAATATTAGTATCTCTCTCACTTCCGCCCGCAAGTTCATGATTTCCTTCTGGCCCAAGCAAATCAAAGCATCTTGCAACTTTTGGATTTTTCTTGTCTCTTGGCTTGTAAAATGCCATTAATTCTTTAGGATACATTGTTACAAAAACAGGAACATCATACAACTCCATTATTTTGTCTTCTTCAACAGTCCTCAAATCCTTGCCCCATGGAACATTCATCTTGCATTTGGTCTTTAATACCTTCAATGCTTCATCATAAGTCATTCTTGGGAACTTCTTTGTCAATGTAGGTTCCAATTTCTTAATATCTCTTCCTAAAATCTCAAGCTCCATCTTGTTTTCTTCCAGAACTTTCTTAACTATGTGCTTAACCAAACCTTCAGCGTAATCCATCAATTCATCAAGCCCTATCCATGCAACCTCCATCTCATGCATCCAGAATTCTGTCAAATGTCGCGAGGTTTTTGACTTTTCTGCCCTAAATGTTGGGGCCATATCATAAATTTTTTCAAGAGCGAACATTGCTGCTTCTGCATACAGCTGCCAGGTCTGAGTTAGAAATGCTTTTTTGCCGAAATATTTCACTTCAAAAAGTGTTGGCCCCTCTTCAGCCCCCCCCGGAATTATTATTGGGCTTTGGAACTCATAAAATCCCTTGCCCCTATAAAACTCATGAACTGCCCCAAAAATAGTGCTTCTTATTTTCAAAATTGCAGTCATTTTCCTGCTTCTTAGCCATAAATGCCTTCTGTCAAGCAAAAGCTCTTCATTAATCTCTTTGGTTATCGGAAATGCTTCTGCTTTATGTATCAATTCAAACTTATCAACATCAATCTCAAAGCCACCAGGTGCCCTTTCATCCTTCTTTATTTTTCCTTCAATCTCAACTGAAGATTCTACAGTTATACCATCGATGTCTGCCCATTGCTTCTTTAATTTCTCCTTTTGCAAAACGCATTGGATAATATTGGAACTATCTCTTAAAACTATAAATTTAATCTCCTTGCTTCCTCTTTCCCTATAAACCCAGCCTCGCACAGCTACCTCCCCCTTTCCTTTTTCCATTGCCTCTTGAACTGATATGAATTTTGCTTTCATTTTATGGATTTAATCTCTGTGTATCTCTTGGCAAGAATGTTACCTCTCTTACATTTTTTATTCCAAGCATCAACATCAAAAATCTTGTTGGGCTAATTGCAAATCCCCCATGAGGGGGACATCCGTATCTAAAAAAGTTAAGATAGTTTTCAATCAATTTCAAATCAATCTTTTTATCTTTTGCCTGCTCTTTCAAAATTTTATATCTATGCTCTCTTTGAGCGCCAGTAGTAACTTCTATTCCCCGCCAGACAAGATCAAAGCTTTTTGTAATATCTTTTGTTCCTTCTTTTTTCATATGATAAAATGGCCTTGCACTCCAAGGGTACTCTGTAACAAAAATAAAGTCGTGATTGAACTTTTCTTTAACGATTTCAAAAAGCAATTTTTCACCTTCTGCGTCTAAATTATCTTTCGGGCCCTTGTATCCTTTTTTCTTCAAAAGTTTTTGAGCTTCTTCCATAGTTAATCTTGGGAATGGAAGCGAAGGAACGACAATATCTACTCCAAATACTTTTTTAATTTCTTCACCATATTCTTCTTTTATCCTTTCTAAGAAGTAATGAATCCACTCTTCTTCAACTTTCATAACATCTTCATGAGAGTTAATAAATGATAGTTCCATATCAATCATTGTAAATTCAGTATCATGCCTTGCCGTATGCGATGGATTTGCTCTAAAAACGGGACCAATCTCAAATATCTTCTCAAAACCAGAGGCCATTGCCATTTGCTTATAGAACTGCGGGCTTTGTGCGAGATAAGCTTTTTTTCCAAAATAGTCTACACTAAAAAGTTCAGCTCCGCTTTCACTTGGGGCGCCCATTAGTTTTGGGGAATATATCTGAATAAAATTATTCTTATCCCAATACTCTCTCATAGCTTTTTCCATAAAAGTCCATATCTTAAAAATCAGCAAGTTTTTAGGCTTCCTTAAATCAACCCACCGATTATCTAATCTTGTGCTTAAATCAGTAGTTATTCCACCTTTCTCCATAACTTGAATGGGAGGAGTTTCTGCTTCATTTAAAACTTCAAGTTTTTCGACATCAATTTCAATATCTTTTCTTGTTACATCCTCACTCTTTATTTTTGCCGATTTTATCTTACCTTCAATTTCCACAACCGACTCAAGTGATGGAACTTTGTCAAACAGACTTTTATCAGCAACAACCCCTTGGATAATCCCCGAGACATCTCGCAACAAAAGGAACTTAATCTTCCCGACATTTCTTACTTCTTGCACCCATCCTTTAATCAAAGCCTTCTTTCCCTCTTTCACATCTTTTATGTAGCTTCTTTCCATATTCATTATTCTCCAACAATCCTTTTAAGGATTTCCATCGCTTTTCTTTTATCAACCGAGGCTCCTAGCTTTGCAATAACCATACCCATGTAGGCATTCGCTCTCATGCCAGGTTTTTCTTTGACAATAAGAGAAATCTGCCTCTCAAGTTCGTCATCGCTCACTCTCTCAACCTTAAGAGCATCCTCAACCTTAATTCCCTCGGCGATTTTAAGCAAGATTCCCTTCACATCTCCCTCAGTTATTTTCCCTTCTCTCAATTTCTCAAGCACTTTTTCAAGAACTCGTTCATTAAGCAGTTCTTTTATCTGCTCAACTTTCTTTTTCAACTTTGTCGAGAATTCCTGAGGCCAAAGAGCAATCATCTTTGCAACTAAATTAACATCTTTTGCATAAACGCGAGCTAAAACATTAAACTCATCAAGATTTTCGACCACAAGATTAATCATCTCTTCATTTACGCCCTTCTTTTTCAGTTCATCTCTTATCTCATGCCTCATTTTTGGTAATTCCCTCTTCAATAAATTAATTTTATCCAAATGTATTTTCAATAAAGGTAAATCCGTCTCTGGGTACATCCTCGCTTCCCCAGGTAATGGACGCAAAAACTCACTCTTTCCATTTTCAAGCGCTCCACGAACCTCTCCCTCTTTTTTCTTTTTCTTCAAGTCATCAAGTTGTCTGATTATTTCTTGATTTGTTGTCTCAATCATCATTCTAGGGTCTTGGAAACCTTTAATCTCGACTCTTGAATGTCCTTTAATTGAGATATTCAAGTCCTGTCTTATCGTGCCTATTCCCCTTTTCACTCGGCACGCTCGTAAAATCTCCCCAATCTTCAAAGCCGTCTCTTTTATTTGTCCTGGGAGATTCATGTCAGGCCTTGTAGTTATCTCAACCAGAGGAATTCCCAGTCTATCCAGTCTAAAAATTGCTTTTTTCTCATCTTTTTCTATTATCCTAGCCGCATCTTCCTCAAGCGCGATACTCTCAATTCCAACTTTCCCAAAAGAAGTTTCAACATATCCATTGTGAGCAATTAGAACCGAACGTTGAAATCCTGAAGTGTTAGAACCATCAATAACCATCTTTCTCATTATCTGCGAGGTTTGATAAATCTCACAATTAAGCAACAAAGCAATCTTGAGGGCCTCATTCAGCACATTTTCATTTATCAAATGTGGTGGTTCTTCATCCAATTCAACAAGACAAGTATTATCCTTGTAGCCCTGATAAAAGAACTCCCTGTTTTTTCCCATTTCATGCAGAACAGCAACATCAACTTCCCCGCTCTCTCCAGGAACGGCATGAAGCCTTCTTTTTATAACAAAATCTGGCTCATCATTTCTCAAATATCCAGGACAAGCACAAAATAGCTTCCCGCCTTCGAGCTGCTGATGAATCTCCAATCCAGCTTTCAACCCAAGTTTCTTGTAATCTAGCTTCACCTCTTCTGCCATACATAAAAAGAACAAAGAAGATTAATAAAACTTACTTAGCCTTGGGCATAAACCTTCTATAAACCTTTGGTAGATTAACCAATCTAGATATTACATCCGCAGTAACCTTTTCGTCTAAAACTACATGGTCTACCCCCGAATGAGCAGTGTAAGAATTTTGAGATACAAGATCCCTAAGCTTATAGAAAGTTGTTTTATTAAAGCGATCGCATGAAGAACTCTTATTATAAGTCATATGGTCTATAAGCTCTATTCTCGAATTAAGAAAATTATTAAGATGCATTTGTGTTTTGTCTGTATCCTCTTCCTCAAGCATCTGATTGTACCCAAAGTCTATACCTCTGTATATTACATTCATAAATCTTTGGAAAGTTTTTAGATGTTCTTCTTCGTTTCCAGTGCTTATATGCCAGCTTCCTGCCCCTACAAAAAATTCCTTTTCTAAGCCTTCTTGAACTATTCTAATATTCTTCAAAGACTCTCTCATTATACTGGGATAGAGAGTAGCCGCAACTCCCAATAACGAAGGACCCTTGTCTTCCGAAACTATATTTGGGATTTTATATCTCTTAACAAGATTATTTGCTTCCTTCATGTTCAAATAATTAAGATAATGCCTGTGAACTTTACTTTCCAGCGCTCTTCCGTCTTTATCAATAATCAAAAACGCAAATGGTTTTAGATTCTCATTTCCCTCCCATTCAGAAAGAGAATCAAACTCTCTTAGGATTTCATTAGATGCTCTGCCGGATATAACTGTGTCTATCATGGCAAATTTGTTTATTTTAGGAAACCCGCCATATAACTCAGCAAGTTCCGGCCTATTTTCCACCTTGTCTAAAACAACATCTGTAAAAGATTTGAAATAAGGATCTTTATTTCTTTCTTCTGGAGATTTGAAAAACGCAGCTGTAACATTTGCCCAGTATTTTCTTGTGCGGGTGGTATATTCAGTCTCATCCTTGTCTGTTAATGTTTTATCAAAGCCTTTTAAGTTCAAATCTGCTGTAAAAGGAATTAACAGCACTCTTATATCTTTATCTCTTGGGTTTCTTGAAATCTCTACCCCTTTAGGCATAAGAGAAGAGAGTGTAGATTGAATTGCAAGATTATCAAAAAATGCTTTATAATCGTCTCCGTACTGTTTTTGAAGCTTCTCAAGAGCATAAATTGTTCCCAAGAAAAATGGAACTGCTCCTCTGCTGGGAATTACGATTGTATCAAATGGTTTTTTAGAATGCTGCTCCGGAATATTCATAGCCAAATCTAAGCATGCATTTGAATATTTACGCAGATTTTCTTTGCTTAATTCTTCATCGAGGCTCATTGACTGCCCCCTATTTCGAGATAGTTTGATACGGACATCCTAAACATGTCTGGATTAAAATTAAGTTTACTAAAAACCTCTCTAACGCATGGATATCTTCTCCACTCGCGCTCTGCTGGAGGGCTATGCGTAAGGACAAGAACCTTGTTCTCAGGATTCAAAAATGAAATATAACTAATAGCATTCCAGAGGTTATCTCCCAAAATCCCCTTATAATCAGGAAAATGTCTATCTAAAATATACAAATCGGCTTCGTTGTCAGGATGCCCAACTCTGATAAAAGAGCTCAAATCATTAAATTGTTTAATATCGAGCCCAGGAATACTAGCAAGACTATCTTTTACTTTACTCTTAAAATCTTCCTTATCTTCGATATGAATTATTCTTTTCGGTAAATTTTTCATAAAAACAATACAAATTGTAATTATATAAACCTTTCTAATTGTAACCCCTATACAGTTACAATAAATTACAAATTAGAAGAAAGCCTGTTATTCAGCTCCCCAGAAAAGTTCTGAAGCATCTTTTCCTTTACCTCTTTCTTCCAGCCATAATGCCCCAATACCCACCCAAGTTTTACCAACGCTGTTTCAGACAACATATCCTCTAAGAATATAACTCCTGCATCAAGAAGCTCGCGAGCGTTTGAATAAACATAGGGATCTAGCCTCCCATAAATCGTCTGGGCTGAAAGACAAACAACAAAACCTTCCCTAATCAATTTTTTCAACCTTGGAATCCAGTTATTTGGTGCCTCGCTTGTTGCAATATGCCCCAACCCTAAAGCTTCAATGATAATTCCTTTGCATTTGAGAGCATGAAAATCTAAAATAGAAGAATCTTGCCCTGGATAGTATTTAACAAGCGCAACTTTATCCGAGAATTCCACATCAAGCTCAACTTTCTCCTCGTTTCTTGGGCGGTATTGAGAGATAAATTCAACTCTATCCGGCCAAACGCGAGCAATTGGTGAAGAATTTACAACTTTGAATGCATCTCTCTCTGAACTATGCAATTTTCTTGTCTTCGTTCCAGGTAGGGCATAGCAAAAATCATCATTTGTTGATGCGTGCCCGACAATCATTACCTCTGCAGCGTCGGAAATTGCCATCCTTGCAGCACACTGCAAATTCAAATTTGCATCAGAACTTGCTCGATCAATGCTTCTCTGCGAATAAGTTAAGACAACTGGCTTACTCAAGTTCCTCAAAAAGAAAGATAATGCTGCTGCAGTATATCCTAATGTATCTGTTCCGTGAGTTACAATGACTCCTGAAATGTCCTTATCATCAAGCAATTTTTTAACGTTTTGTGCTATTTTTATCCAATGTTCTGAGTTCATTGATTCAGAAGCAATCATGAAAGGCACATCAATAGTTTTTACATTTGCAATTTTAAACATCTCAGGATAAAACTTTGCAAATTCCCCAACATCTGTCAAAGGACTTACTCCCCCAGTCTTAGGATTTGACTTTGATGCTATCGTCCCTCCAGTCATTACAATTCCAATCGTCGGCAAACCTTTAGTTTTTGGAAGCTCAAATTTCTTCTTTTCTTCCTTAAATCTTCTAAAAACTTTGAAACCAAGAATATTTTCCTTATTTATCCCAATATTATAACCCGATTTTAATTTAATAAGGACTACAGAACTGTCAGAACTCTCCAAAACTCTGCCCTCGACCTCTTCTAAAGCAAGCCTAAAAGAAACATAGTCCCCAGACTCAAAATTCAATTCACTCATATCTATCTTACAAACTCCTCATTTTTAATTTTATTGAATTTGAATGGGCCTACGAGGAATTGAACCTCGATTGCCCGGTATCTTCGACGCAGTCGAATCCTGCCTTTCTCCGAAGCCGGGAAGTCTATCCATTAACTTATAGGCCCTACAAAAATGTTAAATATCAGGCTTTTTTAATCCTATTGATAAAAAGGAGTAATAAAGTGAAGTCATTTACAGCGCTTGCGGTTCTTCTGGGGACAATTATCGGCGCAGGAATACTTGGAATCCCATACGTTGTTATGAAGTCCGGCTTTGCTATAGGGGCCATTCATATTGTCTTAATAGGAGTTTTAACGGCTATCATAATGCTCTATCTTGGGGAAATAGTTCTAAGAACCAAATCAACACATCAACTTCCAGGCTACGCACAAAAATATCTAGGAAACAAGGGGAAATTTTGGATGTTTATTGCAATAGCCTTTGGAATATTCTCGGCAGTTGTGGCATATCTGATAGGAGAAGGACGCTCCCTAAGCTATTTAATTTTTAATTCTCCCAATTATGAATTCCAAATGGGAATTTTCTTCCTGGTTGCACTCTCTGCAATAACTTTCTTTGGACTAAAAGCTTTTGAAAGAGGAGAAATGTTAGGAGTTCTCTTTGTTTTCTTCATGATAATTTCAATATCAGTCTATTTCTCAAACAAAATTGACATTAATAATCTCAACTATATCTCTCTAAATAACTTCTTTGCACCATTCGGAGTAATCCTCTTTGCTTTTCTCGGTTTCGTTGCTATCCCCGAACTAAAAAGAGTTCTTGGAGAGAAAAAAAATTTAATGAAAAGCACAATAATCTCCGCCCACGTAATTGTTGTCGTAATCTATCTAATATTCACGGCAATCGTCCTTGGTTACAAAGGAAGTGCTACTCCTGAAATTGCCACAATTGCATTAGGAAAACCATTTATCCTTTTAGGGATAATCACTATGTTTACTGCTTACCTTTCTCTCTCAACAGCAATGATAGACACAATAAGATTTGATTTCAAAAAATCAAAAAAATTGGCTTGGTTTTATGTAACTTTAATCCCATTCGTGTTATTCTTGATTTTAACATTAATCAAACAAACAGCGTTCACTGTAGTTCTTGGAATAGGAGGAGTAATTTCAGGCGGATTTACTGCAATTTTAATTTTGTCGATGATAAAAGGTGCAAAAAAGCATGGAAATGCAAAACCTCCTTACTCAATGCCTTATTCCAAAATCCTAAACATAATCCTGATAACAATATTCGCAGCAGGAGCAATCTTAGAAGTAATCAGCCTCCTCAAATAATTAGATTAAGGGTTAATACTTTATAATATAATTAATCACGATATACGGCTGCAAATTGTTGTGGGATTGGTTGCCTCCTGTATTGCTAGTATCGTATGTAGTCGATGTGTACACCCATATTGGATCTCCACCGCTATAAGGATAGGCATGCGTTCCAAAATTTGGGTATGAATAAGTATGACTATGTATCGGCATTTCTGCAATAGTTAAATTGTGATTTTTCTCTCCGCCTGCATTGCCCAGGGTGGCAAATGTTGCGTCGCTTGCATTGCGTCCGACAGCCACCCTCCCTTGCATATTTGGTACATTAAAACTGCCTCCTGATCCCCCATATACATACCCAATTGTTGAAAAGAGGTCTGGATAAGCGCTAGTAGAATATGAAGAACCATTTGCCATCAAAAATCCGCTAGGCGCACTAGAGCCTGCAAAAGTTAGAATAGTTCCTGCAGGCACAGAAGAGCCCCCAGAGATATTTCCCCCAACAATCAGATTCCCAGTTATGTTAGTGTCACCAACAATATTCAGTTTATTTAGAGGATTAGTTGTCCCTATCCCAACATTTCCGGAAGTGGCATTTGCATAAAGAAAGATTCCACCCACAGAATTCTGTATGCCTAAAGAACCATTAAATGTAAAATCACCAATACCAAATGTTCCAGCCATAACCTGGCTTGCCGAGTGGCTGACTATTGCATACGCAAATGATGAAAGAGCAATGAGCATTAGAATTGCAATACCAATAATAAAACCGACCGCAAAGAAATATTTCTTATTAATGTTCACCTCAAACTTCATAAAAGATTAAGATGCGAGGATTATTTAAATCTTACAATTGATTACAACAAATCAGTTCAGAATGACAAAATTCTTTATGTTTTACAAAATTCCAAAGCTCACTAGCATACTTTCCTCGATTAAAGAAGAGCAAGGGATTGAGTTTTGGATTCTAAAACACAAGTTACATTGCGTTGCTGAAAATCATACCATGAATAATGCGGTCCAGGAGGATTAATTGCCTTTACATCGATACATGTTCCGCTCTCGCTTTGATTGCAAACATATGGATACTCATTATCGCCATTGCATCCGTCTATAAGTGTAGTTGGTGTTTCCCACTGCCCTCCAATATCAGCACCATAATTCCCGGCGATTTGTATCCTCATATTAGAAGCTTTCGCATCTGTAACATTAGTCAAAACTATTCCATATGTAGTACTGCCTTTTCGTATTCTTAGAGGTGAAGTTAGAGTACCACTAGGTTCACAAGCAATTGTAATCGTTTGCGAGCCATTATAGACTCGCAATCCACAATCTATATAGGAGTAATAAATAGTAAAATACGAACTGCTGCCTCCCAAATCCGCCAAATTTGAACCACCCCTAATAAAGAGATACCAACCAGAATTCAAAGTAATCGTTCCGCCTATTGGAAAAGATCCTACAATTGTCACGGGACTTGCCAAAGTCGTTGGGCCTGTCGCTTGATAAACTGTTATGGGGAAAGTTCCTGTTCCTGAAGAACTAACAATTGTTGAGGTAGAAGAGATGTATACATTATCCCCACACCTCCAATTTCCATATGGCCCATTATCTCCCATCCATTGATAATACACCAAGCCACTAGGCTCTGTCTGAGAAAATAGACAAGATGTTCTCATCTCTGCATTAACCCCTGCAACAGCCACGAGTACAATAAAAATTGTTACAATTAGAATCTTATTTACGAGTTTCATATTGTCTTACGATGTAATCAACCACATTTGACCACTAACAGGATTTGTAGGGTTTGAAGTCCTTGTCTCAATTACCAAACCGCCACTTGCTTTTATTAAACCACCAACCACTTCAAGCCTTGCCCCAGGAGTCACCGTCCCAATTCCCACATTTCCACTATTGTAATAAATAACTCCGCTTGTTCCGTTGCTCCATTGCCCGCTGCCTCCGCCCGCACTAGAAATTCCAGTTAGCATAGAACCATTACCAATAAAATAAGTCGCAGAGACATTCCCGGTAACATTCACATTTCCTTGGATTGTCTGCCCCCAATCAATCTCATTAACACTATGCCCAAAATCCGAAGGATATTTAGTCCAATCTGGAGGACTAACATATGCAATAACCCCCACAACCCCAACAATTATCAATCCAATTAGAACAAATGCAAAGAAATACCTCTTATCTATATTCACCTCAAGCTTCATAACAAATAAACTTGACGCTATTATTTAAATATAGCTGTTTAATTGTTAAGATATGCTCACAAAAAAGCAAATTCTAGAAATAAGAGAACATTTAGAGAAAGCCCAGAACCCTATTTTCTATTATGACAATGATGCAGATGGTTTATGTGCATTCTTGCTCTTAAGAAGATATTTAGGCCGAGGCTATGGTGTTGCTATAAGAAGTTATCCAGACTTGGATGCTTCTTATTTAAAAAAAGCAGAGCAGCTAAAAGCAGACTATATATTTGTTCTAGACAAGCCATTAATAGCAAAAAAGTTTATAGAAGAAGCGGACTCCATGCAACTCCCAATTGTCTGGATAGAACACCATAAAATAACCCAAGCAGAGATTTCCGAAAATGCTCCAAACAAAAAAAACTTTTATTTCTACAATCCTGCTCTGTCTGAAAAGAAAAAGCTAAATGAGCCAACAAGCTGCCTAGCCTACAAAATCGCTGAAAGAAAAGAAGATATCTGGCTTGCAATATCGGGATGCATTGCAGATTGTTATATGCCTGATTTTGCAGACGAATTTGCAAAAAGATATCCAGAATTCTGGGGCAAAGAGATAAAAGAGCCGTTTGATGCTTACTACAAAACAGAAATAGGAAGAATTGCACTCTCCCTAAATTTCGGACTAAAAGATTCTATAAGTCATGTCGTCCAATTGCAGAATTTTCTCATTTCATGTAAGGGCCCAAGTGACGTTTTCTTAGAATTGGAAATAAACAAATCTTTCCGAGAGAAATACAACGAAATAAATAAAAAATATGGGGCCTTGTTAAAAGAAGCGAAAGAATCTGAATCTCATAAGATTATTTATCTTATTTACGGAGGAGATTTAAGCATAAGTTCAGACTTAGCAAATAATACTTCTTATCTCTACCCAGACAAATTTGTTATGGTGGCTTACAAAAAAGGAGCTATAACAAATATCTCACTAAGAGGCAAAAAAATAAAGACAATTCTAGAAACAATATTGAAAAAATTGGAAAACGCGAGAGGCGGAGGGCATGAAAATGCTGTCGGAGCAACAATCAGAACTGAAGACTTAGAAAAGTTTAAAGAGCTTTTAGAACACGAAATAGGGTGAAAGAAACCAATATCCCGCAGCATGTTGCAATAATCCCCGACGGAAATAGAAGATGGGCAAAATCAAAAGGGCTCAAAGCAAGTTACGGGTATGTAAAAAGCGGCGAATATGAACATCTTAAAAGTCTAATTTTAGAATCCAGAAAATTAGGAGTGAAATATCTGTCTTTATGGGCATTTTCAACCGAAAATTGGTCAAGGCCTGAAAAAGAAAGAGAAATTCTTTTCAAATTAATCTTGGACGTAATTGACAAATTTAAGAAAGACGCTTTAAAGGATAAGATTAGATTAAGGTTCATTGGAAGAAGAGAGCGATTACCTAAAGAAATGAGTTCTAAGCTCCTAAGACTAGAAAAAGAAACAAAAAATTTCAATAGTTTTACCATAGTTCTTTGTCTAGACTACGGAGGAAGAGATGAAATTCTAAGAGTGGTCAATAAAATAATTAAATCCAGGATAAAAAGGGTAGATGAAAAAAAATTCTCCAAATTGCTAGATACTTCTGGAATTCCAGACGTAGATTTAATAATAAGAACCGCAGGAGAAAAAAGAACAAGTGGGTTTATGCCTTTCCAGTCTATTTATTCCGAACTCTATTTTGCAGAGCCTTGTTTCCCAGACTTTAATAGAAAAGAACTTAAAAAAGCAATTAAAGATTTTGAAAAAAGAAAGCGCAACTTTGGCAAATAGCTTTATATACAGCTAAAAAACAACATTTCTATGGCAGAAGAAACAAAAACAAATGATAAAGAAAAAGAAAAGATTGCTAGAGAAAACCTTCTTAGAGAAGGTAAATCTCCAAAAGGGACTATAATCAATGGATACGATTTCAGTAAAGGAGTAAATTACAAAGAAATCGTAAAATCTTTCTCAACAACAGGCTTCCAAGCATCACATTTAAGCAAAGCAATAGAAATAACAAACAAAATGATTCAAGATGATTCTTTTATCTATCTGGGGTATACTTCAAATCTAGTAAGTTCAGGGCTTAGAGACATATTCAGTTATCTCATAAAAAACAAAAAAGTAAACGTTGTTGTCACAACTGCCGGCGGAATAGAAGAAGATATAATAAAATGCCTTGGAGATTTCGTTCTCGGCGACTTCAAAGAAAAGGGAGAAGAGTTAAGAAAAAAAGGAATAAACAGAATAGGCAATATCTTTGTCTCAAATTCGTTATATATTAAATTTGAGCAGTTCGTACAGCCAATTCTTGAAGAGATGTATCAGGAGCAGAAAAAAACAAACAGAGTATTCACACCCTCAGATATCGTTTGGAAGTTGGGAGAAAAAATAAACGACGAAAAAAGTATTTATTATTGGGCTTGGAAAAACAAAATAAGAGTTTATTGTCCGGCTCTTACTGATGGGGCAATTGGAGATAACATTTATTTCTTTAAATTTAAGCACCCAGATTTTATCGTAGATATTGCAGAAGACACAAAAAGATTGAATGACACAACAATCGGTTTGAAAAAATCAGGATTAATAATTCTTGGTTCAGGAGTCATAAAACATCACATCCTAAACGCAAACATGCTTAGAAACGGCGCAGATTATGCAGTTTACATTAACACCGCTCAAGAATTTGATGGTTCAGATTCTGGAGCAACCCCTGATGAAGCAGTTTCCTGGGGAAAGATAGTTCCAAATGCAGAGTCGATAAAAGTTTATGGAGATGCGACAATTCTCTTCCCCCTTTTAGTCGCAGAAACCTTCGCCAAATAAAATTGTTTAAATCTTACAATTTTTGCCAATAGGAACCACCGATTAGCCACATTTCAAGGCATACTTTTCAAACTTATGGGCATACATATGTAATTGTTGTCCAACAATAAACGCTTCTTGCTCTGGAACAAGAATAATCCCAAATATCTCTGCAACCACCAGGTATGTTAGCACCGGCGTAGCAGTAAAACATATTCTTTTTATCCCCATCACACGTATCACCGCGGCACTTAGATATGTCGTAAGCACCACCATACCAACCTGTGGTAGTAGACTGCGCTATAGGCAAAGTTATACTCGAATTACTATCATTGCAATCACCAGTCAATATAGAATAGCCGTCCCCGTCAGCATCATTTACAAACCCTTTCAAATAAATATTTCCATCGCCACCGTCAAATCGTGCAACAATCGCGCCGGTGCTATTGTTAACAACAAGATCGTTGCCATCTCCAGCAGCAATCGAACTCTGCTGTGGATAAACCGTGCCTGCAATATATGCATGGCTTGAATTGAAACTGAACTTTCGCGTACTGCCAACCTGCATAATCAAACTATTAGTTAGAATGGACGGAGGAAGCGTGTTCAAAAAAATAGTAGTCGCATTAATGTACATATTTCCACTATCATCCACAACCAGCACATTGCTCCCATCACCTGCATTAACCTGCCACCAAGGCGAAGTGTATGTTACACCTTTATCAATAAATGCTTCGGCAAAGGCTAATGAACTAATCAAAATTATCACAAACAAAAAACCGGCAATCTTCATTTTAACTCCCGAGTTGAATTACAACATTACCGCTAGTGGCATTGCCTTTTATCACACCATCGACTCTCAAATTACCAGCCACACGAAGTTTATTCCCAGCAGAATCTGCCGTCCCAATACCAACATTTCCTCCAGTGAGGTTGTAATAGATATTATTTGTTCCGGTTTGATTTTGCCATTGTGAGCCCCCTCCACCAGTCGGCCAATCATTTCTACAAACACCACTAATACAAACCCTAGATGCGGTTACATTTCCGCTCACATTCACATTTCCTTGGATTGTCTGCCCCCAATCAATCTCATTAACACTATGCCCAAAATCAGAAGGATATTTAGTCCAATCTGGAGGACTAACATATGCAATAACCCCCACAACCCCAAC
>Ga0315273_10000182_pt1 | contig 59556 bp, 60 predicted proteins | sample YL17G02_0_MG_FD_205753 | JGI IMG/M metagenome (GOLD analysis project Ga0315273, IMG submission 205753) | Sediment microbial communities from Yellowstone Lake, YNP, Wyoming, USA - YL17G02_0 | ecosystem: Environmental > Aquatic > Freshwater > Lake > Sediment | place: USA: Wyoming | collected... | reverse complement strand
GAGTAAGCGCATAGAAACGATTGAAGTGTAGACCCCATGGCCCACGTCGACTTCGCGAGGAGGATCAGGGAGGAGAAGCTGCTGCTGCCCCCACTCGCAGACTACACCGATTACCCATACCGCCGGGTAATGGCTGGGTTCAGCCCCCCGTTCATCGTCACCGAGATGGTCAGCGCATCCGCCCTAGTACACGGAGGCGAGAAGACTAGGCGGATGCTGGCGAAGACCGAGGGGAGCGGCTGCGAGGGTGTGCAACTCGTCGGCTCTGACCCCTCACTAATGGCTGAGGCGGCGAAGATCGTCAAGGGGCTCGGCTTCGACTACATCGACATCAACATGGGGTGTACGATAAACAAGGTCGCCAGGCAGGGCGCGGGTATCTCCCTGATGGGGGATGAGGGGAAGGCTCAACGCATTGCCTCGGCGGTGGTTGATGCGGTAGACCTCCCCGTGACCTGCAAGATGAGGCTCGGGCTCAATAGGGACGCCCTCAACGCCGCGGCGTTGTCGAGGCGACTAGAGGGCGTCGGCGTGGCCGCTGTCACCCTCCACGGTAGGAGCGGCGAGAAGAAGTGGGGGATGCCAGTAGACTTCGACGGGATAAGGGAGGTCGTCGAGGCGATTTCCATACCCCTAGTAGCAAACGGCGGCGTATTCACCGGCGAGGACGCTGTGGAGATGGTTGAAAGGACGGGCGCGGCGGCCGTCATGCCTGGGAGGGGTATAATAGGAAACCCCTGGCTAGTACCCGAGATCAAAGCAGCATTATCAGGGACTAGATACACCCCGCCCACCCTACAGGGGAAGAAGGAGACCTGCCTGCTCCACCTGCGGTACCTCTGCGAGTACTACAGTGATGAGGGCGGCGCGGTGAGGATGCGCAGGATACTCCCCAAGTACTTCACGGGGTGCCAGAACATCAGGAGCCTACGCCTAGACATACATGAAACCTCGACCCCCGCCGAGGTTGCGGGGTTGTTGGAAAGGATCAGCGATGATGGCCTCAACGGCATCTACAGTAATCGGTGAACCCGTCACCGTCGTGGACGATCCTTGACCCAGACGAGGATGACGATGCCGTCGACGAAGGCTAGGACTAGGTTCAGCAGTATGGGTACGTCGAAGCCGAGGGTGTCGAATAGTATGCCTCCGATTATTGGTGCGGGGAGCCCTATGAGGCCGCGGAACGTGGAGAAGCTCCCGATGGCCTGGGCCATCTGTTTCGTGTCCACGTTGGCCGCTATCCAAGCCTGCTCCGAGGGGATCCAGAAGGCGTTAGCGACGCCGAGGATGAGGTTGGCCGCGACGACGACGGCGAAGTCCTTGGAGATCACCATCATGCCGAGCATCACGCAGGAGGTGAGTTGGCTGATCACCATGAATCTCCCGTACCCGAACCTGTCCGCTAGGCGGCCCAGTGGCACCTGCCCCAGCGCCATAGTCAGCATCATCGCGGTCGTGTATACCCCGATCATCCAGGGCGTGTAACCGTAGCCGGCGTAGAGCATGCCGCTGAGCAGTCTCATTCCCATCCCGAAGGCGAAGGCGTCTAGACCCGCGGCGACGTAGAAGCCCCTCAACTCCCTCGGCGGGTTCAGCGCCCTAACGGTGGATGAGAGCGTTTTCCTCCAGTCCACGCGTGTAGGTGCCCCCCTCCTCGTCTCGGGGAGCCTAAGCCAGATGAGGACCAGGCTCATGAACGCCAGAGCCGTCGCGATGGAGTAGACCACCCCGTACCCGTAGGCGTCGGTCAAGTAACCTGCGCCGAACGTGCCTATCAGCCCTGCACCGGTGTAGCAGGCACCGATCATACTATAGGTGAAGCCCAGACGCCTCGGCTCAGCCGACTCCGCGATCACCGTGCTCCAGACGGAGTACAGGCCGTTTGATACACCGATCAGGATCATCGCCGCGAAGAGGAACGACCAACTCCTAGCGAATAGTATGAGCAGCAGAGCCGCGAGCGTCACTACCTCACGTAGGACGAGGAGCTTCTTCCTCCCCAGGGCGTCGCTGATTACTCCGAAGGCCGGCTCGACTATGAGCCTCGTGAGATCGGCTAGGCTCTCTAGGCTGCCAACTAGCTGCATGTCGAGTCCGAGGCTGATCGCGAATGGCTGCCAGATTGTTTGCCTGAGGTTGTCACGGACGCCACGCAGGGCGGAAGCCGCCGAGAGGACGAATAACCTCCCCCAGCCCCGAACCTGATCCCTTACTCCCATACGCGTCACCCGTGAACATTTCACTGAACTTGATGCATATCCGGCATCGCCTATTTAGCCGTAGCGAAAAATGGTTAAAAAAGCCACTTTGAACGAGGGTGTGATGGGTCACTCATAATAGGCTTGATTTTTCGTCTGTTTCTAAAAAAGGGCGTAAATATCGCTCCGATTGAAGCTGGTAATCGCAGGGAAATGTGTTGAAGTACAACTTTTACCCTCTACACCCTACCTATGTATATTAAAGATCACTGAACGAGGCTTCCTTTGATGCGGATCGTATCTGCCCGCTTGCTTCAGCATCTTCAGTGCCCTGAGTGTGATCCACTTGCTCTCCCGGCCCTTGGAGCCGAAGGGGGCGTCGAGTGGTCCGGGTGCATTATCGAGGACCCATCTCCCATCTTCGTTCCTCTTACTCAGGATGAACTCGATGGCGTCGTCGACTGCACCGCCTTCTACCCCGAGGCTGAGCATAATGGATACTATCTCGATTGCGTCGTGGTAGTATGTGAGTGGCGCGGTCAGGCGCTGGGGGCGGGTATTATTCGTGGTGATGGGTCTCGATGGATCGTGGCTGCTCCACAGCAGGCGGTGTAAGCGGACGAAATCGACGCCCCTTCTCCTCGCCTCCTTTGCCTCGCTTGTCCAGAAGCTCCGTGGGACGACGGTCATCGCCCGCAACAGGTTCGTCACACCCCAGTAGCAGGTGTGCCTCCCCCAGCACCTCTCCCCACTCCCCCTGTAAGGGAACTCACTCGGTGGTTGGAAGCCACCGTCGTCGTATCTCTGATACTTAACAAGCCAGTCGAAGGCGGAGCGGACCTCGAAAGCGTCGAGGCCGAGTTTGCACAGTGACCAGATCATGTTCCCCATGAAGCACGGCATCAAGAAATCGTTGGAACGCCCGTCTCGGTCGAAGCGGAGGCAGAAGGTCCCATACTCCTTTCTGTAAGTGTTGGAGCGGATGACGCCGATGAGTTTTTTCACCCTCTCATCATCAGGGTCGGCGCCAGCCTCGGCGAGGAATAAGAGCTTCCAGGCTGCTCCCCTATACTTCGGCATATAACCAGCGGCGACTGGGTGCACACCCCACTTCTTCACGGCTTCCGCATCTGTGAAGCCGCCATTCGGATCGAGGCCGTCGAGTATCTTGGAGATGGGTGGAGTCCTCATCACCTCCGCTAGGGCCTCAACAGCCTCTCCCTCGCTTCGTGGGACATCGAGCAGCTCGACGAGCGTGTTATACCGAATCCATGGGTGACTCGGCTCAAGCAGCCAGTCAATTAAACGTCCACGTCCCTTAAGTCCCGCCACGGTAAAAAGCTGTGCGAATCCCCTCTATAAGCCCCAGTCCCCAAGCAGGCTAACCTTGAGGGCATACTTGCTGGATCTCAGCATAGGAACCAATTGAGACGTAGCTGGGTTCGGCGATCAGGCTCGTCGAGGCAGACTGGAACATGGCTGAGACCCGAATCAAAGTCATTTTCGCTTCTTAATATCCCCTCAGGTCTCTCGCGGCGCCAAGACTTTCTCTAGGAGTTTTAGATGGGCTCGGAAAAATGTCCCGAAGCAGTTTTTAGCCATTTTTCGGGGCGTTTATTTTAAAAACCAACAGGGTAACAAGTAAACGTCCCGTAATGACTCTTAATAAGGAGCGAGCCAGGCAGGTGATGCAAAGGGCGGGGGTAGACGCGATACTCGCGGCCTCCCCGTCGAACGTCTTCTACGTCTCTGATTATTACAGCACGGGTATGCAGATGGGGTGTGGGACGCAGGGGTATGTGTTTCTCCCCCTCGACGGCGAGCCCGCGCTCATGGCCCCCCTCTCTGAAGCAGATCTGGTCGCGGAGAGTGGGACATGGATCAGGGACATCTACTGGTACGGGTGCCTAAAGGTCAACGCCTCCAAGAACTCCGAGGTCTCAGAGATAACTCGGAGGATAATCGAGGCGACGAAGGCGGAGGCGGAGCAGACACCGTGTGACTCCCTCGTCATCGCCGTCACTGGTAAAGGCTTCGCCAAGAAGACGATAGCTGTGGATAGCCACGGGATCAACCCCATGCGATGGGAGAACATTAGGCGGAACCTCCCCGACGCAAAGATCGTCGACGGCTCAAAACTCCTCGAAGAGATCAGGGCTGTTAAGACGATTGAGGAGGTCGAGATGATCAAGAAGGCGACGGAGATCGCCGAGAAGTCGATGGAGGACGTCCTCGAGATCGCCCAGCAGGGCATCATGGAGCTTGACATGAGCCGAATGTTCAGCTACAGCGTGGCTGAGGATGGTGGCAGGGTCACGAAGGACCACATAGGCTTCGGCGAGAGGAGTGCCTACCCCAACCCGATCCCGACGACGCTTCCCCTAGCCAAGGGTGACCTGATAAGGATGAGCCTAGGGGCGACCTGGGCACACTATAATGGCGAGGTCACGCGGACGGCGGCCCTCGGCAAGGTCTCCCCGGAGGCCGAGAAGAGGCTCAAGATCGTCATAGACGCCCAGGAGGCGGCTTTCGACGCCGCTAAACCGGGTAACACCATCGGGGATGTCTACGCCGCTGCCCAGAAGGAGCTGGAGAGGGGCGGCGTCAAGGAGTGCAGCATGAGCCTAGGCCACTGCATCGGCGTTGACTGCACCGAGAGGCCATGGATCGGACCGGGTGACAAGACCATGCTCGAGGAGGGCATGGTGTTGAACGTCGACATGCCGTTCCTCGACCTAGGCTGGGGTGGGATCGAGATGGAGGACACCGTCCTCGTCACGAAGAAGGGCCTCAGGTTCCTCAACAACACCGAGAGGACCCTCTACCTGCTCTAGGCGTTCTTTCTCGCTATCATCAGCACGACTCTTGAGCAGTGGCCGAGTCCCTCCTTCTCTATCTCGGCGCCGAACCTCTTCCACACCTTGTCGAATGGGAGGGCCTCGACATCGTGTGTCTTCGCGTCATTTATGGCTGAGCCTATCTGCTGCATCGCCTGTGGCGCTCGTAGTTTCTTGCCGGTGTAGAGCGTCTCCCTCTTCAGGAGGGTGAATCCCGCGCCTCGCAGGAACTCCTGGCACCTTATGGCGGGGAGCCACGTCGCGCCGCAGGCGTATGAGTAGGTTTCGCACTCGAGTCTCTGCGCGGGTGTCTCCGCCTCCTCTGGTGGAGTGATTGTGAAGCAGAAGTAGCTCCTGGGCTTGAGGGCCCTCGCTACCTCGTGGATCGCCTGCCTCACGCCTTGGGCCCCGCGGGTCATGTGGATGTCGTCGAGCCCCATGAAGTTCGTGGCGAGGCCGAACGTCGAGGTCTGGAATTCGAGACGGGTCGCGTCCATCTTCATCGCGGTCACGCTTGGGTCTAGCCACTTCTCCCTGATCCTGCGTTCAGCCGTCCTTATGGCCCGGTCCGAGATGTCGATGGCAGCGATCTTTAGAGTAGGGTCCCTCTTCGCGAGGGCTATAGCGAAGAGTGCGGAGTCGGTGGCCGTGTCCAGAACGCGCATCCTCGGCTCAAGGGGAATGGCGCCGACTATTCTCTCCCTCAACCCGCCAAGTCTGATGAGATAATCAGCGTATTCCTTCTCGGGGATGTAGGTTTCTTCCGGCGCCAAATCGTTCAAAGATAAAGCGTCTAAGCCGGAATAACTGTTTCCGTCAGAGGCTCGCTATTTCGCTTATCTTGGATTTAATCTCTATTGCGCGTGTCTCGAATATTCGGACGAGTTCCACTGCCTCCTCGGGGCGTGGCTCCTCGGCGTGGCCCGCCTTGTAGTCGAGCCATGCCTGGTAGGCGCGCATGTAGACGCGGCCGAACATGGCGGAGCTGACCGAGTCTATGAGCCCTCTGTCCTTGAAGGCGGTGAAGACGCCGAAGTTGCTGCTCAGTTTGTCCTCGCTTAGCTCCTCGTCGATGACTTTCTCGATGATGCCACGCAGAGCTGGCTCCATGGCGACTCCTAAACCATCACAGCCTTATTAGCCTTTAATAGCCCTCCTATTGTAGTGAAAACGAAAAACGAGACGTAGGCGGGTCGTCTTCTTAACCTGTTTCGTTAAGGGCGTTGTCAAGTCGGGGGCGTTGGAGAGCGGATCGCTTTTAACATCGGGGTAATCCTGTTCTTAAGGGGAAGAAGGTTGGATACGATCACGCTCATTGTAGGCGCAATTGTAGTCGTTCTCATAGTGCTCGCCCTAGTCTTCGTCACTTACTATAATCGGTTGTTCCGCTTCAGGAACGCCGCGGAGGCGGAGCTCGGCCAGATTAGGGTCGCCATGAAGAAGCGGTTTGACATGATAGAGCAGCTCCTCGGTGCCGTCAAGGGCTATACGAAGTTTGAGAGGGAGGTGTTCGAGAAGGTGGCGTCTCTGCGTGCCCAGGTTGCGAACGCCGGGCCGGCGAACTTGGCGGATATTCAGAGGGAGAGTGCCAGCCTCTTCGGGAGCATCAGGGCGGTCGCCGAGGCGTACCCCGACCTCAAGGCCTCCGAGACGGTGAAGAAGCTGATGGACGCCGTCGTCAGCCTCGAGGACGAGATCGGGCGCCAGAGATACACGTATAACAACATCGTACAGGAGTTCAACACCATGGTCGATACCATCCCCTCAAACTTCATCGCCGGTGTGCTCGGGTTGAAGAAGCTCGAGTACCTGCGTTTCGGTGACGAGATCGAGAGTCCGCCGAAGGTGACGGGGATTGGCCCTGATGGGTGAGACTAGGCAGATCGCGATAATCGTTGTTGTGGGTCTCGCCCTCGCCGTCGTCGGCGTGGCGGCGTCCACGACTCTTAGGGGCATCGGGTTATCCGGGCCAGCCGTCGTCAGCAGGTACGAGGCCCACCTCATGCCCGACGGGACGCTGAAGGAGGGATACACATACACATTCACCGAGCAGCAGTATAGGATGCTCTACCGGAGCTGGGAGGTCCCCGTCTCCCTCACGGCGCAGGGTTCCCCCTACATTCAACCTATCAGCATAAAACCGCCGGAGGGCTCAGTAGCCTACGTCAAGGACCGGTACGGCGCTGTCACTATAATGTCCCCGGGCTACGATAGCTGGTTCATAAAGTCCACTATCGGGAGCTTGGCGGAGTACAACGAGGCGGGGTGCTTCTACGCTTCCCGGTTCCCGGCGGGGAGCTACTACATCGGGTACACGTTCAAGATCTATCCCCCGATCGAGCATGATTCCAGTTATGATCATCTCAACCTGATGCTAGCGAGCGTGCACATCCCCTACCAGAACGTGACCGTGGTCATCGAGAGCGCCGACTACGTCTCGGCGGTCTATGCACACCCGCCGAGCCTCAAGGTCAGTCGTGTTGGTACTAGCATCGTGATTACCGGGAGCGCGGCGGAGGATGAGCTTGTTGAGGTCGAGTTGTTGATGGTCCGGGGGGCTCACCAGATCAGGGGGTTTGCTTCTCCGGTCTCCGACGTCAAGGGGAAGACTGAGAGTGCTAACTTCTGGTACAGCCTCCCGTATTACGCGGTGACGTGGCTCGGGTACGCCGGTGTCCTCGTGGTCTTCGCGGTGCCATTGCTCCTCCTCTACATCTGGATGCGGTTCGGGCGCGAGGAGGACGTGACGGTGCCCACCTATCTGAGCACCGTGCCTAATCAGAGCCGGAAGCCGTGGCTCGTCAACCTGGTCTTCAGGAAGGATGTCTTCGACTTCGACGAGGACGGGTTCTACGCGACGCTCCTCGACCTGCATCTGAGGAAGAATGTGAGGCTGGAGCCCCGGGAGAACGGGATGAAGATACACGTGCTCGACCCGGCCGTGGACGACGCGTATGAGAAGAAGGTTATGGGTTTCCTGCAGAAGATCGCGGTGAACGGCGTCTTCGACACGGATGTGCTGCGTGACCTCGCCCATGACGTTAAGCGGGGGAAGGGGAGCTACGCGAGGGGCATGGAGGTGAAGGGTGACCTGGACGAGTTGACGCACGAGGCGGATGGGCGGGTGATCAAGGGGTTCGCGGTGAGTGGCAGGGCCAGGTTAGTGCCTGCGTTCCTTCTGGGCGTCGCTGTCCTTGTCGGGGCGTTCATCCTGCTCGTCGCGGCGCCCGTTGTGGGCTACATGCTCGTTTCGCCGTTCCTCCTCGGAGTGTTGGCCATCTGCCCGTGCGTGGTGGCCCTCATGTTCCCGTCGACGCTCTTCGGCAAGTGGCGCCCGGGGATGTTCAAGGAGAAGATGGAGTGGGACGCCTTCAGGAACCACCTCGGCGACCTCGCACAGCTCAAGAAGTACTCGACGGAGGACCTGTCGATGTGGGGTGAGTGGCTCGTCTACGGGACGGCGCTCGGCGTCGGGGACCGCGTGGCGGAGGCGATGAGGGAACTGCACATCGACATCGACGTGGCGCGGTACTACCCGATGATGTACCTCTGGTTCCGCCCCATCATGGTGGCGTCGCCCCCCTCAAGGAGCAGCGGCGGTGGTGGCGGTGGCGGCTTCCGGAGCGGTGGTGGCTTCGGTGGCGGTGGTGGCTTCGGCGGCGGCGGCGGGGGGGTCAGGTGGCTGCCCCGGGGGCTATTTTTAAATTGGGGCAGTTACTAGGTTAGGCGGGTTCGCGGACCCGTAGCTCAGCACGGATAGAGCACAGGCCTCCTAAGTCTGGGGTCGTGGGTTCAAATCCCACCGGGCCCGCCACTTCTTCTTCAGGGCGCTGTTATGGGGTGCTACACACGATAACGGAAAAAAATTTTTTTATTGCACGGGGGATGCAAATCGTATGGTTTGGGTATTATTGTTATGATCTGTCCGTGGATACGGCGAAGAATGTGGGTGTCCCTCGTTTCTTAAAGCTCCGCTTCAACCTGGGCCAGTGCCGCGCCCTGTCTGCTGTAGTCGCTCAGGAGGAGGACATAGAGCCCATGCTACTCTTCGAGGCCTTCAGCCCACCGAGGGAAGACTTCCTCAAAACCGCGAAGCCCTAAACCATAGGAAGTGGGGGACCTAGGTAAGCGAAATAGCGTCCCTCTAACCCAAACGCCCTAGAAAATCGGTCATTTCACAGACTGATCTCGTCGAAAGGAGCGCGTATTCCCTACCAAGCTAATCTTTCACGTAGCGCACGGGCGCCTTGGGGCGCTCGTCCACGGTAAGCTGGAACACGTCGGGTCGGGCGTAGTGTCCTACGGCGTCGAAGTCGAGCTTCGACCGGGCTACCTCGCCGAGGTCCAGGTCCGCGTAGAGTATCCCCTCCCTGTCCCAGAGTGGGCCCGCCAGCACCTCCCCCAGAGGGGAGAAGACGGCGCTCCCACCGCGGCACATCACATCTGGCTGCCTGTTCAGCTCCTCCGCCCCCGGCAGATCCTTCGGGTACATCACCTTCTCCACGTACTGGTTGCAACCGAGGACGAAGCACCTCCCCTCCAAGGCGATGTGGCGGAGCGTCGCCTGCCAGCTCTCCCTCGCATCCGCCGTCGGGGCGAGGTAGATCTCCACACCCTTGCCATACATGGCCACGCGGGCGAGGGGCATGTAGTTCTCCCAGCAGATCAACCCGCCCACCTTCCCATACTCAGTATCGACCACGGTCAGGGTGCTGCCGTCACCCTCCCCCCAGACGAGGCGCTCCGCCGCCGTCGGCTTCAGCTTCCGGTGCTTCCCGAGGAGCCGCCCGTCGGGTCCGAAGTAGAGCAGGGTGCAGTAGAGGGTCCCCCCGCCGAAGTCGCCGTCCCTCTCCATGACCCCCATGACGACGTAGGCGCCGGCCTCACGCGCCGCCTCACCCAGTGCGTCACAGACGGGACCCGGCACCTCGACCGAGTTCTCCCAGTACCGCCCCCAGGTCCGCCTCCCCTCGGGCGTCCTGCTCCCCACGACCATCCCGAAGGACAACCCCCTGGGATAGACGGGGATGAAAGCCTCGGGGAACAGGATCAACTTGGCGCCCTGAGCCGAAGCCTCCCTGACCAACCCACAAGCCTTGGCGACGCTTGCCTCCCTGTCAAACAGGACCGGCGCAGCCTGAACGACGGCGACCTTGACTCTTCCCACTGCGCTACACCGGAGAATACCCCACCGCGCAGCGGATAAATGCCTATCAAGTGTCTATGCTAGAACTTTCTCACCCTGCCACGGTGCGCCTGTCTCGGCGCGAACGAGGCACACGCCTCCCTATTCTGATCTAGCACCTTGTGGTCCTTCGAGCAGTAGAACGTATTCCTAGAATATTTTCTACACTCGCTGCACTTGTTCCCCTGACTGGACCTCTGACGCGTCGACCCACGTCCCCCCGCCCCGGTCCGCCTTCTATTGCTCATCGCTACACCCTAAACGATGCCCTTCCTCTAATAAAGACGTGGAAAAACCCCAGTCAAGGTTTATCCACGGCGATTCGCCTAAGCCCCGAAGAAAAAATGGACCAGATGACAAACCCCGCGATCATCTCGGTAGTCATAGGTGCGGCGCTGACTCTCTTAACCGGTCAGTTCCCCGCACCATTCGCCGGGACATAGGTCGACGTCGCCCAATAAGGCGCGCCTATCCACTGGACAAGCAGGGTGATCCCGACACAATTCACAAACTACGATCTACTCAACCTTGCCCCAGACGGAGCCCCCTGGTCCGTCATCGCCTTCCTCATCGGATGGATGACTACAGGGGTGAAGAAGCCCAAACCCACTAACCCTGAGAAATAGCCCCGGCTAGTTGGTAGCCCCAGCTTACACGCATCCGCTTATCTCATAAACAGACCGAAACAACCCCATACAAACCGGAAAAACTCAGGGGATACACCCGATGTCGCCTAGCACACGGTCCTCGACAGGTAGCCGGGAATCTAAGCCTCCTCCCCGATCAGGTAGCCCTTGGCCGCCTCGGTCACCCTCACCCTAACGAGGTCCCCGAGCCTCCTCCGCGTCCTCAGGACCACCGCCTTGTAGGTGCCCGTCCTACCCTCCTTGAAGCCACTGTGCCCAACCTTGTCCAGCAGGACCTCCCCCTCCCACCCGACCCACGCCCCATTCACGTCGGCGTTGACCCCCCACCAGAGATCAGTCAGCCTCCTCGACCTGTCTTTCGTCACCCTACTGGGGAACATATCGGCCATCCCCGCCGCCTCCGTCCCAGGCCTAGGCCAGAACCTGCTGATGTTCAACATGTCCGGGCGGAGCCACTCAACCAGGTTCATAGATTCCCTGAACTGCTCCTCCGTCTCCCCCGGGAAGCCGCAGATAATGTCCGTCGCGATGCCGATGCCCGGTATCTCCCCGCGGAACCGGGCGGCGAGCTCCCTGAACTCACCGATGGTGTACTTTCTCCTCATCTTGGTGAGGACCACGTCGCTCCCGGACTGGACGGGGACGTGTAGGAACTTGTACACCTTCTCCCCCTTGAAAGCCTCGACTAAGTCATCGAAGATCGGCAAAGCGGAGTTGGGCGTCATCATCCCGATACGCATCATTAACCTTCCCTCGATCTCGCCCAGCCTCTTGAGGAGCCCCGGAAGCCTTACCCCCCCCGAGTCGTAGGCGGCGGTGTCCTCGGCGGTGACCCAGATCTCTCTGCAACCGGATGCGACGGCTGCTTCCGCGTCCGTTACCACCCCCTCAGGCGGGAAGGAATAGAGTCTACCCCGCGCCACCTTGACGATGCAATAGCTGCAGTTGCCGAGGCAACCCGCCGCGATCGGGGCGATGTGAATGAGACCACTCCTCCTCTCCCGGGGCAGACACGTCCTGTTCGGGGAAGACCCGCCCAAGTAGACGCCCCTCCCCCCCGCCGCCGCCTCCTCAACCGCCTCCGGTATCCTCGCGACATCGTCGGGCCCAACCATGCTGGCGCCGGGCATCGTCTCCTCGACGAGGCTCCTGAGCGCCTTCGGCATGCAGCCGGCGACGACGACCCTCCTCCCACCGAGCTCCCCCAGCCTCCTGACGATCTTCCTCTCCGTCGGGGTCTTCACTATGCATGTGAGGATGACCGAGACGTCGGCGTCATCCACGTTTTCGACGAGTGTGTGCCCCGCCTCGACGAGCAGCCCCGAGGCTATCTCCGCGTCAGCCTGGTTGGCGCTGCAGCCGTAGACCTCGACGTGTACCCTCGCCAAACCCTTTCAAGACAGACGGGGCGGCGCCCCTAATAAAATCCCTACTGTCCCTTCTGGAGGACGCGCCAGATCTTACGGAGCCTATCCTGCAGCCCCGTACCCGCGCCCACAACGCTTGTCCTGCCTTCCCTGATCGCCTTGATGACGTCCTCAGGCTCCCTCGACGCCGCCTCGACGACGGTGTAGGCGCGCCCAACGGTCTCGGGGATATGCGAATCGCTCCCCCCCGTCTGGGGGAGCCCCAGCCTCTCCGCCAACCCCCTATTCCAACCCATCACTAGACTGAAGGGAACCTGCGCCGAGTTCGCCACCTCTATCGCGTCGAACCCCGCCCCCTCCGCCTCCCTGAACCTCACGCAGCTCCTCGGTACGCCATACGGGTGGGCGAGGACCGCCGTAGCCCCCTGCCCGCGTATCCTCTCCACCGTCTCAACGACGGAGAGCCCAGAAGGAACAACATCACTCGGATCGAGGCAGATGACGTGAGCACCTCTCGCCGTGACCTCAAGACCCGGAACAACAACCAACCCGTCAGACGAAGCCACCGCCTCCGCCAGAGAACCAACCGAGTCATGGTCACAGACCGCGTAACCATCGAGAGAAAGAACACGACACCGCCGATTGATCTCGGGAACCGAGTTCACGGAGTCCCCGCTACAAACGGTGTGGACGTGAAGGTCAATCTTAAGCCTTAACCTATCCAACCCGCCACACCATCCAACTGAATCGAAGGAAATGAACCGATAAATGTTTTCAATGATCAAGAAAATTGAGAAAAAGACCCGGGTCCCCCGCTACCTTACTTCTCGGGGGAGAACGAGGCCCAGATGACGACTATCAGGAGGGTAAGCACCGTGCCACCGAGACCGGATAGGAACCACTCGGCTGTGAATAAGTCCGGGAACATCGTGACGAGTATCGGAAGCAACTGTTTGTATGCCCAGTTCGCGAGGATCCCCCCGACGAAACCGAGCACGGCAAATACGCCGAAAACGGTCCATCTACCTGCCATTTGAATTCAACCTTGCTGAAGGATTACCCCATTTTATATATTAAGGGTACTGTACGGGAAAAATACTCAAAACATTAAAAACCCTATCAATAAATTATATTATTTGATCCGTTAGTGTAATAGTTACTCTCATTGTATGACTGATTTGTTACAATACCATGTTAAACAGGACGTTTCAAAACGGATGAAACTACGCAGTTATCTACATTGGCAATGCAACACTTTGATTCTTTTTCCTGACCGCTTGTATCTTCGAGCGTAATCTAAAATGAGTTTCGCAAATCGATGGGAAAAGAAAGACGACCCGTCCTTCTCAAGCAAGGTGAAGGATGCCGTCAGGCCACCGGGCCCTCTCAAGCCCCGCCTTGACGCGGCCACGAAGCGAATCGAGATGCAGATCCAGCGCCTCGATCAGGCTAGCAACCGCTTCCAGGAGCGTGACAAGGCGATCTTCAACAGGATCGTCGACGCCTACGCCAAGCATGACACCGCTCGCGCCAACGTCTTCGCCAACGAGCTCGCCGAGATCCGCAAGATGGAGAAGATGATCTTCCACGCCAAGCTCGCCCTAGAGCAGATCACGCTGCGCCTCAAGACCGTAACGGAGCTGGGTGACGTCGCAGTCACCCTCCTGCCGGTCGTCGGGGTCATCAGCGACATCAAGACGGGCATGGCGGCCATCAGCCCACAGGCTGAGAAGGAGCTGGGTGAGATCGGTAACCTCCTCAGTGGCATCGTCGTCGACGCAGGCGCGGTGACTGGGATGACCATCAACTTCGAGTCGGTGAACGAGGACTCGGCCAAGATATTGGACGAGGCCCAGACAATCGCCGAGTCGAGGATGAAGGACACCTTCCCTGAGCTGCCCGGCGGCCAGAGCAAGGTCGGCACAGACCTAAGTGACAGGGTGTAAGAGGGAGCGAATCAGAGATGGAAAACCGCCCCTCCCCCACTTTTTTCAACACCCCGCTAGTCGGGGCGCCCGGCCTGGGCGTTTCCAGGCAAAGTTCTAGCCTAAGTAGTTAAGGAGAGTGTCCAGTTGGGAATATTGAACCGCCAGCAGAGTGTCCTTCCCACCCCCGAATCTATAAACGAGCTCAAGCGCCAGAGCATGAGGCTCGAACAGGTCAACTCCAAGCTAAGGGAGCGAGACCGGGTCCTGTTCGAGATGGTCGGTAAGGCGGTTCAGAAGAAAGACACAGCACGCGCACAGATCTACGCAAACGAGCTCAGCAGGGTACGCCACATAAAGCAGGTGATAACCCAGAGCCAGCTCGCCATAGACTGCATCACAATCAGGCTGGAGAACTTCCTCGACCTCTACCAGGTGGTACAGGAGATGAAGCCCATCTCCGAGGTCGTCAGGGAAGTCTCGGCCGACGTACAGCAGTTTATGCCACAGTTCGCCTCAGGGCTCGAGCAGCTCAACATAGTCGCTAGCGAGACCCTGATGCAGACGACGATCGACTTCCGTCAGCCCGCCCTGGATGAGATGTTCAGCGTCAAGAACCAGGAGAGCGCCGACATACTGAGGGAGGTCTCCAACATGGTCGAGAACAGCCTACATGAGAGCTTCCCGGAGCCGCCAGTCGCAGTCGCACCCAGGGTCACGTCGAGACAGGCAGAAGCCATAACATACGGCTACGAGCCCGCCTTCGCCTCCCGCACGGCACAGGACTCCGAGGGAACAAACGATTGGAGCATGCTGTCTGATGATGTCGTCAAGATGCTCGACCAGATCAACTCTAAGGGCCGCATCAAGATGGAGGAGGTAGTCGTATGAGCGTAGCGACGATGCTTGAGAACGAGGCTATGAAGTACGCCGCCGACGCCGTCAAGTACGACAAGATGGGGGACAAGGACAAGGCCACCGAAAGCTACAAGAGGGCCGTCGAGCAGCTAACCCGCCTCATTAAGCTCTACCCCGACTACACGTTCAACAAGTTCTACGTAGAGAAGGTCACTACTTACCAGGAGAGGATCAGGTTTCTCAAGTCGGAGGACGGTGAGGAGACCGGGATCGAAAAGTTCACGAGCTTCGAGACTAAGCAGACCAGCACATCCGAATCCCAGGTAGAGTCCAATGACTCGGTGCTGTCCGAGAAGCCGAACGTCACCTGGAGAGAGGTCGCCGGTCTGGAAGACGCCAAGATGGCCATCAAGGAGGTCATCGTCTACCCAGTCAAGCGCCCCGACCTCTTCCCCCTGGGGTGGTCGAGGGGGTTGCTGCTCTTCGGTCCCCCGGGCTGCGGTAAGACGCTGCTCGCCGCCGCCGTCGCCAACGAGATCGAGGCGCAGTTCATCCAGATCGACCCCGCCAACATCATGTCGAAGTGGTTGGGTGCGGCTGAGCAGAACGTCGCCAAGGTATTCGGCGGTGCACGCCGCACAGCCGTGGGCGGCAAACCGGTCATAATATTCATGGACGAGGTGGACAGCATCCTCGGCGTCCACACGAACGAGGTCGGAGGCGAGGTCCGCATGAGGAACCAGTTCCTCAAGGAGATGGATGGTCTCCAGGACAAGGGGAAGAACTACCACCTCTACGTCGTCGCCGCGACGAACAAGCCGTGGGACCTTGACTGGGCTTTCATCCGCCGCTTCCAGAAGAGAATTATGGTACCTCTACCGGACTACGCGACGCGCCTCCAGATGTTCGAGATCAACAGCGCCCAGCTCGAGATGACCCCGGATGTCGACTTCCACATCCTCACCCAACTGACGGAGGGCTACAGTGGCAGCGACATCAAGGACATCTGCCAGGTCGTCCGCCAGGAGGTCATAAGGGAGCTCTTCGAGTCCGGCGCGGCAGAGAACACGACGGCGAAGCCGAGGCCCCTCTCGATGACCGACTTTAAACGCTCCATCTCCAACAGGAAGCCGAGCGTCTCCAAGGAGATGATTAAGGAGTACGACAAGTGGTTCGAACAATTCAAGGCATTATAGGATGAAGATCATATGGAAATACCAAAGACAGATCATGTAGTGAAAGCCGCGAAGGAGATAGGTGAGTCATTTAAAGAGACAGCCGACTTGGTGTCCGGCATGAGTGGGGCTCTTAATGAAGCGAGTCAACTCTATGATCATGGGTGCGGAGGGGCTGGGAAGAGCCTGATCTCACTGGGTATAGCGATGGTGGTCTTCCCGGAGCCTTTCATGGTGTCTGATGTGTTGGGGGGTGGCCTCATCGCCGCGGGTCTACTATACAACAAGATTGTACCACCGCCCATCTTCATTGACAATATATTCGAGGCGATACAGGGGCAGGTGAAAACCCTAAACTCGACCGGGGAGAACCTCAGCAGGGACTTCACTGTCCCAGTCGACTTCTCATCGATGCGCTTCGAATTCTAACCTCTTTTAGGGGCGAGTTCCCGGTATTCCTTTAAAAACTTCTCCCGGAGTTCTTCCTTCTTCTTATTTGGGAGGAAACTGGTCTCGATGGAGTCGAGGCTTATCCTCATCAACTCGTCCACCGAGAAGCCGAGTTCGTTGTGAAGCTGTAGGTATTCGTTGTTGATGTCGGTGTTGAACATTGGTGGGTCGTCGCTGTTTACGCTGACGTTTATGCCTTGTTTTATGAAGCTTCGTATCGGGTGGTCTTTGATCGACTTTATTGCGCCTGTTCTTAGGTTGCTGAGGGGGCAGGTCTCGATGGCGATGCCTCGGTTCCTGATCTCTTTGAGGAGGGCCGGGTCGGTCGCGGCGGTCACGCCGTGCCCTATCCTCTCGACGCCGAGTGTCTTCACCGCACCCCAGACGCTCTCGGGGCCGGCGGCCTCGCCCGCGTGGGCGACGAGGTGGAGCCCGAGGTCGCTCGCCTTCTTGTAGGCTTTCTCGTAGGGCTCCGGTGGGAACCCGTTTTCGCTCCCCCCTAGGTCGACCGCGACGATGTTGTCCCCCTTCCCCCTTATCCAGTCCAACTCGGTGAGGGCTACCTCGGGGCCGTAGTTGCGGACCAAGTCGACCCTTATCGTGCAGGTTATCCCGAACTTCCTCTTCGCCCTCCTTATGCCCCTGTTTATGGCGTCCAGCATCTCGCCGTAGTCGAGTCCCCTCCTGACGTGGTCGTTCGCCGAGAATATCGCCTCGACGTGCTTGACGTTGCACGCCGCGTCAGACTCTAGCATCTCGTAGGTGATCCTCTCGTAGTACTTCTCGTCTGTTATGCAGTCGTTGACGGTGCTGTAGACTGAGATGAAGTGGGGGAGGTCGCTGTACTGGAAGAAGCTCTTTGCTTCGTCTATGTTCTTGAAGGGCATCTTTACGCCGTTGTCCTCGATGATGGCTAGTAGTGTCTCGGGCTTAGTTGAGCCGACGATGTGGATGTGTTGTTCGAGTTTGGGTAGCCTCTTCATTATCTCCTCGGTGTCCATTACCGAAGGATGCTTGGATTCGATTAATTAGTCTTCTTGAGGCCGCCGTAGGTCTCCTTGGTGAAGAAAATCATGGTCGCCGTCACGATGAGTGATGTGGCGATGATCACCATGTTCGAGGCGAAGTAGCTCCCGGTGGAGTCGATGAGCCCCCCGTAGAACGGGGGGATGATGGAGAACCCGATGGTGCCCCTGTTGATACCGAGTTCCTTGATGAGGACGGGTGACAGCGCCGACGCGGCGGCTTTGAGGAAGTTCTCACCGTAGTATGTGACGCAGATCGATGCTAGTAGCACCAGTGTAAACCAGCGTTTGTTCTCCAATGTTCGCCACTTAGACCGTTGGGGACGCTGAGGCGATTCTTAAGGATTGTCGCCCATGCTCAGGGTGAAAAACTTATCACAAATACCACGTACTCTCATGGTGTGTCTAGCGATAAGCGTGCGGAGATAGGCGTCATAGGCGGTACGGGTGTCTACGACCCCGAGATGCTTGAGGATCGGATGGAGGTCAAGGTACACACGCCCTACGGGGCACCATCTGACATGATCACTCTGGGAACGATCAAGGGTAGGCGCGTGGCCTTCCTTCCGAGGCATGGGAGGGGGCACGTCATACCTCCCCACATGATCAACTCGAGGGCGAACATCTGGGCGCTCAAGGAGTTGGGGGTGAAGCAGATAGTCGCCTCGAGCGCCGTCGGGAGCCTGCGCGAGGACTACAAGCCGGGCGAATTCGTCCTCACCGACCAGTTCATCGACAGGACGAAGGGCAGGCCGGACACCTTCTACGATGGGGGGCAGGTCTGCCACATAAGCAGCGCCGACCCCATCTGCCCAACCCTCCACGACTACTTCCATAAATACGCGGAAAAGCTCAAGCTCCCCGTCCACGAGAAGGGGACCTACGTCTGCATACAGGGACCACGGTTCAGCACACGCGCCGAGTCCCGGCTCTTCAGGCAGTGGGGGTGCGATATTGTGGGGATGACTCTCTATCCCGAGGTCGTGTTGGCGAGGGAGGCGGAGATCTGCTACGTCACTGTGGCGATGGTCACGGACTATGATGTCTGGGCGGAGAAGCCGGTGAGCGCGGCGGACGTCGTGGAGACTGTGCAGAGTAACGCCTCGAACTTCAAGAAGCTCGTCATGGGCGCCCTCTCCGGGATGCCGAAGGAGAAGAGCTGCGACTGTGGAGACGCTTTAAAGTTCTCCCTCATGTAGCCGAATCTTCTTATTTCTTACCGCCCCACCCTCTCCATGGCTAGGCTCAACTACGTCTTCATGGTGTTGAAGGAGCACCCCTATGGGAGGGAGATGCTCAGGCAGCTCCTCGCCTCGGGCTTCGAGCCGAGGGCTATAGTGGAGGAGGACTCACCAGTCGGTGACGAGGAAGGGGAGAAGTTCCTCACACGGATCAAGGGGTTCCCCGTGGCGCCGACCTTCACTGAGCAGCTCAGGGGGAGAAGCGTCGAGCGCTACTATGTGCCCCACCACAACAAGAGGGAGTCGCGGGAGTTGCTTGAGGGGTTGAAGCCGGACCTCGTCGTCCTCGGCGGGACAAGGATAATCAAGCCCGCCCTCATCAGCATCCCGCGGGATGGGATGGTCAACAGCCATCCCGGTCTCCTCCCGGAGTGCAGGGGCTCCGCCAGCGTCGCGTGGAGCATCTACTTCGACATCCCCATCGGGTGTACGGTCCACTTCATCGACCCCAGCATCGATACGGGTCCGATAATAAAGAAGCAGGTGATACCCGTCCACAGGGGGGATACATACGAGAAGCTTTGCTGGGAGACCATCGCCTTGGCGGGGGAGTTGATGGTGTACGCGGTGGACCAGTGGACGAGGGGCACCCTCAAGGGTGTTCCTCAACCTGTCGGGCGGGAGGCTCTCAGGATTGCGCCGCCCGATGTCCTCGAAGTCGTCTACAAGAAGCTCAGGGAAGGAACCTACAAACACTTCGTGGACAAGGGAATAATAGCTTAGAATGAATAGATCCGGCTCTTAACCGAGTCTTATTTCGGCTCTTTTTCTGGAAACAAGCTTTTTTTGGTCTGGAGAGGGGTATCCCCTCCCCCCTACCTTTTCTGGAACTCTGGCTTGGGTTTACCCATCTTCTTGTCGTAACTCGCCTTGACGAGCCCGTAGTAGGGTGGGCTCGGCTTCCAGGGGCGACTCTTGAACTCGGGGTGGAACTGGGTGCCGAAGAAGAAGTAGTTGCTGGGTAGCTCTATCATCTCCTTGCGGCGCCCGTCTGTGCTCCAGGCGCTGAAGACTACGCCCGCCTTCTCTAGGCGCTCCCAGTACTCGGGGTTAACCTCCCACCTGTGGCGGTGGCGCTCGTGTATGAGTTCGGAGCCGTAGAGCCTGTGCGCGAGTGTGCCCGGCCTGACGTGGACGGGGTGGGAGCCGAGGCGCATCGTGCCCCCCATCTCGTTTACCCCCCTCTGCTCGGGGAGTAGGTCGATGACCGGGTTCGCGGTGTGGGGCTCACACTCGGTGCTGTCCGCGTCCTTCAACCCGAGGATGTCGCGGCTCATCTCGACTATGCTGAGCTGGAGGCCGTAGCAGATGCCTAGGAAGGGCTTGTCGTGTGTCCTGCAGTACTCGATGGTGCGGACCTTGCCGAGGGCGCCGCGCTTCCCGAAGCCGCCGGGGACGATGACGCCGTCGAAGCCCTCCAGCACCTCCACCTTCCCCGGGTGCTTCTCGAACTCCTCCGTCTCTATCCAGTCTATGTTGATCCTGCAGCCGGCGGCCGCGGCGGCGTGGCGGAGCGCCTCGTTGACGCTGACGTAGCAGTCGCGGAGCTCGGCGTACTTGCCGCACATGGCGATGCGGACGGAGTCTCTGGTCTCCTTGTAGCCGACGACCATCTTCCTCCAGTCCTCCCAATCGGCCTTCGGCCTATCGAGGCCGAGGTACTCGGAGACCACGTCGCCCATCCCCTGACCCTCGAGGACGAGGGGAAGCTCATAGAGGGACTCGACGTTTATGCTCGTGAAGACGGCGCGCTCCTCGACGCTGCAGTATAGGGCGATCTTCTGCTTGGCTCCGGCTGGGAGCTCGCCCTCTTCGCACCTTGCTGCGATGATGTCGGGCTGCAGACCGATGGCGCGTAGCTCCTTGACGCTGTGCTGGGTCGGCTTCGTCTTGGGCTCGCCCACGGCTTCGAGGACGGGGACGAGGGTGACGTGGATCAGGATCGTGTCCCCACGCTTCTCCTCCTGCCTCATCTGGCGGAAGGCTTCGAGGAAGGGGAGGCTCTCGATGTCCCCGACCGTTCCGCCGCACTCGACGAGGACGACGTCTGCGCGGCTCTTCTCAGCCACGAGGCGTATGCGGCGCTTGACCTCGTCCGTGATGTGCGGGATTATCTGGACGCATCTGCCCAGGAAGCCCCCCTCACGCTCGCGGCGGATAACCTGCTGATACAGTTGACCGCTGGTCACGTTGTTTAACCCTGAAAGCTCGACGCCTAGGAACCTCTCATAGGCACCGAGGTCCATGTCTACCTCGTATCCGTCGTCGAGGACGAAGACCTCGCCGTGGATGTAGGGGTTCATTGTGCCGGCGTCGACGTTCAGGTAGGGGTCGCATTTTATCGCGGAGACCTTGAATCCGCGTACCTGGAGCATCTTTCCGACGCTGCAGGTGACTAGACCCTTACCGATGCCGCTCAGCACCCCGCCCGTAATAAAAATGTACTTTGTCAACGGGGAGACCTGCCCATAATGTTCGAAAACTTCCCGGGAGCGGGGTATAAACCCTTCGTAAAGTAAAATATTTATTAAAATATTCAATACATCTGCCGGAAGGATCAACATAATGGATATATTATGAAAATACTATTAGATTTTCTTATAATGTCGGGAGCGGGATCTTTGCATCCGTCGTGACGTTGATCCCGAGCTGCTTAAGCGGCGTCTCATCACCATTGTTTAGTAGGTGCGTGGTGTGCATCTCGCAGCCCTTCAGGAGCGCGAGTGCCTCTATGCATCTCCTCGCCTTCTCGTCGGTCACGGAGCTCGCCGCGAGGGCGTCGAGGACCTCCTTCACGTCGAGGGAGGCGGCGCTGCTCCCGAAGATGCGCTTGAGCCTGATCATGCTGTCAATCACCTGGGGCGAGATGACGTGGGTGTCATCGGGGAGCTTTGCGAATATCTTTACGGCGTTGAGGATGGCGGCTGACTCGGCGTGCATCAATGAGCTGTTCTTCCCCTTAGCGATGATCTCCTCGTCCCCGAGCCTGAGTTCTATGGCGGCGCCGCAGTATATCCCCCGGTGTCCCTTCCCCGCGTCCCTTCGCCTCTCAGCCTCCTCGGCGGCCTGCCTCGCGGGTGACACAACGGACCTGTCATCGGGTTTGACCCCCACCTTGGCCATTATCTCATCCATCCGGCGTAGCGTGTCCCTCCCGGTGCTCCCCTCGACGAAGTCACGATTGTAGCGGAAGTAACGGCGTACTATCTCCTGCTTCGCAGCCTCCCTGCAGGCTTCGTCGTCGATGATGCCCTCCGCCGCCATGTTCACGCCCATGTCAGTCGGCGACTTGTACCCAGACATGGGATCATCTGGGCCGACCATCCTCTCTATCATCCTCCTGAGTATGGCGAAGTTCTCAACGTCCCGGTTGTAGTTTATCGCGATGACGCCGTAGGCTGCCTGGTGGAAGGGGTCGACGAGGTTGTAGTCGCCGATATCGGCTGTGGCGGCCTCATACGCCACGTTCACGGGGTGATTAAGCTCAAGGCTCCAGATAGGGAACGTCTCGAATTTAGCGAAGCCACTCGCGATCCCCCTCTTCCTATCCTGGTAGACCTGGCTCATGGCGAAACTCATCTTGCCGCTGCCCGGCCCCGGGGCGGTCACGATGACTATCCTCTTCTCCGTGGGCACGTACTCGGGCTTCCCGTAGCCCTCGTCGCTCAGAACCCTGTCGAGGTCGCTGAGGTAGTTGGGTATCTCGTAGCCGATGAAGACGCGTAGGCCGCGGTTCTCCATGCGCTGCTTGAACTTGAGGGCGCTCCACTCCCCACTGAATCGGTTTATGACGACTGCCGAGACCGGGAGCCCGAGTTCCGCCAGCTCATTTATGTCCCTGAGGATCTGGTCCTCGTAGGGGAGCCCGCTGTCGCCGCGGATCTTCCTCGCCTCGATGTCCTTCGCTGAGATGCAATGCACCATCTCGATCTGGCCCCTGAGGCGCCTCAACATCTGTATCTTCGTGTCTAACGCGTAGCCTGGGAGGACGCGGCTAGCGTGGTTGTCCCAGCGGAGCTTCCCGCCGAACTCGAGGTAGAGCTTGTCGAAGAGTGAGACCCTTTGCTCGATCTTGGCTACCTGTGCCTTCAGGTACTTTTCTGTATTGAAACCTATTCCTGTTGTCATGTGCATTGCCTCGCAGGGAGACACGTGGAGAAAGCGACATTGTGTGCTTCACTCAGCCTTTCGCCGGTCAATATGGGTACCTGTCTCGGTAATAGTCGGAGATGTGGCTGCGGCCCCTTATTAAACCTACGCGGGGGTTAACCGATGATCTCCCTGTCGACGCGGCGCATATGGAACTTCACGTGGTGGGGTTTAGCGCAGGTGTTTCTAAACTATTTGCTTAAGAAGGCTCTCGGCGGTCATCTCGGGCGGCTTGGGGATGCCCATCAGGGCCAGTATGGTCGGTGCGACGCAGCTTAAGCCCAAACCCTCCTTGAGTCTTAGCTTTCTGAGTTTCTCGTCGCGGCTGATGACTATGAAGGGGACGGGGTTCGTGCCGTGGCTCGGGTTCGGCTCCCCGTTGGGGTAGAACATGGTCTCGATGTTGCCGTGGTCCCCCGTGATGAGGACCGTATAGCCCTTCGAGAGCCCCGCGTCGACCACCCTCCCAACGAGGCTGTCCACGACCTCGCAGGCCTTGATCCCCGCCTGCATGTTGGCCGAGTGGCCGACGAGGTCCCCGTTGGCGTAGTTTACTAGGATGAAGTCGTAGACGCCTTTCTCCATCTCTGGGAGAAGCTTCTCCGTGATCTCGGGGGCGCTCATCTCGGGCTTCTCCTCGTAGCTGGGGACCTTGGGGCTGGGGACGAGTATCCTGTCTTCGCCGGGGACGGGGTCCTCTATCTGGCTGTTGAAGAAGAATGTGACGTGTGCGTACTTCTCCGTCTCCGCTATCCTCAGCTGCTTGAGGCCCCTGCTGGATAGGATCTGTGCGAGGTTGTTCTTCACGGTGTTCTGGGGGAAGGCGACAGGGAGGGTGAGGTTCTTGTCGTATCCGCTCATGCAGACGAAGTGGACGCGTGTGAACTTCTTGCGGGGGAAGTTGTCGAAGCCGTTCTGTGTGAGGGCGTAGGTTATCTGCCGGGCGCGGTCGCTTCGGAAGTTCCAGAAGATGACGGAGTCCCCCGCGTCGATGGTGGCGACGGGTCTCCCGTCCTCCACGATGGCGATGGGTTGTATGTAGTAGTCGGTCGGGTCACCCCGCTGGTAGGCGTGGTCGATGGCCTCGAGCGGGTCGATCTCCTTCCAGCCCTCGCCGATCGTGAGGAGGTCGTACGCCTTCAGGGTCCTGTCCCAGTTCGTGTCCCTGTCCATGGCGTAGTAGCGGCCCACCATGCTCGCGATCCTGCCGACACCCTTCTCACGGATCTGCCGCTGGGTCTCCTCGATGAACCCCTCCGCGGAGCGCTCGGGGACATCACGGCCGTCCAGGAAGCAGTGGATGTAGACGTCTCTGAGGGAGCTGCATTTTGCGAGTTCGAGGAGTGCGTAGAGGTGGGAGGTGGAGCCGTGGATGCCCTGGTCGCTCAGGAGTCCCATCAGGTGGAGGGTGGAGCCCTTCTCCCTGCAGTTCTCGATGGCGCCGAGTAGGGCCGAGTTGTCGTAGAAGCTGTCGTTAAGGATGGCCTGGTTGATCTCCTCGTAGGGCTGCCAGACTATGCGGCCGGCGCCCATTGTGATGTGGCCGGGCTCGGAGCCGCCCTGCGTCCCCTCTGGGAGCCCGACGGCGTTGCCAGTGCACTTCAGCAGGGTCCAGGGGTACTCCTTCATGTAGCGGGTGTCGTTGGGTACCTTCGCCTGCCTGACGGCGTTCCCGTACGTTTCCTCGGAGTAGCCCCAGCCGTCGCGCACGATCAGGATGATCCTCTGGGCGGCCATGGCAAGGATGTTGGTGCGGTGATTAAAAAGGTGGGGCTGGGGTATCACGTCGTTTTTTATCCTTCTTCTTACATGGTTTTTGATGTGATGCTTGTTGGGTAACTGGGAGTGGTCCGCGATGACTTGGCCCGAGATCGAGGCGAGGATGAAGGAGACGCACTTGGTAATAGTGCCGGTTGGCTCCGTTGAGCAGCATGGTCATCACCTCGGCGTGGGAGCCGACTGGATGCAGGCGTGGGAGATGGCGAGGAGGGTCGGTGAGAAGACCGGGTACCCCGTCCTGCCCATACTCCCCTACGGGGTCTCCGGCCACCACAAGGAGTTCCCCGGGGTCATCACGCTCAGCTTCCACACCTACCAGAAGGTGGTCGAGGGGGTGCTCGGCTGCCTCGCGGCCAACGGCGTGAGGCGCGTGGTCTTCATAAACGGGCACGGGGGGAACAACGGTGCCCTCGCCGAGGCCGCGAAGGAGGCTCGGGACAGGCACGGTATGCTCTGCGCCATCACCACCTGGTGGGACGCCCTCGGCGACCGGAAGGTCCTCGGCCACCCCGCCGAGCAGCACGCCGGCTACGCCGAGACAAGCTTCACCCTCGTCTCACGCCCCGACGCGGTGAGGATGAATAAAGCGAGGCTCACCGCCACGAAGCAGGTCGACGAGGACATCCAGCTAATCAGGGCCGGGCTCGCCAGGTTCAAGGGCGGATTGGTCAGGATACCCCTGAGCACCATCGACGTATCTGATACGGGGTCGATGACTGAGGCGCACCCGGAAGACGTCCCCGGCACAACAGACTACTCGAATGTGACCCCTGAGTTCGCGGAGGGTCTCATGGACGAGGTGGTGGCGTGGCTCTGCGACCTCGTCAAGGAATTCGACGGGTTCCAGGAACCAAAGAGGGAGAGAAAGAGGCCCTGAAAGGGGGCTTATAGGGGTAGCTTCTTCCCGTCGACGTCGAGGAGCTGCCTCCACTTCTCGACGGCCTGCCCTTGGATGTACTCGTACTCGGAGTCGTCGAGGTGCCTGAACCTGCCCTGCAGGCTGAGCGCCTCCCTGACGGGCTTCAGCTCCCGCGGCTTGTATGTGAGCTTGAAGTTGCCTCCCTCGGTGATCTCGTAGAGGGGCCACATGCCCGACTCGACCATTAGGCGCGCCACCTTTATGGTGCGTGCGGGGTCGAAGCCCCAGCCCGTGGGGCATGGGGACTGGACATGGATGTACTTGAAGCCCTTGAGCCCCTTGGCGTACTGGAGCTTGCCTATGAGGTCGTTGGGGTAGGCGATGCTTGCGGTTGCGACGTACGGGATGTTGTGGGCCGCCATGATGAAGGGGACGTTCTTCTTGTTCGACTTCTTACCCCTGCTCTCCGAGGCGACCGGCGTCGTCGTCGTCGAGGCGTAGATGGGCGTCAGGCCGCTGCGCTGCCCGCCCGTGTTCATGTACGCCTCGTTGTCGGCGCATATCCAGAGCACGTTCTCGTTCCTCTCCGCAGCCGCGCTCATCGCCTGGAGGCCGATGTCCGCGGTGCCGCCGTCGCCGTAGAATCCGACGACGTTCATCTCCTTGCCCACGGCCTCGAGACCGTTGGCGATGCCGGAGATGAGTGCGCCGCCGCCCTCGAAGACGGTGCCCCGCCAGTAGAGGGGTATGCTCTGCTGCAGGGCGATCCAGATGCAGCCGGGTACGCTCGTGTAGACGGTGTTTCTGCCGAGGACCTTGAATGTGATCCTGGCCAGTGTGGCGTGGCCGCAGCCCTGGCAGCTGCTGTTGCCGAGGGCCATTATCTCCTCGCCCTCGACGCGCTGGAACGGTGATAGTTTGCTCATTCTAGGCGCCTCCTATCCACTCGACGGCGGTGGGAACCGGCTCCCTGACCGCCCTGAGTGTCTTCTCCGCCATCCTCTTGATCATCTGGGGCGTGACCTCGTCACCCGCCATGCCCGTGTGGAAGCCGAGGACCTTGGGCCTCTCATGCATGTCGTAGATGGCGCTCCGTGTCTCGTTGAGGACGTTACCGCCGCCGCCGAGGCTGACGTTCCTGTCTATGACGCCGATGGCGTGGTACTTCCTGGCGAGGCCCCTGATATCGTCGACGGGGAAGGGGCGGTAGCACTTGAGCTTGACGAGGCCGACCTTCTTCCCCTCGGCCCTGAGGTCGTCGACGACGACGCGTGCCGTGGATGCTATCGTGCCCATGGCTATGATCACCGCCTCGGCGCCGTCGCAGTTGTGCTCCTCGATGAGGCCGTTCCCGTAGCCGCGCCCGAAGGTCTTCTCGAAGCCCGCATGGACCTCCCTGATGACGCCGAGGCTGCTCCTGAACTTGGTGTCGTGGTCGATCCACGCCTTCTGGCTGCCGTACATCCGCCCCTGCCTCTTCTTCCACTCCTGGACGGGGAGGTTGATGTCCGGCGCCCAGGGCGCCTTGAGGGGCGGGAGCCACTCGTCGACGGCGTCCTGATCCGGGATCTCCACCGGCTCAGCCGTGTAGCTGAGTATGTAGCCGTCGATGCCGAAGACCGTCGGCGTCGAGAGGCGGGGATCCTCGGCTATCTTGTAGCTCATCAACGCGGTGTCGAGGGCCTCCTGGTTGTCCTCGCAGTAGAGCTGTATCCAGCCGTTGTCCCTCTGCGCCATGAGGTCGGTGTGGTCGGGTTGCATGCTCTTGTTGCTCCTGTGGACGACCCCCATGACGACGGGGAGGTCGGCGCACTCAATCATCGGGTGGTGCATTAAGAAGAGGCCGGGGCCCGATGTGGCTGTGAATACGCGGGCGCCGGCGAAGCTAGCCCCCTGGACCGCGACCATGGCGCTCAGCTCGGACTCGACCTCGATGAACTTGGCCTTCATCTCGCCTTTTGCTATGAACTCTGCTAGGTACTGGACTATCGTCGTCTGTGGCGTGATGGGGTAGGCGGATATCACCTGGACCCGCGCCAGCTTTGCGCCGTACGCGACGGCCTTGTTACCGACCATAAGCTCAGTGTGTGGCACAGTTTAGCCCTCCTTCTTCTCGCTCTCCATCACCATGGTGACAGCCTTCGTCGGGCACTCCTCGGCGCAGACGCCGCAGCCCTTGCAGTAGACGTAGTCGATGATGCTCTTCCTGTCGACCATGTTGATGCTGTGCTCGGGGCAGAACGTCCAGCAGATCTGGCACCCCGTGCACTTGGCGGCGTCGACGACGGGGCGGAAGGTGCGCCAGTCGGCGCGGCTGTTCGCAGGTGCCTGGGCGACCTTCTTCAGTTCCTTGACGACCCTGTTCTTCCCGACGATGGTGGAGTTGTAGGCCATCTCCACCGCCTTGATGTTGGTGTCGGCCATTCGACCCGACATCTCCGTCTTCACCGCCTCGATTAGGGACTCTAGCTTCACCTCGCCTGTGCACTTGGCGAAGGCGCCCAGTATGGCGGTGTTGGTGATGGGGCGGCCGATGGTCTCGAGGGCGACCTTGGTGGCGTCGACGGTGGCGACCCTGTACCCGGATGTGAACTCTATCTCCTCGGGGGGCGCGGCGCTGTTGATTATGATCGTGCCGCCGGGTTTCAGCCCCTCGGTGATGTTCACCGTGTTCCTGAGGAGGGGGTCGAGGACGACGACGTAGTCGGGCTCGTGGACGAGGCTCCTTATCATCCTGCTCTTCTCACCGATGCGGACGAAGGCGGTGACGGGGGCCCCGCGTCTCTCCGTCCCATACATGGGGATGGACTGGCTATGATGCCCCTCCAAGAAGGCTGCTATGGCGAGGACCTTGGACGCTGTGACGGCGCCCTGCCCTCCCCTGCCATGGAAGCGGATCTCAATCAAGGGTATCTCAGGAAAAGTGGATGGGGCGGTTAAGAGGGTTTGCATCAGTCCAAGGCGACACCCGCTCAGCGGGTTTGGAAGGGCACGAACCGCCTGTAATGGTTCAGAACTCTACTTAGGGTCTGGTCCAATGTCACATTTTTCTCTTCCTCCACCTCGATGATCTCCTTGATCGATTCGAGTGCCCTGAGGTTCTGCTCCGATATCTCACGTTTTTCCATTGTTGGTCGTGGTTGGGTCGACGTGTCAGCTTTTAACACCGACTCAAGTTGCATAATCTCCTGAAGGGAGGGTGTTGGGTACTCACAAGTTGTGATTAGGCGCCGTGATTTAGCTTTAAAAGCGGTGGCGCGCCCCGCTCATACAAGTGAACTGATATGAGGTTCGAGACGTTCATCAGAGGTGTCAGGGAGGCCCTCAAGGCCGTCGATGGTGACCTGCTCGTTGAGGATGGGACGGTCGACGCCCCGGAGGGTGGGCTCCGAGTCTCGGGTTTGACGAAGTGTAGGGGTGACTGCCGCTTCGTCGGGGACGTCTCCACGTCGGAGCTTGAGGCGAACGGCGAGGTTATCTTCGAGGGCAGCCTGACCACTGATGGGTTGGTTAAGGCGCGTGGCCCACTGGAGGTCCGCGGTGACTTGAAGGCGGATAGGGTCGACGTCAACAAGCACGTGGGCATAGGTGGCGGCCTCGACGCCCAAGAGGTGAGTGTCGGTGGCTCCCTCACGGTCGAGGGCGTCGCCCGGGCACAAAAGGCGGACGTCGGTGGCTCGCTACGCTGCGGCTCCGACGCCGAGCTTGGTCGAATCGACGTCGGTGGCTCGGCGGAGGTTCGCGGCGAGATTCGCGGCGAGAGGATCGACGTGGGTGGCAGGTTCGTCGGCCTCGGGAGGGTCGTCTCCGACGACGTCGACGTCGGCGGCTCCTTTGAGGCGGGGGAGGTCGAGGTGGGGAAACTCGACGTGGGTGGCACCGCCACCGTCGGCGGTGGACGCGTGGGGCGAAAGATCGATGTCGGCGGAACATTCAGGGCCACGGGCTCACTAAGGTTCAGCGTCATAGACGTTGGCGGCGTCGCCTCCCTCTCCGGTGGCATTGGTGAGGACATCGACGTCGGCGGCAAACTCGACAGCGAGGGGAGCCTGACATTCAACAAGATGAGGGTGGGTGGCGCCGTGAACATCAACGGCGACGCCGTCGGCAGGAGCGTAAGGGTCGGCGGGGTCTTCCGCGCCACCGGCAAGGTCAATCTTGAGGAGGAGTTCAGCGTCGGCGGCGTCGCCGAGGCGGGTGGCCCCATCGAGGCGGAGTCCGTAAGGGTCGGCGGGTCTGTCAGGGCGGAGTCTATCGTCGCCCAGCGGAGCATCGAGACCCATAAGCTGAGGACCTCGAAGGGGGCGAAGGCGGATCGTATCGAGATAGGGCGGCGGGGCGAGGCCGTGGGCCCCCTCGTCGGGCGGGAGGTGGTGATCCGGCGCGGCGCCTACGTTGAGGACGTCTGGGGCGACCGCGTCGTGCTCCTCAGCGGTGCACGTGCGAGGAACGTCTACGCGGGCGTCCTCGAGGCCGAGGAGGGCAGCGATGTCTCTGGGAGCATCCTCTTCACGGGAGAGCTGCACGCGGAGCGTGGCTGCCGCTTCACCGCCCAGCCTGCGAAGGCTGAAAAACTCCCGGACAGACCCATCTAGTGGGGGCGGCGTGGTTGGAGCGGCGGACACGGTACGACATCTACGCCGACATCCTCGGGGTCATCATGGAGCGCGGCGTCATGGGTGTGACTAGGATAAGCTACGGCGCCAACCTCCCCGTCGACCGCTGCAAGGAGGCCCTGGAGTTCCTCGTGGAGCGTGGGATGGTGAAGGAGTCCGAGTACGGCGGGAACAGGGGCTACGTCATCACGGCGAAGGGGGGCGAGTACGTCACCGCCCACAGGACGGTCAAGCGCTTCATAGACGAGTAGGCGAAACCGTTTAAGCCCCACCGGGAGAGTATCTCACCGATTCTGATGTCAGTAAAGGCTATCGTCGGTGCCACCCTGATCGATGGGTCCGGGAAGAAGGCGTTACCAGACTCGGTCGTGGTGGTGAACGGGGAGAGGATCGAGGCCGTGGGCAAGCAGGGGGACGTCAAGGTCCCCGAGGGGGCCGAGGTCATCGACGCCTCGGGCAAGTGGCTCCTGCCGGGGCTCATAGACCTGCACGTCCACCTCTACCACAGCGGATTCGTGCCCGTACCCACGAAGGGGTCGGAGATGGCGTACGCAGGCCTCGTGGCGTCGAACAACCTCCGACAGGCGCTCCAGACGGGGATCACGACCCTGCGCGCCGTCTCGGACAGGGACCACCTCGACGTCGCGATGCGGGACGCGGTGGAGAGGCGCCAGATCATCGGGCCGCGCCTCTTCGTGGCCGGGGTAGGCATCTGCATGACGGGGGGCCACGGCTCGGGGCTCCCCGGGGCGATGCACGAGGTGGACGGCCCATGGGCGGTCCGCAAGGCCGTCCGCGAGGAGTTGAAGGAGGGGGTCGACTTCATCAAGCTGCTTAGCAGCCACCGGACGGATGACAGGGAGTTCACCGCCGAGGAGATCGAGGCGGGTGTCGACGAGGCGCACGCCCACGGGCGCAGATGCGCCATACACGTCGCCAACTTCATCGGGACAAAGATGGCCGCCGACGCCGGCGTCGACACCATCGAGCACGGCAGCTTCATCGACAAGGAGACCGCCGAGAAGATGGCCTACAAGAGGATAGTCCTCGTCCCGACGCTCTGGGTGAAGAACCACATCCCCGAGAGGACGAGGAAGGCGCGCGCCGAGCAGGCGAAGACCGGCATCTGGAACCTCTACGGCCGCGACCTGGAGCAGACCGAGGCGTGGTTCGACGGCTGCGTCGAGCAGCTAAAGACGATGAAGCTGGTGCTGTCGAAGAAGATCAGTATAGGGGCTGGCACTGACAACGTCTTCGGGGACCAGATGTTCGCGATGCTCCCCGAGGAGATTGAGTGGATGACCAAGTACGGGATGGGAAACATGGACGCCATCGAGTCCGCGACGCGGGTCGGCGCCGAGGCGATAGGCGTCGAGAAGACGCTGGGCACTGTCCAGGCGGGGAAGTTCGCGGACATGATCATGGTCGCGGAGGACCCCCTGAAGGACATCACCGCGTTGAAGAGGGTGTGCTGGGTTATGAAGGGGGGCGAGGTGGTGGGGCTCTACCCGGAGTGGAGGCGCCGCCCGATTCAGGATCCGCAGGAGACGCGGTAGCCCCCCGCTTGCCTCGCTCCGGTCGGGCGTTTTCTTACGCCCGGCGATACTTATGAAAAAAATTTTTTAGGGGGGTGTTCCCGGTGTTTTTTGCTCATCTTTACATAGTGTTGGGTCGTTTTGTTTTGTATGGCTCGTCTCTACGTCTCCGCGCATGAGGACGATGACCTGGTCTTCATGAGTCCGAGCCTCATGGATGATCTCGCCTCGGGTGTGGGGGTGTGGACGGTCTACGTGACGGCGGGGGACGCGGGGCTGGGGGAGTCTTACTGGCGGGGGCGGGAGGAGGGGGAGCGCGCCGCCTACTCCGCCATGGGCGCCTCGGGCTGGAGGGAGGAGACCATGCACGCCTCGGGGAGGAGGATAGCGTCCTCGGTCTCCGCCGATGGCAGGGTCAGGCTCGTCTTCCTCCGCCTGCCCGACGGGGGCCGCCTGAGCAGGGAGCAAGCGCCGAGCAAGGCGCTTGAGAGGATGTGGGGCGGCGAGGAGGTTGAGGCGGTGGACGGCTCCAACCTGTACACGCGGGAGGGGCTCGTCGCGATATTAGCCGGGATCATCCGCCTCGCAGGAGCCGACGCGGTCTCGACACACGACCCCGAGGGTTGGGTCGCCGGCTGCGACCACATCGACCACCTCTACACTGGGCTATTCGCCGCCGAGGCAGCGCGGAGAGCGGGTGCCCACCTCGTCCTCTTCAGGGGCTACAGCTGCGACCTCAAGCCCCCGAACCTACCCGACGCCGCCTACCACAGGAAGCGCGCCGTCTTCGAGGCCTATGCGCGGCACGACCCGATGATACCCAGCCCCCTCGACGGGCTCTACGAGGAATGGCTCAAACGGAGCTACCTTAGTGTGTCATGAAGCCGCTGAGCACTCCCACAGGTTATTAATCGGAAACCCCCATTTCCCTCGATCTGATTTGGCCGAGAAACCCACTTATTACGATGTTCGCGCCGAGTTGTGGAAGAGGAGCTGGGAGCAGGCGAAGCCTCTTGAGGGGTTCCTCGTGGGGGCGAAGGAGGATGAGGTGAAGCGGTGGGCGGAGTCCGCCGAGAGGGCGCTGGGGCTCACAGAGGAGCAGAGGGCGCGCCTTCAGGGATACAACAGAACAATCAGGATACTCGTGGAGGGCGCTACGTGGTGTCTCGACTGCGCCCGGGTACTCCCCTACCTGACAGCTATCGTCGAAGCGATAGGTGAGAAGGCTGAGCTGCGCCTCATCGACCGCGACGCCTCCCCCGAGCTCCGCGACGAGCTGAAGATCATGGGCGCCCCCCGTGTACCACGTGTCGTCATTCTCAGCGAGGACTGGTTCGAGGTCGACCGCCTGGGCGACCGCAGCCTCAGCGTCTACCGGAGCAGGATGGCGCGGGAGATCGGAAGGGGCGTTGACCACGGCGTCCTCAGCCCAGCCGCGAGGCAGGCTGAGTTGTGCGAGTGGGTCGACGCGATTGAGAGGGCTCTAATAATTCTCAGGACGGCGCCGTCACTAAGGAAGAGGTACGGGGACTAGCGGCGCCCCGCTCCCCCTCCTCCCCTGCCCCCTCCACCGCCCATGTGACCCCCGCCCCCACCCATCTTCCTCCCACCCCCGCCCTTACCGCCGCCGCTGCTCACCGCGATCGGTCTGGCGACGATCAGCGGGTGGAAGTGGCTGCGCATCGTCATCGTAACCGGGGCCATATCGATGTGTATATTCAACACCTTCATGGCCTCGGTGACGCGGTCGCCGACGCCGAGCGCGGTCCCGTAGACGAGCCAGCTCCCCCACATGGAGAGGTCCTCAGTGGAGTACTTCTTCAGCTGAGACAGTTCCCCGAGGTGATTCCTGAAGGCGTCCCACTCCAGCCTCTCCTTGTACACGCCCGGCCTCCACCCGCCGAGCAGGGTCGGTGGGAACCACATAGGTGCCACCGACTCGACTACCACTACAAGCCCGAGGATGATCGGCGTAACCGTGAGGTAGAGATAACCCGGCCTCAACAGGAAGATGACAACGGAGGCGACCGCTATGGCCCCGCCCGCGATGGTGAGCAGCCTCGTCCTGTTGGAGGTGCTCACATAGAACTCCCCAGACATCTTAGACCAGATGTTCCCGACGAAATTGGAGCTGAGCCCCCCAGTCCGGGACGACATGAACAGGGACAACAGGATGATTGAGGCGATTATCAGGATCGGTGTCAACTCCATCGTTGTCATTACAAAGAAGTAGGCGAATACGGCGAACACCGCGATGGGCGCGAGCATAATTAAGACGGACTTCAGGGAGCCCATGATCGGGTTACTCACTGGTCCCTTGGTAAGATCCACAAGCATCTGCTGGGCCGCCAAGGCCTGGCTGTCGGATGCGCTGCTTATCCTCGCGGAAGCCTCACTAAGCCTGTCGGTGTCGAAGACTGCCTTCACATCCTCCGGATTGGTCGCGTCGATGGTCGAGAGGCTCGCGAGGAACTCCAAGGCCCTCTGCTCGTACGGGTCATCGACGTTTTTATCGAGTATGTATATCTTCATCCCGCCCTCCCTGGGCTCGATCCTGATCTTGTTCCGCGTGTGCAAGTCGAGTAGGGTGGCGTAGAAGCCGTTTTCGTCGAAGTTAGGTATCCCCCCCTTGAAGGCCAGGCTCACGATCCAGGGCTTCCTACCCGGGTTCGGCACTGTGCTCAGGTACCCCGGGACCGTCACATCCTCCTCCCTGCCGTACCTGTACCAGATGAAGAAGAGGATAAACGGCGAAAGCAGAGCCAGAGCCGTCGCCGCCCAGTTCAGTCCGACGGCGGTGAAAAACTGGAGGTTGAAGAGGTTATTCGCGCTCTCCGTCTGCCCTTTAAGATTGGTAAATAGGGCGCCGTTCTCATCTGTAACGATTATCGTCCCCGAGAACGTGACGGGGAGGCTCGACATGAGTAGCTCGACCTCAAGTTCCTCGTCCTGGCGAGAAGTTCCGGAGATGACTATGTCGTTGCCGAGCCTGCTTACGGCGAAGCTGGGCGGGCGGGGATACACGGCCGAGACGTAACTGGCGTCCTCGATTGTTATCTTCACGTTGCTATACTGTATGTGGCCGCGGGCAAGCATCAGGTTGAGGTGATAGTAGCTCCCATCGTACTCGATGTCAGGGCTGAGCTGGAATGTGTAGCCGATCGAGTATCGCCCCGGCGGGAACATCGCGGCGTTATAGCAGCCCGCCTCGTTAAAGTTGGCCAGGGACCCGATGACCACCCTCATGTCTTGGGGAACAGTAGTGTAGGTGAACAGCTCGACCGAACCCCAGTTATTGACCCAGTACCCCACCGAGCCAGCCGGTGGAGCCACCGCGTAGAGGTCTGCGATGGGCTCGTCCCAGTACCTGAACAGCATCCTCGTATCCGACGAGGTCAGCCTATAGGTGTAGGCCTCATCCAGCCTCCCATCCGTGTAGTAGGTGGCCACATAAGATTCGACCGAGTCGCCGAAGAGGCACGGGTTTGACCAGAGGTAAACGGCGACCGTCCCGATGACGCCTAGGACGAGTGTGGAAACGACCAGAATACCTATCAGTCTCTCCTCTGTCGACAACATCGCAAAACCTCCTAAAATTGTCGTCTACTGATGATAAAAGATTTGGGGGAGCACCTCACAGGGGTTAAATCCTCAATCGACGAATCATCCTCGTTAGATTCTGAGAGGTATCGTCTTGGCAGACACCGTAGTTGAGGTACCCGGGCAGCCTTGGTTTAAGGACAAGCTCATCCAACTCACATTCCCCTCCGCATGGAAGGTCCAACGGTGCAAGATGGCCTGCGAGGACCAGAAGGGACTCACGAAGGCAGAGATAAGGAAGGCGATCAGGAACCCCCTCGGCACCAAGCCGCTGGCGAAGCTCGCGAAGGACAGGAAGGAGGCGGTGATAATATTCGACGACTCCACCCGCCCCACGAAGACCCACCAGTACGCCCCCATAGTGCTGGAGGAGATCAAGAAGGCCGGCATAAAGGACGACTGCATCCGATTCGTGGTCGCCCCGGGGAGCCACGGCACATTCGGCCGCCAGTTCTTCGCCAAGAAGCTCGGCGAGGACATCCTCGACAGGTACCCCGTCTACAACCACAACCCATACGAGATGTGCAAGCACGTCGGAACAACCAGCTACGGGACCCCCGTCTGGGTGAACTCCGAGGTGATGGCCTGTGACCTCAAGATAGGCATAGGCAGCGTCCTCTACCACAGGATGAGCGGCTTCAGCGGCGGCGGCAAGATGATAAGCCCAGGAGTCGCGGGCATCGAGACGATCCGCACAAACCATGGGCCCCTCGGCGGCTTCGGCCCCGGCCTCACGCCCCACAAGACGACCGGCTACCTCCTCAACGACGGCAACATACTCCGCCTGGACGCCGAGGAGGCCGCCCGCATAGCCGGCCTCGACTTCAAGATAGACTCCGTCCTCAACCTCAAGCGGGACCCCGTGGAGACCTACGCCGGCGACTTCGTCCAGACCCAGAGGAAGGCATCGGAGGGCGTCCTACGCTGGCACAGGACCGAGTCACCCAAGGAGATGGACATCGTCGTCGCCAACAGCTACATGCGCGCTAACGAGCCCTACCTGAGCCTCTGGCCCGCACAGGAGTCCGTCAAGCAGGACGGCTCCGTCGTCCTCATCTGCAACGACCCCGAGGGCGACATAAACCACTGGATATTCAACAACCACGGCAAGTACGCCGCCGCGAGCCTCTGGAGCGGCAAGACACGCAACCTCGTACGTGGCGCGCGCCTCATCGTCTACAGCCCCTATCCCCTGAAGACTCTGGAGTACAGGCTCGGCGCCCCCGGCACCGTGACTTGGTGCAAGAAGTGGGACGAGGTCATAGAGGAGCTGAAGAAGTTCCACAGGGGGAGTCTCAGGGTCGCCGTCCTCCCCGACGGCACCAGCGGCATCCCCGAATCCTACCTCAACCCTACTCGAAGCTGAACCGTCCTCATCGGATTGAATCGGCGTCGATGGCTGCGTTGAAGAACAAATCCGGTGTTTTCTTATAATATAGGTGTCCTCTCGCCCGGATACAGCCCCGTCCCTTCTGATTATCCGATCAACCACGCAATCTTATCTTGCACATGGAGCTAATGAAAATGAAGAAGAATAGCGTAGTTAGACTCCTCTTTCTCTTCCTACTCCTCTCAGCCGGTTCGGGGCTGACGATGGTATCCTCGGAGGTCGGCCCGACGCTCGCCCCCCTGACGATCCCCAAGTACGTGACCCAGCTCGTGATACCCCCCGTCTTCGTCCCCGATGAGGTCACCGACCCCGAGACAAGCGAGGTCATCAGCCACAGCTACTCGATAGACATGACCCAGTTCCAGCAGCAGATCCTACCCCTGCCTCTCCCCGCGACGACCGTGTGGGGCTACGGCGGAGAAGCCCGGGATGCCATCACTGGTGCGCCCCTCGGATACATCAGGCACTCACCAGCCGGCACCTTCGAGGCAGTCCGGGGAATACCCGTCGACGTCGAGTGGGTGAACAAGATCACAGAGACACACCTGTTCGCCGTCGACCCGACGATCTGCTGGGCCGACCCCAACGGCATGGGGATGCCTATGCCCCCCTATCCCGCCTTCCCGCCGGGCTTCTCCGACGCCCAGACAAATGTCCCACTCGTAACCCACCTCCACGGCGGAGAGGTCCAGTCAACCTCCGACGGGGTCCCCGAGGCCTGGTTCACAGCAGCTGGCACCCACGGGCCGGACTACTACACCACGGCCCCCACCACCCCCGATGCCACAGTCTACAACTACCCGAACAGCCAGCCACCGACGACGCTGTGGTACCACGACCACACCCTCGGGATGACGAGGATCAACGTCATGTCGGGGCTCGCCGGATTCTACCTCCTCAGGGACCCCTCCGACGCCGTCGCCCCCCTCCTCCCCACGGGGAAATACGAGATACCCCTAGCGATACAGGACCGGTCCTTCAACACCGACGGCTCCCTCTGGTTCCCCACCGAGGGGATAAACCCCGACGTCCACCCCTACTGGTTCCCCGAGTTCTTCGGTAACACGATAATGGTCAACGGCGTCACGTGGCCCAACCTCGACGTCGACCAGGGCCAGTACAGGTTCAGGATACTAGACGGGTCGAACGCCAGGTTCTACACCCTCTCCCTCTCGAACGGCATGCCCTTCACTATGATAGGGTGCGAGGGGGGATACCTCCAGGCCCCCGCCACTCTCACCAGCCTCACCATCGCCCCAGGGGAGAGGGCCGACATCCTAGTCGACTTCAGCGGCATCGCGGCCGGCACGCAGATCACCCTCATCAACACGGCGCCGACGCCCTACCCGGACGGCGTCCCCGCGGACCCCGCCACGACGGGCCAGATAATGCAGTTCACGGTCACCGCCACCCCCGGGGAGGCCCCCGCCACCCTCCCAACCACACTCAACCCGACCCTCCCCCCGGCCGCGGCGTTCCCCACCCTCCACCCGACGGTCCCCAGCAGGACCCTCGTCCTCAAGGAGCTGATGGGAGCGAACGGCCCACTCGCCGTCCTCCTCAACGGCCAACCATACGGCGCCCCCGTCACCGAGCTGCCCATGCTAGGGACGACGGAGGACTGGGTCATAGTCAACCTCACCATGGACACCCACCCCATCCACCTCCACCTCGTCCAGTTCCAGCTCGTCAGCCGCCAGACCCTCGACGCCGCCGGCTACGCGGCTGACTGGGAGGCACTTAACGGGGTCCCACCGTACGCAACAGAGCCCACGACCCTCAACGCCGACCCCTACCTTACCGGGCCCCCCCAGCCCCCGCCGCCCGCCGAGCGGGGCTGGAAGGACACGGTCCAGATGAACCCCGGGGAGGTCACCACCATACGCGTAAGGTTCGCGCCCCTCGACGACTCCGGCTCCTACCCCTTCGACGCCACCGTCGGCCCCGGCTACGTCTGGCACTGCCACATCATCGACCATGAGGACAACGAGATGATGCGCCCCTACCGGGTGGTCTCAGCCTACCAGGCGGTCGGAGGGCTCGTCTACGAGAACCAGCTCTTGGCACAGGCCGCCGAGCAGACGGGCACCCCCATCCCCGAGGTCGCCACACTCGCGGTCGTCCTCATAGCCCTCGCGCTGCTAAGGCGCAGATGAGCACAAGACTGCATGGGAGCCCAGCGACGCCACCCGGACCGAATCCGGACCCCGGGGCGGCGCCCAACGTCGCCGAGGAGGCCTCCTTTTTCACCGTTGTGAAAAGTGCATCGACCAACCGCCCAGGATGGAGTTTGGGGTCAGATCTTGCCGAGATGCCTGAGCAGGGGCTTTATCTCCGCCCTCTGGTAGTCGGCGCCCTTCGGCTGGCGGGCTACCATCTCCGCCGTCTTCAGCACTTGCCGGAGCAGCCTGTCTTAACGCCGTTAAGTATATTAACGGCGTTAAAGAAAGAGGGGTCGATGAAGCCCCCCTGCATGGTCGTGGTGCAGCACATCCTACCCGCCCTACGCCTAGAGGTCACGAAGGAACTAGTCGAGGAGTACGGGATGAAGAGGAGCGACGCCGCCGCGAAGATGGGTGTAACACCCGCCGCCGTCACCCAGTACCTCAGCCGCGCCAGGGGGGCCTCAGCCACCACCCTCCTAGAGGGCAGCAAAAAGGTAATGGAGCTCGTCAACGAGCTATCACGGGACATCGCCGCCGGGGAGAGCCCCATCGACGTCCTCCTCCTCAAGCTATGCAGGGCGTGCACCGCCGCACGATCCGAGGGCCTCATCTGCCAGCTACACAGGGAGTCGATGCCCGGCCTCGTCGACGTCGAGGGGTGCAGCTGCTCCCTCAACCTCACATAGGTGAAACGATGATGGAAGTCAACCAATCCGTAACCGAATTGACCCCCGAGCTGGAGGAGCAGATCACCGAGATGAGCACGAGGAACCTCGTCGCCTTCTACGCCGAGGACCTCAGGAACATCGGGTCCCGCCGCCTCACAGAGACCATCCCCCCCGGCGTCATCAGGCAGCTCCGCCTCCTCGGCTTAATCGACTCCCGCCGAACATACAGGAACGGCAAGGTCCTCTACCTCACAGAGAAGGGCGGCGAGATCCTTCGGGAGATCGCATCCACGGGGTGAAACAGGACCCATTATTCCTACTCGACTAGACACGTCAAGAGAATATAAATAACCGAATAAGCCCCATAAGGGGCTACCCCAGAGATGGAGGAAGAAACAACTCAAGACAATAGCTTTAGAATCATTCAGCCTTGACCACACCAAGATCAAGGCCCCCTACGTCAGACTCTCAAAGAGGGTCGAAGTCCCCGGAAGCGGCTACGAGATATCCACCTTCGACTTCAGGGTCAGGACCCCGAACACCGTGCTCCTCACCCCGAAGGTGGCGCACTCGCTGGAGCACCTCTCCGCCGTCGCCCTCAGGGCGGAGTTCGAGGAGCACCAGCAGGACCTGAAGGTGCTGGACGTTTCACCCATGGGCTGCAGGACCGGCTACTACCTGACGGTGCTCAACAGGAGGGGGTCGCTACCGCTGAGCCGCGCCACGGAGGCCGTGAAGGTGATGCTCGGGGGCGTGCTGGAGATAGGGGAGCTCCCGGGGGCGCGCCTGGAGACCAGCGGTGCATACAGGGAGCACGACTTCGAGGGCGCGAGGGCGGAGGTCCTGCGCCTCTCGGGCGAGGAACTGGTCCCGCTGGAGAATCCCCCGCTCCTGCCCTAGGTGTCGTTCATCAGGGCACTCGGCGTTCCCGAAATGTACATACATGACCACTTTTTCCTTAATCTTCTAGGAAAAATATATACACGCTTACGGTTAGTCTCAACCGATGCATATGGAGCGCCGCAAGGTGATGTCCCTAGGGAAGGCCTCCCTCGTCGTCTCCCTCCCACGCGAGTGGCTTAAGATGACCGGGGTCGAGAAGGGCGACGCCGTCTCACTCACGATAGGCAGGGACCGGTCACTCACCATCAGGCGCGAGGAGGAGAAGGCGCCGCCCCAGCTCACCATCACGATAAGCGTGGGCGCCAACGAGACCCCCGGCTCCATAACGCGGAAGGTGATAAGCTGCTACCTCAACGGCTACGACACCGTCCACCTGCGCAGCGGCGAGGTCTTCACGGCCGACCAGCAGACCGCGATAAGGGAGGTCGTAAAGTCCCTCTACATGCGGATCATCGAGGCCTCGGCATCGACCGCCACCATCCAGGCGCTCATAAACGAGTCGATGGCCTCAGTCCCCGACGCCGTGGAGCGTATGCACATAATCACGGCCTCCATGTGCAAGAACGTCGTAAACGCCCTGCGAGGCTGGGAACCCAACCTAGCCAGGTCCGTTCTCCCCCTAGAGGAGGACATCGACCAGTTCCGGTACTTCATCATACGCCTCCTACGCGGCGCCGCGTCCGACCCGCAGCTCGCCATAAGCCTCCAGGTGGACATGGTCGACTGCATAGACTACCTGACCATCGTCAACAGGATCGAGCACATAGCCGACAAGGCGGTGAGCGTCGCAGAGGGTCTCGCCTCCCTGATCGAGGAGGGGGAGAAGCTACCCCCAACGCTCCACGAGGCGTGCATGAGCCTCGCCGAGGCCGCCTGCGAGAGCTACAATGGGGCCGTCGACTCTTTCCTGAGCAAGGATCAGGAGGCGAGCAACAGGATGATCGAGGGAGAGGCCTCGGCGATGCTCTTCTCCGAGAGGGTGACCGCCCTCATCGCGGAGGCGGACAACGTCGACATCCCGAGGCTCACCATGCTCAGGGATGGCCTCGCCCAGATCGTGGAGTTCTCCGCAGACATAGCCGAGGTGACGATAGATCGGACATACAAGGTGTCCCCGTAGCCTATTTCACGACGAGTATCGGCTTGGTGCAGTTCTCGACGACGTGCCTGCTCACGCTGCCTAGGACGAATCCCTTGATGCCGCTCAGCCCCCTGCACCCCATCACTATGAGGTCTATCCCCTCCTCCTTCGAGGCCTCGACGACGGCGTCCCCCGCGCGTCCCTCCAGAAGCATCTTACTCACTAGGAGGTCTGGGTGCTGCTTCTTCACCGTCTCCGTCTCCTCCGCCAGTATCCTGGAGTAGGTGTGGTGCAGATCTTTTTCGTACTGGTCCATGTACAGGGGGTTGAATCCCCCCACCGGGAACGCGGCGACGTGTGCCCGGGGGACCGAAGTCACTATGATGAGTTCAGATTTTCTCGTCTCCGCTATCTCGACGGCGTAGTCGAGGGCACGCTTCGAGGGCTCCGATCCGTCTATCGCAACAAGTATCTTCCTGTACAACTTCACGCGCCGAGTGGCTCTTAGACGCACGGCGTATATACTCTGCCCATATAAATCATATACATGTATATACTGTATTACTGCAATATTTATTGAGATCGCCCCCTCCTCCCCCATCGAGGTAAAGCATCATGGCAAACTGGAAGGAAGAGGTTCAGAAGAGTCTCGAATCCGGAGACCACATAGAGAAAGAGTACGAGAGCAACTACATGGGTAGCTACGGATACATGGCCATCACGGGAAAGAAGGTCGTATTCGTCTCCGAAAAAGGTCTATTCAAGAAGACCTACACGAAGCTGCTGGATCTCCCCTACGACTCCGTGAAGGGCGCCACGCTTAAGGGTAAGCAGATCCTCGAACTGGCCGACGCCGAGAACAAGACGCACACCTTCAACATCGTCGACATCCCGGCGCAGATCGTCAAGGATAGCCTCGACAAATACATCAAGCACTAGCCGGCCCATCTAAGCCGGTGAGGCCCCTGTCTTTTTCTTTTTTTTATTTGCAGGAACCCGGGAGGCGTCGAGAGGCGTCTCCCCGATTCGCTACTTTTACATTACTAGACGACACCGGATAGGACATGGTAAGTAAGGCGATCCAGATAGACGAGAAGGACAACGTCGCCACAACCACGAGTGAGGTCGACGCCGGCGAAGCCCTCGAGGTCATCAGCCCGGATGGCAGGGTGATACTCAAGCCAAGGGGCTCGGAGACTATCCCCTTCGGACACAAGCTCGCCATAAAGCCCATCGCCTTGGGCGAGAACATCGTCAAGTACGGCGAGGTGATAGGCGTGGCCACCCAGCCCGTGAAGGCGGGGGCTTGGGTGAACATCCACAACGTCGGCAGCGCACGCATGCCGAGCAGGGGTAAGGAGGAGGGTATACTTTGACCCAGTTCATGGGCTACCAGCGACCAGATGGCGGCGTCGGCGTCCGGAACCACCTGCTCGTCCTCGCCCCAATCGACTGCAGCTTCGAGCCTGCGAAGAAGATAGCCGCGCAGGTCGACGGCGCCGTCGCCGTCACCCAGTACCACGGCTGCGGGGCCGACCCGGTCATCGTCCACAACCTCGTCGGGACCGCCCTCAACCCCAACGTCGCGGCGGTCCTCGTCCTCGGGCTGGGGTGCGAGACCCTCACAGTCGACACGGTGGCGGACGGCGTCAGGCCGAGCGGGAAGCCGGTCAAGACCTTGGTCCTCCAGCAGGAGGGGGGCACCCTGAAGACGCAGGAGAAGGCGCTACGCATACTCCAGCGGTGGGCGCAGGAGGTCGCCGAGTACAGGCCCGAGCCCTTCCCGGTCAGCAAGCTCACCCTCGCCATCGAGTGCGGCGGCAGCGACGCGACCAGCGGCCTGGCCGCCAACCCCGCCGTGGGGGTCGCCTGCGACAAGCTCATCGACGAGGGCGGCGCCGTCATCTTCAGCGAGCCACAGGAGATGATCGGGACGCAGCACATCCTCGCCCGCAGGGCGGTCAACAAGCAGGTCGCCGACGACATCTACAGGATGATCGACCAGGACGAGGAGCGCCTCAAGGCCATAGGCGTCGACAGCAGGTGGATGAGCGCAGGAAACATCGACGGCGGCCTCACCACGATCGAGGAGAAGAGCCTCGGCGCCATAAGGAAGGGCGGGACCCGCACCATCCAGGGCGTCCTCCAGAACAACTGGGAACGCTTCGACCGCCCGACGCGCCCAGGCCTCTGGCTGCAGGACGGGACCGGCTGGGACGTCCCCAGCGTCACCCACATGGTCGCCGCGGGCGCACAGGTCGTCTGCTTCACCAGCGGGCAGGGCAGCACCACGGGCCACGCCATCGCCCCAGTCATAAAGATCACGGGCAACCCCGTCACCTACCGGCAGATGGAGGACAACATGGATATAAACGCCGGCACAATCCTCGACGGCTCAGAGAGCCTCAACAGCGTCGGCCAACGCATCTACCAGACCATAGTCGACACCGCCAACGGCAAGAAGACGAAGGCCGAGGCCCTCGGGTACCGCGACTACATAGTCTTCTGCAGAAGCAGGGCAGCCGAGCACATGCTCGGACACTGCTAAAAAACCCTATTTTAAAAAATCAGTTGTCTTTGAGTACGACGTCGTCGTACTCCTTCTCGATCTTGAGCTTGTGGCCCTGCTCCATCCTTGCGAAGTCCGCCCACGTCTTACCCAGTGGGTGAGCGGAGTAGGCCTTGGATAGCGCCGTGTAGAAGTCGACGGCGGTCTGCTCGCTCTTCGCCGCGAAGATGAGGGTGTCCTGGTACGAGGCGTCGGGGCTCAGGGGCGCTTCCTTGAGGGGGTCGGAGATATGCAGGTCCATCGCCTTCTTCAGGTCGCCGCTCTTGGCCTCGTTCATCACCTTCTTAGGGTCCTTCAGCGCCGTCTCGAAGTACTCCCGGTGCTTCGCCTCGTCGGCGGCGAGCTCCTGGAGGAGCTTCTTGGAGCCGGGGTTCTTCACCTTCTTCGCCATGTCGCTGTAGAGGTTGTAGGCACCCGTCTCCATGGTGACGCCGACCTTGAGTGCCTTCTCGACCGTCCATCCGTCGGTGCTCATGGTTATCTCGGTTACTCAGCGACGCCACCATATAAAAATAATCTATCCGGCCCGCATCAGGACTCGATGTAGGCGGCGGCGCGGCAGCTCTTGGGGAGGAAGGAGTAGAGCCTCTGACGGGACTGGTCGAAAGCGAGCGTCCCGGCGCCCTCCTCCGTCTTTATTTCCTGCACGACCCTCATCTCGACGAGGTCTATGGAGGCGATGAGCCCCGGTTTGGCCATTGCGCAGTAGAGTATCTTCCTCCGTGCGTTAAGCCACGTGACATCTGGTTCACCGGGGATCTTGGCCCTGCACGTCTCGGTGTCCCTTTCGAGGTCCATGGCGACCACGACGCCGCCGTCGCAGGCTATGTACGCCTCGCGTCCGTCCGCGCTGAGGTCGACGCCGTGGGGCCCCTGCGCCCTCACGGGGACGAGTTGGGAGAGTTCCCCGTTCCTCGGGGAGAGGGTGACGTACCCCGCGGGCTCCCTGATGAGGATGACGAACCTGTCGAGGAAGGGGGAGTACTTGCACCACCGCGGCCTCCCCGGGAGCCTGGTCACCTTCAGGACCTCTCCCCTCTCGGAGTCGACCAGCCTGGCGTTGAGGTCGGCGACGTCCGCCACGAGGAGGACCCCGTGATCATCGTCCCACGAGACGCCGTTCGGCTTCGACCCGACCTGTATGGTCTTCTTGAGGGTGCCCTTCGCCGCGTGTATCACGAGGATCTTACCCGTGCCGCGTGACGCGGCGAATACGAGCCCGTCTGACTGCGCGCAGACGACGCCGCTGCCCTCTGGGCAGCCCTGTATGGTCTTGATGTGCTGCCCCTTGACGCCGTCGAGCACCTCCACGGTCCCCATCGCCGTGTGGGCGACGTAGACCCAGCCGTTCGCCTCGTAGACGTCGCCGTGGTCGAATCCCCCCGACTGGTGCTGCGGCAGGGGCACATGGCGTTCGAGTCTGAGAACCACGTATCGAAATGAGCCTCTGGGGATTTAGTTTTTCCCATCGGGGCGGCGCCCTCCACGAAAGGCAATATAAACCACCCGCGCCCCTCAGAGTAGCCGTGAAGCACAAGGGGAGCCCACGCGTCGAGGTAATCGCCACGGGGGACGAACTCATCTACGGCAGGATACTCGACACCAACAGCAACTGGTTGGCGAAGCGCCTCGCCGAGATGGGTGCGGAGCTCCGCCGAGTCACGATGGTAGGCGACGACTACGACGATATGAGGGACACCCTCCTCGGTGCCCTCGACAGGGACACGGAGATAATCATATTCACGGGTGGCCTCGGCCCATCGGAGGACGACTTAACCGTCGACGCCATAGGCCGCGCCCTTGGAAAGGCGGTAGTCACCGACCACGTCGGTTTCCAGAAGATCAAGGGGATCTACGAGAGGCGGGGCAGCGACTTGAAGCGCGGCGCCCGAATGGCGCGCATCCTTGAGGGCTCCGAGGGGATACAGAACCACGTCGGCATGAGCGTCGGTATGAAGCTCCTCCACATGGGTAAGCTCATCTTCACCCTCCCCGGCGTCCCCCAGGAGATGCAGGGGATGTTCGACGAGCACATAGCCCCCGTCGTCGAGGCGGAGGCCAAGCACAAGCTCCTCGGACACACCTACGGCGTCTCCATGGTGTGGAAGGACTTCTTCCCCGTCTACACCAAGCTCCAGGCAGACTACCCAGAGATCTACATAAAGAACGCCGCCACCCCGCCCGAGGCGGAGGAGGAGCGGAGCAAGGTCAAGGAGATAAAGGTCGACATCGTCGTCCAGGGCGCCACGATGCGGGAGGCCGAGGAGAAGATGGAGTCCTTCATGGCCGAGTATAAGCGGCGCGTCGACGCCGCCGGCGGGGGCATCATCCGCCGCCTCTAGCCCCGAAACGTTTTACCCACAAGACCCCAACTTCTCAGCCGACCCCGCATGCTGTTCCGCGTATACCTCGAAAAGGAGCTTTTCGCTGAGAATGTCAGGCTTGTAAAGGGGACCCCGGAGGGGGTCGCGTTGAAGGACGATGAGGGTGTTACGCGGGTCCTCGACGGCGTCTACGTCGTCGAGGTGGAGGGCGTGGCGGGCTACGTCACTCTCCGCCGCGCACGACCAGCTGCCCCAGGCTCCTGAACTCGGCGCCCTTGAAGTAGGCGTGGAGCCTCGCGGGGAGCTCGTCGACGTGGACTGTGACCTGCTCCCAGCTGTCCCTGTCGCGGAGCGTCAGGATGCCCTTCTCCATCGTAGTGTAGTCTACCGTGACGGCGAGGGGCGTCCCGACCTCGTCCTGGCGCGCGTATCGGCGCCCGATGCTGCCCCCGTCGTCGAAGACGGCCCTGTAGCCCTCCACCAAGACCATGTCGTAGACCGTCATCGCCTTCTCCGGGAGCCCATCCTTCGTGACTAGGGGCTGGACGGAGACCTGGTACGGGGCCAGGTTCCTGGGGAAGCGGAAGATTGTCCTCTTCTCCTTCGCCGTCTCCCGCAGCTCGTAGGCAGTCTCCATGACGACGAATGTGAGCCTGTCCAGCCCGTATGATGGCTCTATGACATGTGGGACGTAGCGTGTGCCGTCCTTGCGTAGCACAGACATGTCGACGCCGCTGCCCTTCTGGTGGGCCTTGAGGTCGTAATCCGTCCTGTTTGCGTGGCCAGCGACCTCTATCCAGCCCCAGCTCTTCGTGTAGACCTCGTGGTCGAATGTCTGGCTGCTATAGTGGCTCCTCTCCTGGGGCAGGTGGGCGCGGAACTGCTGCCTCTCCGGTGGTACGCCGAGGCTCTCCATGAACCTCTTGCCGACGCCCATGAAGTAGCCCTGCCACTCGGTGAGTACGAGCCCCTTCGCCACAGCCTCCCTGATGGTGATCTCCAGCGGCTCCTTGGCGCCCTTCTCCTCCATCTCCTCCGTGATGAGGCGGACCCTCTCCTCCTCCACGTCCTTCAGCCAGAGGCACGTGGGGTTGAGGGGGTCGAAGAATAGCTCAAGCTCCATGATGGTGAACTCGCGGAGCCTGTGCATGCCCCGGCGTGGGCTGACCTCGTTTCGGAGCACCTTCCCCTGCTGGCTTATGGCAAATGGGATGCGCTCCCTGTTCGCTTGGTAGCAGCGCTTGAAGTTTGTGAACATGCCCTGGGCGGCCTCGGGGCGCATGTAGCCGACCTCAGCCCCCGTGGCGCCTATCTGTGTCTGGAACATGGTGAGTACGAGGGTCGGCTCCTTTAGGGCGCCGCCGCAGACGGGGCACTTGATCTCGTTCTCGACGAGCAGCCTCTTTATGGCGTCCCCGCCCTGGGCCTCGACGTGCTCCATGCCCGTCTTCTCCTCGATGAGGTGGTCGGCGCGGAAGCCGCTCCCGCACTGGCTGCAGGTGGCGGCGTACTCCTTGAAGTTGGCGAGGTGGCCGCTCGCCTCGAAGACCTTGCTGCTGTTTACTATGGGGTCCTCGATCTCGAAGAAGCCCTGCCTCCTGACGAAGTGCTCCCTCCACTGGGCCTCTATGTTGCGCTTGAGCTTGACGCCGATGTCGCCGTATGTCGTGAAGCCAGCTATGTTTCCGTATATCTCGAAGCTCGGCCAGAAGAAGCCGCGTCTCTTCGCTATCTCGGTTATGGTCTCGTATATGTTGCCCGTGGACATCTTTGACAGCCCACCCTCTTGTTGGGTGTGAGAAATATAAAGATACTAAATAGTTGTAGAATCCCATATCGTATCGAAGAACAGCGCCTCTTTCATTTTAGTCTCTTTTATATCCGATGAAGAAAAAGCCGAAGGAAAAACACCCCGAGTTACTCGATGAAGCACTGCTTCCTATTATCGATTCAGGCGAGTTGCTGAAAGAATTATACGAAGAGAGGCGAAGAGACGATGCCATACTCGAAAGACACCTTCGACATCATTTAGAAGGCTGTAACTATAAAAAGGAGAAAACTTAGTCGACGACGGGTCGGAACTTGTACCCGTACTGGAGTAGTCCCGCCTGCCCGTCCTCGGTCACCTTACGGAAGGTGTACTCAACCTTCATCCCCGCCTTGACCGCCTCGGGCTCGACGTCCACTACCTGGCTCAGGATGTGGACGCCGTCGTCCAGCTCTATGAGGGCGACGACGTATGGGGCGAACCTCTCGTAGCCGAGGGGGGCGTTCCTGATGACGGTCCAGCTCTGGACCTTCCCCGTCTCCGCGAGCTTGTAGGGCTTGAACTCTGTGCTCCCGCAGCCACAGACGGGCGTCTTAGGGAAACACTTTGCGCCGCACTTGGCGCACTCTTCACCCATGAGTCTGTAGCGGGGCTTCTCCTCTCGCCAGTACCTTGGTACGCTCATCTTAGACCCTCCTGAGGATGGTGACGGAGCAGGTGGAGCCTACGCCCGCCATGTTCTGTGCCATCCCTATCTTCGCGTCGGGGATCTGGTTCGCTCCCGCCTTCCCGCGTAGCTGTATGACCGTCTCCGCGATCTGGTACAGCCCCGTCGCCCCTATGGGGTTGCCGCGGGCCTTGAGTCCGCCGAAGTTGTTCGTCGGTATCTCCCCCGTGCGTGCGGTGTATCCCCGCGCGACGAGTTTTGCGCCCTTCCCCTTCTCGGCGAAGCCGAGGTCCTCGAGGCTGAGGACGCCGTCGATCGTCGTGTCATCTGTGACCTCGAGCACGTCTATGTCCTTCGGCTTGACCTTGGCGACCTCGTATGCCTTGGCCGCGGCCTTCTTGACTGCTTCGAGGGTGAGTGGGTGCTTCCGCGCGGCGAGGGACAGGTGGTCGGTGGCGACCGTCGAGGCCGCTACCTCGATGCCTGTGGTTATCTTGTCAGCTGGGCCGAGCAGCACGGCGGCTGCGCCGTCCGCGACTGCCGCGCACTCCATCATCCTGATGGGGTCGGCCTCCATCGGGCTCGTCATGACGCGTTCGATGCTGAGCTTGAATGGGTACTGGGCGTGGGCTACGCCTACGGCGTTGTCGTGGTTGCGCGCTGCGAACCAACCGATCTCCTCGGGCGTGGCGCCGTACTCGTGGCTGTAGAGCCTGTGGAGTATGGCTGAGAGCCCCGTCTTTGTGACGCCCGTGTAGGCGGTGTACTCCTGATCCTCAGCACCTGCCAGCGCCGTCGTGACGGCCTCTGGGAGGAGGTCGCTCATCTTCTCGACTCCACCAACGAGGACCCAGTCGCTGAGACCCGAGGCGACGGCCTTGACGCCCTCGTGGAAGGCGACTCCTCCGCTCGCCTGACCCGCCTCGATCCTGACTGCGGGGAGGCCCGGCCTGCCGATGGCCTCCGCCATCATGGCGCCCATGCTAAGCTGACCCTGAAGGTGGGCGCCCATCATGTTGGCGACGTAGAGGTGGTCGATATCGGTGTGTGCCGCGTCCTTAAGGGCGGCGAGGGCGGCCTCCGCGAAGAGTTCTTTGACGTTCCTCTCCCATGGCTCGCCGACCTTGGTGAAGCCTATTCCGGCTACTGCTACCTTTATCATGCTATTATCTGCCCCCTGTGGCGGAGGTAGGTCGCGTAGTCGACGTACCTCTTCCTCTCTATGTAGCTCTTGACCTTGGGTCCCCCGCGACGGTGCTTTATCGGCTCCCTGACCTTCCAGACGAAGGCGTCGCTGCCGGCGCCGCTGCCGTAGCTGACCATGAATATGCGGTCACCGGGCTCGGCGACGTCTAGCGTCGCGGCGAGTCCCAGTGGGCTGCTGCCCGCGTAGGTGTTGCCCACGACTGGGGAGACGAGGCCGGGGTTGATCTGGTCCATCGTGAAGCCGAGCATCTTGGCGACGTTTATGGGGAATTTGGCGTTGGGCTGGTGGAAGACGGCCCACTTGAAGTCGGTGGACTTGTACCCCGTCTCGGCGAGGAGCGCCTTCCCGGCGCCTGTGATGTGCTTGAAGTAGGCGGGCTCTCCCGTGAACCTGTTGCCGTGGCGGGGGTACATCTCCTTGGGCCTGCGCCAGAAGTCGGGCGTGTCCGTGACATAGCTGTAGGAGGCTTCCAGTTCGGCGACGCTCTCCTCAGCCGGGCCGAAGAGGAACGCGGCGCCTCCGCAGGCGGCGGTGTACTCCAGCGCGTCGGCGGGTTTGCCCTGAGCCGTGTCCGAGCCTATGCCCATGGCGTACTTCTGCATGCCGCTGCCGACCAGGCCGATGCAGGTCTGCATCGCCTCGGTGCCCGCCTTGCAGGCGAACTCGTAGTCGGCGGTGGAGACGCTTGGCGTTGCGCCGATGACCTCGGCCACGATTGTGCCCGATGGCTTGACGGCGTATGGCTTGGACTCGGTGCCCACGTAGACGGCCCCGATCTGCGCCGGGTTGACGTCGGATCGCTTGACTGCCTGCCGGGCGCACTCGACCGATATGGTGATCGTGTCTTCGTCGAGTGCCACGACGGTCTTCTCCTCGACGGGCTCCCCTGAGGTGCTCCACATTCGGTTTACCTCGGCGGCCTTGAGCCTGTACATCGGCACGTAGGCGCCGTAGCCGACGATGCCGACCCTGATGAGAGTCTTCATTCGTCCAACCTCTCCGGAAACTTGAGGATACGTTGAGTGGACCCTATTTAAGCGAATCGACACGGATCGATTGGGGCATCGACGAGAGACGAATGAGGGGCTACCTCTTGAGGTAGACGTCCCTTAGCGTCCCCAGGCTCTTGAACGTGGCCTTGACCGAGTAGGGGCGCTCGAACCGGCAGGCGAAGCCCTCCCAGGGGTCACCCACGACCTCGTAACCGTTGAGTTGGCCGACGCCTAGGAGCGCCGTGTTGGCGACGTGCCCTATCTCCTCGGGCTTGAACCCCATGAGCCCGCAGCAGAAGCTGTCCACGGCGACCACATCCCGACCCGCGACTATGACCCCCATCTTCCGGGGGTTCCCCACGACGGGGCCGTTCCCTTCCATGCATGTCACGCCGTCGATGACTGTCATGTCCGTCCTCATCGTCTTCGCCAGGTATGGGAGGACCTCATCCAGTTTCTTGTGTAGGCGGCTCTTCTTCGCCTCCTGGAAGCAGCCGTAGAGGTTCTTTATTCCGAGGGTGACGGTGGTGTGGGCGCAGGTCTTCATCTTTGCGAGGTTGATGACGTAGTCGGCTTCGAGCATGGTCTTGGGGATCATGATCTCGGTGCCTGCGACCTTGTGTGGGACCCCCTCGTCCGCGCTGAGGTTGAAGAACCTCACCTCCCACTCCTCCAGCTTGGTGTAGAGGCCGGACTCCTTCACCCTCTTGTCGGCGGTGTCCGCGATGTTGTCCGACTCAACCACGAGGGGCTCACACCCCTTCTCCCTGACCATCTTGACGGCCGCCTCGATTATGGCGAAGTCGGTTATGACCATGCCCTGCGGGTTCTTGGCGTTGCAGACGTTGGGCTTGATGACGACCCTCATCCCGGGCTTGACTTGGAGGCCCCCGGCGAGTTCCACCGCCCTCCTGACCGCCGCCTCCTCGTCGCCTCCGGCCTTAACGATCGCTACATTGGTCAAACGAGTCACCTACTTGGCGACGAGCCTGTCGCCCATCTCCCCCATGACCCTCAGTATCGCTATCTCGTCGTTTATGCTGATCCTCGGCTCCCCGCCGCCGTGGACGAGTTTGTCGAGGCGCCTGTACTGCTCAGGGAAGCTGGGGTGCTTGAACTGGATGAGGTCGAGGTACCACCCGACGCCCCTCTCGCTTGTCTTGGTCTTCCTGCCCTCAGCTTCCAGGGTGTAGCTGTAGGGGTTTATGGCGAAGTCGCTTGTGAGTCTGCCCTTCTCGCCCTCTATAGCGACGGCGAAGGTGGGGATCATTCGGGTCCAGCTCGCGGTGCAGTCGAGCTCCACGCCGTGCTCCGTCTCGACGGTGGCGTGGAGGTTGTCGCAGACCTCGTACTTCTTGCAGACGCCTGAAACGTCTACGACCATGATCGGCCTCCCAGCGACGACGCCGGCGACGCTGAGGATGTGGGGCATCACGTCCTCGACGATTCCCCTCGGGTTCTTGGTGCGGAAGTCGGTCTTGGAGCCATACATCCCGAGGTTGTTCTCGAAGTTTAGCTTGACCCTCCGGACGGCCCCTATCGCCCCCTGCTTCACCATCTCCTCCATCCTGTATAGGGCGGGGGTGTAGACGTAGTTGTGGGCCGGGAGCACCACGAGGCTACCCTTCGCCTGCTTGATCCTCTCGCAGCCCTCGACACTCTGGGCGAGGGGCTTCTCGCAGAGCACATGCTTCCCCGCCTCGATGGCCTCGAGGGTCATCTCCTCGTGGAAACGGGGCGGCGTGTTTATGGCGACGGCCTCCACCTCCGGCTTGGCGAGGAGTTCATGGTAGTCGCCGCAGGCGTGTTTCACACCCGTTGCGCCTTTGACTTCGGCGAGCTGCTCGTCGCCCTTGTCCGAGATGCTCACGAGCTCCACGACACCAGAGGCCTCTATGGCCTTGAGGTGGAACATAGTCGTGACCCTGCCGCAGCCGATTATTCCTAGGCGAAGCATACGCGAGAATAGACGGCTCCAACGTTAAATAGTTGCTACCCGCCCTCGGGGAAGTACTTCGCGAGGAACTCCTTGTAGCCGAAGTGGAGGGCGACGGGGGCGCAGACGAGGACCTCGAACCAGTACGTTGCGAGGCGCGTGAGGAGGCTGATGGCCGCCGCAGTCGAGAGGGGGACCCCGGCGAGGACGAAGGCCCCCGCCAGCCCCGCGTCGAGGAGCCCGATCCCGCTGGGGATGAAGAAGTTCATCTGCTGGAGGAACTCGACGACGGCGAAGGCGAAGACGACGGTGGCTACGTCGACGTGGACTCCCAGCGCCTCGGCGGAGAGGTAGGCGGTGATGGCGCCCGCGCTCCAGTGGAAGAGGAGCATCCCAAAGGCGAGGAGGTTGAGCCCCATCCGCGCCCTCAGGTCCCTCACCGCCTCCCCTATCTCGGCGATCACGGGGTGGAACCCCTCCTCCCCAGACTCCGGGTCGTGGAACCGGTCGAATACGTTCCTCCGAACCCAAGCCGGGCTCCTCTCGTAGACGTAGCCAAGCACCCTTGTGTTTAACATCAGGCTGAAGACGACGACGCTGATAACGGCGAAGAGGGTGAGGAACCAGCACACCTCGGGGTTTATCGGTATCTCCCGCCCGCTTGCGATGGTGGCGAAGGCCGTCCCGCCGATGATGAGGCCGAAGGCGATGTTGTAGTAGGATCTATGGACGAGGACGCTGCTAAGTCCCTTCCCCAGGTTGGAGCCGGAACTGTCCTTGACCAGGTAGGCGCGGACCATCTCCGTGATCAGGGGAAGAGGGGCTATCCACCCGATGAAGAGGCTCGTGAAGGTAAGCTGAGTCGCCCCCCAGAGGCTTACCTTGACCCTCATCGCCCTGAGGATGAGGTACCATGAGAAGGCGAAGAAGAGGAGGCCGATCTGATCCGCGAGGACCGCGAGGGCGTAGACTCCGACGTTGAACGCCCCGACCTGCGCGAAGGCGGCGAAGGGGTTCGCCCACGCGAGATAGGCGACGAAGAAGACGACCCCGATAAGCGTGAACGCGAGCGCCCTCTTATCCAACCCGGAGCCACTTCAGCTAAGATTGCCTCAACCCATAAATAATTATGCGCCCCCTCCCAGCCTGAATTGGGGCCCACCATAAGAGTCGCCGCCGCGGCTGACCTGGCAGCGATCCACAGGATCGAGGTGGGGAGTTACCCCGATCCTTGGCCGCGCTCCATCTTCTTCCTCATGCGTGGCAGGGAGCCCGAACTCTTCCTGGTTGCCGAGTCGGAGGGGGCGGTAGTCGGGTACGCCATCGGTGAGGTCGAGTGGAGGGGCGACGCTAGGATCGGGCACATCATGAACGTCGCCGTCGCCGAGGAGTGGAGGCGGAGGGGGCTCGCAGGTAGGCTGCTCGACGAATTGGAGAACCGTTTCAGGGAGAGACACGCGAGCGCCGCCTACCTGGAGGTCCGCGCATCGAACACCCCCGCGCAGAGGCTTTACAGGAAACGCGGCTACGCCGAGGTGAGGTCCCTCCCCGGCTACTACCGGGACGAGGACGGCCTCGCCATGGAGAAGCCCCTCGGCTGAAACGTTACACTTCTATACCCGTAGCCGCCTCATCACTGAACAGGTGGAACCATGGGTGAGATACGAGTCGCCATCGCCGGCACCGGAAACCTCTGCTCAAGCCTAGTACAGGGAACACACTTCTACGCTAAGGCGAAGGAGCCCCTCGGGCTCCTCCACCCCGAACTCGGCGGCTACAAACCGTCCGACATAAGGTTCGTCACCGCCTTCGACATAAGCGAGGCGAAGGTGGGCAAGGACCTATCCGAGGCCATATTCGCGAAGCCGAACCAGGCCCCGAGGGTCGCCGACGTACCCAAGCTCAAAGTGTCTGTAAAGATGGGCCCCGCCCCCGACCTCACGGAGGAGGGTGCACTAAGCAGCATCAAGAGGGCGTCAGCCGAGGCCGTCGACGTCGCCGCGGAGCTACGGAAGGCAAAGGCGGACATGCTCATCAACATGGTCTCGGGGGGCAGCGACAAGGCCTCCGCCCTCTACGCGAAGGCGGCCATCGACGCGGGCTGCGCCTACCTCAACACGACGCCGTCGAGCGTCGCGGGGGACGCCGCGCTCGTGAAGAAGTTCGCGGCGGCGAAGCTCCCCGTGGCGGGTGACGACCTACTCGACCAGGTCGGCGCCACGGCCCTCCACATCGGCATCCTCGAGTTTCTACACAGCCGCGGCGCCCACATAGACGAGAGCTACCAGCTCGACGTCGGCGGCGGCGCCGAGTCGATAAGCACGCTGGAGAAGACGAAGGACACGAAGAGGAGCATAAAGACGGCGGCCGTCATGGGGCACGTCCCCTACAAGTTCCCACTCGTCTCCGGCTCCACGGACTTCGTCGACTTCCTCGGCAACGGGCGTGACAGCTTCTTCTGGGTCAAGGGGCGCTACTTCGGCGGCGTCCCATTCACGATGGACCTGAAGCTGAGCAGCGAGGATGCCCCCAACGGCGGCTCCATACTCCTCGACGCTATACGGGGGATGAAGGTCGCCAAGGATGGTGGCGCCAAGGGACTCGTCGCCCCCGTCTGCGGCTACGCCTTCAAGAGGGCGGAGCGCACAAACCTAGCCACCGCATACAAGGCATTCAGGGACCTCACAGGGTAACCGCCATGCACATGATATTCATGGTGGGGACCGCCGGGAGCGGCAAATCGAGCCTTACCGCGGCCTTCACCCGCTGGCTGGAGATGCAGCGCGAGGACGTCATGGCCATAAACCTCGACCCCGGCGCCCCAAACCTCCCATACTCCGCCAACGTCGACATCCGCGACTACATAAAGGTCGAGGACGTCATGGAGGAGTACGGACTCGGCCCAAACGGCGGCCTCGTCGCCGCCACCGACATGATCAAAGACGTCGTAGACCAGGTCAGCCAGGACATCGAGGACTTCACCCCCGACATCTGCATAGTCGACACGCCGGGGCAGATGGAGCTCTTCGCCTTCCGCGACATAGGCGCCCAGGTGGCGGAGAAGCTCACCGACGCCGACAAGGGCCTCGTCTACCTCTTCGACGCCGGCTTCTGCAGGGACCCCCTCAACTACGTCATGAACATGTTCCTCGCATCCGCCATAAATATCCGGTTCCAGCTCCCCCAGTTCCAGGTCTTCAGCAAGATAGACCTCCTCAAGGAGAAGGAGCTAGAGGCTATGATGAGCTGGTCCGAGGACCCGGACGTCCTCAGGGAGGCGGTGGACGCCCGCCTCAGCGGCATGAACAAGGAGATGAGTCAGGACATGCTGGAGATCATTGAGAGGATGGGCGTCGAGTTCAGCCCCATCGCGGTCTCCTCGAAGACCTACGACGGGTTCCACGTCCTCTACTCGGAGTTGCAGCGCGTCTTCACGGGCGGCGAAAAGTTCACGCCGTGACCGGCTTCCTGAAGTGGAGCTGGTAGGCGAAGAAGCCGCCGAATTCCTCCGCTAGCTCCAACCCCGCCTCGGCGGCCCACCCCTTCTCAGTGCCCCTAAAAGGGTAATCGGGGTCGGGCAACAACTCGGTCAGGCAGACTAGGCCACCCGGCTTTAGTATCCTCTTGCACTCCTTGAGCACCTTGACGGGGTCCGGTATCTCCGTGAGGCAGGAGAGGGCGATCACCCTGTCAATCGAGTCGTCGGGGAAAGAGAAGGCGTGGGCGTTATCTATCCTGGCGTCGACGTTGCTCACACCTTCCCTCCTCGCCCTCTCCCTCAGCCTATCCACAACGTCCTTCTGTATATCGCAGGCGTAGACTACCTCATCCGGTGTAACCCTCCGGGCGAAGGCGAAGGTGTAGCTGCCCTTACCCGGGCCGATCTCCACGACTCGCATCCCCGGCAGGAGCCCCATCCGGTCTGCCGCGACCTCCGGGCTCTGGATGAAGCGCCGCCTGAGGGGGTTATCGATGAACTGAATCATGAAGGAGGGGATGGGGAAGTGGTACCAGTGCCGGATGATGCGGAAGACGACCTGAAGCAGGAATAGCCCCGATAGTAAGATGACCAGCAGCAAGAAGCCGATGATTGAGAGCGCCGCGGCGAGGTCCATCCCGGTTACATGATTTATCCGAGAATATTTGGCGGTTTCCACAGTGCTCGAAATAATTAATACTCCAAACCCGCCCTATTCTCTAAGGAGATAATCATGGTTCTATATTTAACACAGGATGAGGTCAAGCAGGTGCTTGACATGAAGAGCGCCTTCGAGGCCGTCGAGAATGGCTTCCGGGAGATGGGAAACAAGGCGATCGAGATGCCCCCCAGGGTCTACCTCCACTTCCCCAAGGGCGTCCTAATCGCGATGCCCGCCTATATGCCCAACCTGAACGCGGCGGGCACAAAGCTCGTCACCGTCCACCCGGGCAACAAGAAGGACCACAACCTCCCCGCGGTCCAGGCGAAGATAGTGATCAACAGCCCCGAGAACGGGAGCCCCCTCGCCATAATGGACGGCACATACATCACCGCCCTGCGCACCGGCGCCGCCGGCGCAGTCGGCATAAAGTACCTCAGCCGCGAGGACGCCAAGGAGGTCGGCATCTGCGGCCTCGGCGTCCAGGGCAGGAGCCAGATAATGGGCCTCATGCTCGTCCGCCCCAACATCAAGAAGGTCAAGATATACGACATCATCCCCGAGGCCATCGAGCCCTTCATCAAGGAGATGAAGGCGATGTACCCCAAGACCGAGTTCGTCCCCGTCAAGTCCGCCGAGGAGGCGACGAGGAACAGCGACATCATCATCACCTGCACCCCGAGCCCCAGCCCCTTCATAAAGGGCGAGTGGCTCAAGAAGGGCGCACACGTCTCCGCAATCGGAGCCGACACCGCAGCCAAGCGCGAGCTAGAAACCAGCGTCATAAAGACCGTGAACAAGCTCGTCGTGGACTACATGCCCCAGGCCTTCGTCGTCGGCGACTTCGCCAAGCCAAAGGAGGAGGGCGCCATCTCCGAGAAGAACATCTACGCCGAGATGGGCGAGATCGTCGCGGGCCACAAGAAGGGACGCACCAGCCCCGACGAGATAACCCTCTTCAAGGCCACAGGCCTCGCCATACAGGACGTCGGAACAGCCGCTAAGGTCTACGAGCTCGCGGCCAAGAAGAAGATCGGCAAGGACCTACCCAACTAGTCCCCTTTTTTAATGATACCGGAGTACTCCCGGTAGCTGTTCTCGCATGGGTTACCCGGGCAGTACTGGATCCTCGACTCCCCGACGTCGGCGCCCACTGCGATTATGGTTGAACTCGTCTGCACATGCTCCCGGTGGGGTAGTGGTAGCAGATGGAGCCTGGCCCCCTCTCCACCCCGTGGTCCGCCCCATCTCCTTGAGGGCCGCGACGAGGCCACCGACATCGCTCGGCTGCATCCCATCGAGGAGCCGTACGGCCCTTATCCTCCTCTTCTCAGCGTTCACCCACATCCCGTCGGCCCTATCCGTCCAGTCGACGCCGGGAAACGTGGTAAGGGTGGTGACGACGTGTCCGCCGGGATCCAGCCGCCGGACATCCGTCTCCCTGTCCCAGACCACGTGCCAGGCCGACTCGGAGTCCGCCACGAAGAAGTTCCCCCGCCGGTAATCCCAGCGCACATCCGGGTCCGTCAGGAAGCCCTTCGCCTCCTCTACCGAGTCGCAGCCGTCGAGGAGATCCATCGCCAGGAGCCCCCTGCTCCTCGCCGGCTTCTCGGCGAGTTCGGTTTCTTGGTTTGTGACCGAGACGAGGAGACCATCCTCGTTGAATCCTATCCAGGTCCCCTTGGACGCAACGTCGTAGGGGGCGTACACACGCACCCTACCCTCGAAGACCCTCGACGGCTCCTCAAGCGTACCCTTATTCAAGCACCTGTTGTGGAGGACCAACACGGGGTAGTCTACCAGGAACCCGTATAGTGCTATCAGGGTGCACACGTAGGCTCCGAATAGGATTCCCTGACCCCAGTATAAGTTTTCCAGGGAGGTGCAACTATTTAACCCGCCGGAACCGATTGATCACTCGAGGTTCTTTACTTGGCGAAAACTATCGATGAACTGTCCCAGATCGAGATATCTGAACTGATCGACAGGCGGGCAAGCGTCTTCACACCCGAGGACACCGCCAGCAAGGTCAAGGGTGAACTCGAGAAGACGGGCCGCTATGAGGCCATAGTCGTCGGCGGCGGTAAAGTGGGGATGGTGACAATACGGGACCTGCTCGCCCTCGACCTCCTCGAGCAGACCAAGTTGGAGGGGCTCTGGAAGAGCACGTGGCAGACCCCCGTGACCTCCGACAGTTGGGCGAGGGACGTCGCCACCGAGCTGCTCAGGATCAACGCGAGGGCCCTCCCGGTGGTCGAGAACATGAAACTGGTGGGTATCATCTCTCAGGTCGACCTA
>Ga0315273_10000178_pt1 | contig 59793 bp, 119 predicted proteins | sample YL17G02_0_MG_FD_205753 | JGI IMG/M metagenome (GOLD analysis project Ga0315273, IMG submission 205753) | Sediment microbial communities from Yellowstone Lake, YNP, Wyoming, USA - YL17G02_0 | ecosystem: Environmental > Aquatic > Freshwater > Lake > Sediment | place: USA: Wyoming | collected... | reverse complement strand
TTGCAGCTTGTTGTTGTATGGCTGCTTGCTGCTGCGCTGCTTGTAATGCTCTTGCATTGGCTTCTTGACGCTTAGCTGCGTTAGCGGCTGCTATCTTAGAGGCTGCACTTAAAGCCGCGTCTAACCATCCTCCTTCTCCGAATCCTCTCGCGCTTACTCTTCCTTGATTGACTATCATTACTGCCTCCATTAAAAACTTTATTTTATTTTTTCTTTAAAAGTAAATATGCTAACCCTGCGAGTGCTATTGCACCACCTACCATTACTATAGTTGATTGACCTGTTGCCTCTGCTTCTGGTTGTTTAGCTTTATCTTTATCGAGATATGTTTGTGCTTTTGCTTTAGCATAATCACCGATACGGCCTCTTACCTTTTCTTTGTAATAAGCTGTTGCATCCTCTAGTAGCCCTTCAAATCCATCGTCATACAATTCTTTATGTTCTAATCCCATAAACTCACTATAAGCTGCTTCTGGGCCATAACCTTCGACTGTATTATTAATACCTGATTCGTCTTGACCACCTTCTTCTATATTTTCTTCTGCATACGCGCTACTCTCAGGTTGAAATGCCTCTTGGTTATTCATTTGCATTCCAAAAACCTCTTCGCTAGGTGCTTCTTCATAAAACTCTGAACCTTCTGGTTGCTCTTCTTGATAAGCTTCATCTGTATTATAGTCTGCGCTACCTGTCTCAGGGCTGTAGCTACTTCCGCCGCCACCTTCACCTCCGCTACTTGTAGGTTCTTGATAAGCTAGTTGTGCTTTTTCCATTGCATCACTTCTATGCCACGGATATTTGTTATCGCGGTCGTAAGTTTGTTCTTGCTGTGCTAATTCTTCTACAACTTCTTGCGGGATGAACTCACCGCCGCTTGTCCATTGACCTTCTGGCTTTCTTTTAATTAATTCGATAGGCCTATCCTTCTTAGCTGCCACTAGTGGTGTTGCTACTGCTCTAAGTACTCCTTTAATGCCACCTGTTCTGCCTATAGTCATTAACTTCTTAGGTGATAATTTTGCCGATTGCTTAGTGAATGCTACAGTTTTCTTAACTGGTGCTACTAATGCCTTGACGATTCTTTTCGGCTGTATTGCTTGAATCGGTGCTGTTACTGCCCTTCTAATTGACTTACTAAGGCTTCTTCCGAATCCCATATCTTCCGGTGCTTCATTATATCCTGCAAACATAGTTGACTCCTTATTTACCGTATTGGAAATGGTTGCCGTCCCATCCTTCTATTTCTTCTGTATTAGGGTCGTCACCAAATCTACCACCCCATATACAATCTTTGTCTAATGACTCCCAATACTTTCCTGCGAATAAGTATTGCGGTGTTTGCGTTTGGAATACTCCATTGAAGAATATTCTTAAATCTCCTGCGCAATTTGTAGAATGATAACTTCTACCTGTTTTTGATTTTCCTGTCTTTACATATATGTCTTGCAATATCTGCGGTCTTTCAACTTCACCTATTGTACAACTGTATCCGGGTTGGAAATTAACCCATACAATTAACTGTGCAAAATACTTCGCAAACAGTTTTTGTTTATCTATTAACTTTAATGTAACCATGAGAATATCCTCGTTATCCATTCTATAGGTTTAGCGATTAACCCTAAATACTTCTGGATTAAGACATATAATGCTATTAAGGATAACACCATTCCTATAAACCAATACCACCACGGTGTAATCTCTGGTACTTCGACTAATACATTCTTGTCTGCAATAACTTCAACATCGCCCTTCTTGCTATTCTTAGTTGATAATACTTTATCAGCTAAAGACTTATGCGGTTTACTGACATAAATCGTCGTAGCAGGTACGAAGGTTGGTGTCGTTGATGGTGGTATTGTATATGACGGTACTGTAATAACTGCTATCGTGCTGTCTGAGGTTCTCGGTGTATCTATGTTTTTAACTATAACAATAGATGCTTCAATTAATGGTGCACTCTTAGTAACTGTTACAAACTCGTCATTTAAAATGATAGGTGCGGATATTGCATCACTAACTGTCTCAATAATATCCTTCTTACCTGACATGCATCCGGTTAATACTAACGCTACTATTGAGACTGTTATGAGAAGCTTTCGCATTTTACTCTCCTGTTTTAATAAACTTGGCTTCGAGAACTTTAAATATCTTGAACTCGATTAATGTCTCGTAAAGCGTCACGCCTATAAAAGAATGTGCGATACCTAAACACAGACTTACAATAATATCATGTGCTTTGCGGTCAGGCTTCCATTGCATTGCTACTGTCACGAAGATTGCGACAATGATAGGTAATAACTTAATTACCTTTAATGCTTTATTCAATGCTTTAGCCTTCTCAATCGCTTCCGGTGTATCTGTCTTAATGGATACTTCTTTCAGGAAGAAATCATTGATACCGTAATACCATCTGCCTAAACCGTAAGTAGCTAATGCCATTACTGCTGCCATTGGTAAAAACCCGATGGCTATTAAGTACGCCCATACTTCTGTGAATGTCTCCATTGTGTCCTCCGTTACTTATGTCCTACGTGATGTTTTACCCATTTCTGTATCAATACTAACGTTAACTGTCCGGTGTATCCCATCATTGCACATGCTCCACCTAATATCATCGTGTCTTCAAATATATGGTGAAATAACATTCCGCCTACCATACCTGCGAATGCACTTGTCAATAATGACGCTAGATTACGCTTTAATGTATATTGCTCTGTATTCTCGCCTATATGCACAAGACCTCCTACGAGTCCTAGTGCTACCCATATCAGGATTCTTAATAATGGATTTGTGTGGTAGCTTGTTGTCTCCATGTTATTCCTTATGCTCTGTAGTTATTCTAACCATCCAGTTATTTCGCTAGTGCATTGTACTAATGTTTCTCCGATTACTGATACTTTAATATCTGTCGTAGCTGGCATAATTATCGGTGCGTTTGCTGCACTTACTACGTTATTATCTACTAGCATTGCTTCAAAAAATGGAAAGAATAGTGCTCCTGTGTTATTTACTACACCGTCAGGCGTTATTGATGCATGTAATGTCATTCGTACAGTCTTACCTGCTGTTTTATAAGCTGCGCTAAACAGTAAACTATCAATATATAATGTTCTGCCTATTGGTACGGTATACACGCTATTCCTAGCCCTTGTAGCCCCTATCGGCATCTGTGTATATATTGTTGCGGCTCCGCCTGTTAGTCTTAGGTCTATTACACCTGCGGCTGCTTTGCCTGTCTTTACATGGAAACTATTGACTCTAAAAAAATCTGCTGGCCCTGCTACAGCAGTATTACCGTTCATTGTGAATGTGTACTCAGATACAACATATCCAGTTGTTAGATATTCTAGATGGATTGTCTTCGCACCTGTACTTGACCCTGCTGAATCAGATGGACTAGAACTTATTGCCTCAACTGTTATCGCTCCTGTAGGGAATACGTATTCAGTTCCTGCATTCCAGAGTGTGGTTTGTGCTGCTGTAGATGCTGGCGAATATCCTAATTTCCTAACGAGTGAATGATTAGGTACGGCACCTTCAGCTATTGCATATAGATACGGTGTGGCTGTTACTGCTAAAGAATTATCTGCCATCAACGGAACTATAGAATGTACCCCATCGTTAATGCGCTTTCCTGATATATTTGCAATAGTATTCAAGGATACTGAATCATCATTTTGTTCTTCCGAAAGTGGTTGAAACGTAAAGCCTATAGGTATTGATACTAATGTTGTAGCTAATACGAATGTGGATTGTGCTGTTGCTCCATTAGTGTATACTATTCTAGCATACCTACCACCTACTGCAAAGTAATTTTTTAAACCTTGACCTGCTGTGGTATAGTCATAAACTGCTTCATTACCTACTGTCGCTCCTGTCGATGAGCGTTGCAACTTTAAAGAGCCTGTCTGATTTGACTTTATTGTTACGATTATTTGTGCATAATTTAATGTATCTACCCATACCCCTGTAAAGGTTGCATAAGACCCTAATGCTGCCGTACTGCTGTTGCCTGTTGATGGTGTACCAATGTCAGATGTAGCTGGGTTTATTAAAGTACCACTTGTATTTGTTATCTTGGAAGTTACGTTTAAATTAGCTGCTGTTGGCTGTACTACTGTAGCATTCAATAAACTTGCAGTAGGTTGTACTACTGTAGCGTTTAATGATGTAGCTGTTAATTGTGTAACAGGTACAGGGTTAGTTATAGTGTTCATAATCGTAGTGCGTATTCCTGTAGCTGGTGTACCTACTACTCTTGTAAACTTGACTGCATTAGTTGGGTCTACTGCATTTATCACTGTATCGCCCTGTACCGCTGCAAATACCATACTGCCAAATAATGCTGATAAGAATAATCCTGCGATTGTCCATTTAATTCTATCTATCGTCATATAGTCCTTTCACCACTCGATAACCCTAATATCAATTGTATTGTCTGCTACTGCAAACAACTCGCTGTTTTCCTCTACATATATATCTCTTGATTGTCCTTCAAGTAATGGCCACCCTGATACGTTAGTAACTCCTGCTGCGCCTATATAAGCCGTATTCGATACTCCTGATTGGCTTCCACCTAATCCGCCTTTTAGGATTGCACCAATACTTATTGTTATCGGTTCCGCTACTCCTGCGCCTACGTATTCCCATCGAACTGCTAATTTTGTTCCAATTCCGTTATTCCCTAAATTACCGTAATTAATTCCTAATGCGCCTATTAATGGGAATACTAATTGTGTATCGACCCATGCTAGTGATAATGGGTCTTGTGCTTGTACGTATACGTCTAATGTTGGTGCTCCGACTATTCCTGAAACATTTAAAAATAGCTGTACAGAATCGTAACTTGCTACTCCTATTGATGTTGCTTGTGTATTACCATTTGCTATTATAGCTGTACTAGGTAAAATAGTTTGTGCAATAGTTAAACCTACAGAAGGGGTAGGATTAATAATTGTATAACCCTGCCCCTTCTGTGCTTTTAATATAGATACTGGCGTTGTCCCTATTGTCTTGGTTGTAGTAGTTGTACCTCTCCTAACTATTCTCATAGCCGTTAGGATTTGTAAACTCTCCTCAACACTACGTAGAGAGCTTAAACTATCTGTCGCAATTTGAGCCTGTATTGTTTGTGGGAATCCTAACGTCTTCCCATTACCTGCCCCAAACGTTGTTCTCTCGTAATTGCGTAAGTCTCTAGGGATTGACATTTATTACCTCGAAAACATCTTGAATCCTATGAAGTTCATTTCGATATTGTTTACTGCACCGCTTAAATCTTGTAAGCTTATAGAGATAACACTACCCTTTTCTACAAACCTAGGAGAAGGTAATATGTTCGGCTCTGCACCACTTCCCAAGATGTTGCGAATGTGTGTAGAGGTATTCATCCATTGCCTATCACGCCCCTGCTCTTGGATTGTTACTAAGCAACTACCTGTTGCGCTTCCTGTCATCTTTGTAGCTACGAAGCTGCTATCCTTGTCTACACTAATGGTTGCTGTGATAGTACCGTTAGCAGGGATTTGGACAGTACCTTCTGGTAATGTGTTTGCAGACCTTGTTAAACCATAAACATACGGCATCTTTAATGCAGGTTGCTTCCAAGGGGCAAGTCCTTGTCGCATCTTTGCGCCATGGAATGCTAAGTAAACATTAGGAGCAATGATTGCATTGGAATTAGCTGCCTGTACCATGAATGTAGTACCGCGTCTAATCTTGTACGGTAAAGGCCATAAGAAAGGACGGAAATCGAATGCTCCGCTATTGTCTACGGATAATGCACGACCACCGATTGTTCTTGCACTAGCTGCATTCTTCATTAAGAAACGCCCTGTGCTATCATCACGATACTTGAGATATACATTGGCATTATCGTTTGAAGAGAAATACATTGTCTTTGAAAATTCAAAGTCTGCATCACTATCAATACGTATTTCTCCGTCAGAGTATGCTAACCCTGTGCCTACTGGTAATGCCGTGAATAATGTAGAATAAACATAATACTCTTTCCATGTTGGCGCTTTGCCGTTTTCTTCTGTCATTTTCCTAACCCTCCGATTTTAATTAACTACTAGATTGTTTGTATACTTCTTTTTGACCGCATAAGATAATTCTTATTTGGTGATTCTGGAAAGTCCCAATATTTTTTTACTGGTTCTGTTGCGTACTTATAATAATCTGATACTTGTTGTGCTGTGATTCCGTATGGTAAAAATGCTATTTCTCCAATAACCCCCGAAAATTTATTTGGGCTAGCGGTGTAATTTCCAATTACGAAAGGAAATGCGTCGTAAATTGCCGCTCCTGCACTTACTGGCACAGTTCCACCTTGTCCATCATTTAAATACGAATAAACCTGTCCACCGGTAAATACACCAGTAGCTAGGCTCACCTCGTCGGCTCTACAGGCTTTAGTGCATGTTGCTATTTTTGCTGCGCCATCCCATACGGCAAATGTCGGTTTCCCTGTTGTACTTAGGTAAAACACGAACGTATATAAAATAGTAGCATTTCGCATTTTTACTGCAATTACTCTGCTGCCGTTTATAACATTTGGTCGCACCCATGCAAGTATTGTAAATTCTGCTGGTTTTAATGTGGCAGAATCCGCTATAGAAATATGTAAGGAAGTAGCCCCATTAAAAAAATATCCGCTATTCCCAGCATTACTCGCTATTATTGGATAGCTGGGAGTACTATTAACAGTTACAACATTATTTCCATTTCCATACTGGTCAACCAATCCAGACGGTGTTCCGTCAAGTGCCCAATAACCTGCGCCTTTGTTAAAAAATCCTTTTATTCCTCTTGAAGAGTCTATCATATTATACGCTCAATGATATTGGATATACAAGTCTGTACTTAAAACTGTTGCCTGCGATTGCTAAACCTGCGCCTGTATTATTTTTTACTCCAAACTTTCCTTTAGAGAAAGACATTTCATTATACCTTGTTGCTATAGCAGGTGTGGCTGATAAGAATACGCTATTTAATGGTTTGGCGTTATCAAAACTGCTAACGTCAGTACCATTACTTGCTGCACGTTGCCAAACTACATCGCAATATGCCGTAGCCGATGCTGTACCTGCACATATGAATTCCCATTCTACTCCTGCAGCTCCGTCTAAATCTATTAAAGTAGAAGAGATACTGCTTGTGTTTGCCAAGGAATCTAATACTATAACTGCAGTAACCCATTCGCCATATTTATATCCGAATTGCATTATATCACCTCTACAGTAGCATTTTCATCGGACTCTAATGTAGCTATGGTCTTAACTGTATACTCTGATGTAGTAACCATGTCTATTTCGCAGGATTCTGTTGTTTTGCTTACTAACCACGCATTGATATTCATGAAAGTTACTATTTTATATTTAATCATTGTGACTCCTGTCTTAGTTAATCATCAAATGTAATGTCGCTGACGTATCGGATACTGCCCAAATTTCTGTATTCTTTTCTATGAAATAAGGATAAACGTCTCCTGCGATTAATGGGTAGCCTGATACTGTCGTTACTCCGTTTGCTCCGAAATATAATAAACCATTCGGCTCACCTGCTACTGCTGGATGGGCTAATGTTACCACCCTATCTTGGTCTGCTGTATATATTAATTGTGATGTTGCGGTCACAGTAAATGACATTGTAATAAATCCGGGCGTTAATCGGTTTAATTTGTAGATTGCTGTACTGTTTCTTAACAAGCTCATCAATAATGCATTTTGTTCTTTCAATAAGTCGATAAAAATCTTTCCTTCATTTTTGTCTGTCGTATCTTTTAATGTATCTAACCAGCCCATAATGCCCTCCATTTTATAGAATAAAAGTAGTGCATTTTGGTAGACCAGATGCACTAAACTGGTTAACGGAGGACACCGTTATCTTTACCTTACTACATTTACTGCAGGTAGCTAAGTTACTAGCTAGGTCTGCGCATAAACGCGTGAAGGACAACTTGGATATCATAGTCCTGAGTTGTAAGCTGCGTACCGTCAAACTTAAGCGTGAACGAGAAGTTCTCGTAAGGATTAAGTGTAATCGGAATCGCAAACTTGTACATCGGGAACGGAAGGGCTGCAATTACGCCAGCACCAATAACCGTAACCGCGTTCTGTGTCGTGCTAACCGCTGCAATAGGCTGAGACTCAGGAACCTGATTGAGCGGTAAGTACAGCAACGGTTTGTCAACGATACGGAACTCAAGATATCCTGCATTCTTGAGGCGGAGCATATCATCACAGATAGAGACTGTGAAAGCTGCCGCAACTGCTTGCTGCACAGGGATGTAGTTGATAGCCATACCGATAAAGGTGTAACGCTTTGTCGGAACAACACCGCCGTTGTCCATGTTTGTGTCACGATAAGTCTTAGCCTTCACCTGCGAAGTGCCGTTGAGACCTAAGGTTGCTTGCTGACCCTTCTGAGCTGCGAAGAACGCAAGTTCCTGTGAGCCGGTCGATACGTACCGAACCCTGTCATAGAGGGGTTGCGATAAATCTTCCGGACTAAAAGGACGCTGTGTGCTGTACTTCTGTGACGGTACTCCGCCACGTGTGGATAACTGTTGACCTGCCATGTTAATTCTCCTATTGAGCCATTATTCCAGACTCTATTAATTGTTAATAAATGTGCATTAGTTAACTGCGATTTCTAATGCCCCTGTCTTGTTTGTTAATTAGTAACCACCTTCGAGGTCGTAGTCGTTACCTTCACCTTCGTTGCCTAACATGCCCATGCCATTTCCTTCCGGAAACGCTTGCATATCGGGGAACGCTTGGAGCTCAGGTTCATAATCGAGACCTAAGCCTGCGAATACACCACCGAGGGTTGTGCTGATAACAGAGGAAAGAACCATCGCTGCGCCGCCGATAATCCATGCATCAGACACGTTCTTGTTGATGTACTTGTCAGCTGCCCAACCACCTGCTACGATAACTGCTGCCTGTGTACCATAACCAGCCCATACATTGGTCATACCGAGTAACTTCGGGGCCATCTTTGTTGCAACTGCACCCGCTGTACCTGCGGCAATCATAGGTAACAATGCCTTGATGCTCGACATAGGATTGCTTGTGAAACGTTTACGCTTTGCCATACTTCCTCCTGATTTTCTAGATTTCTTCCTTCGCGGATTCGCACCCACGACCATTAATGCACTACCGAACGGATTACGTCGGAACGGGTTCACCTTAACTCCCGCTCTGAAAGGCTTATGCACTCCTGGTACCGTACGCCATGCTTTGCCGTATCTAGCAACTGCGATATGCCTCCGCTTGCGTCCCTTTAATTCTTTGCGACTGTACTTCCTCTTACCGGCCTTTACTGTAGCCTTAGCATGTTTCACATGTGCGTGAATACGCTTGGCTACTGCAGACTTTTTCTTGCCTCTCTTAACTACGCGCTCAACTAAACGCTTTTCTGCTACCTTTTTCTTACCGCGCTTAGGTGCCTTAGTTGCGCCTAATGCTTTAACAAGTCTAACTAAACTAGCCTTGTTCATAGCTGTCAACTTCGGCTTGCCAGCGCGTGCCTTAGCTTTCGCTTTAGCCTTCACTGTTTTCTTTGCCATTTTGCCTCCGAGTTTAGCTTTCTTTTTCTTTGTTGCAGCTGCTTTCTTAGCTCCAGCGACACGATGCTTGTGCTGTGCTAATTCTTTCCACTCTAAATCGAAAGCGTGTTCATCGCTTGTATCAAATGCATTGCGACGAAAGCGCCTGGGATTCATTCCTATGCGTGACCTACGCGTGCCGAATCTGCTCGGCAGTCCCCTTGGCGGGTTAATTAAAAACGGTTCATACTGTTTTGCCATATTCGCTCCTCCTTTTTAAGATTATACACCTTAGCTTGCATCATGCCAATCCTGAAACTGTGCTGCACTAGAATTTAAATTATCTATAAGCCATGCTAGAGTAGATAATTGCTGAAATCTGGTCAGTTTCATAAATTTACGTAGCTCTCCCGGTGTCATAGATAACTCACTTACCAGCTTACCATTTAAATATGTAGCATTGTGGTCTTTTGCGCCATATCCTAAATCTATTATTTCTAATTTCCATAAAGATTTCTGCATAATTATTAGCTCCTTTAATTTTTATACCTCGATAGTACACTAATGTAGTGCTGATTCGTAGTCAGCACTACATTATTTATTATCAAAATATAGACTTCGGTTCACCTTCTCGCTTGAATGTACCGTTTGTTTCTTTCTTAAATGCAAAGAACTGTTCTTTACCGACTAACTGTTCATATCCAATATGTTTAATTTCTAAATCACTATCAGCATATCCTTTCGCACCTGATAATGTGGCCTTTATGCCGAAATAAACGTCTTCTCCGATACCTTTTCCGATTTTCCCGTTTGCTTCCTTATCATTATATCCTAGTGATGTATCGCCGTATCGGAACCACGGTTCTTCCATTTTACGTAATGTATCTGTTGTCACTAATAAGAAGTAACCTCCACAGGCATCAATTGGAACCATTCCGATATCTATTGCTTCTAAAGGAAATACTACTTTATTTACATCATCCTTCTTGAATAAGCATATCATGTAAGGCTCTGCTCTTTGATATGCTACTCCTGTACAAAAATCAACTTCATGCATTAACATCTTTGTTAATGTGTCTGCCTCAAACCTCATATCATCATCAATGAAACATACGTGCGTAATATTTTCGTCTTTTAAGGCTGTCTCAATTATAAGATTTCTAGACTCTGCTACATGTCCTCTAGGTATATGTAATAACTGTTTAAACACTGGGGTATGCGCATAAATACCTACGAAGCTCATCATAAAGTATGTATGTACATAATTCGTTCTAGTCATTACTCCGATTAGAACTCTAGGCTGTTTTTCTAGTTCGTACTTAAACAAGTAGTCTACTGCTTCCTGTCCGATACGACTAACTAACAATTTCATTTTGTCGTCTTGGTACTTTGAGAATGCTTCTTTACTCCCTAGTGTGTCGATAAAGGTTTTCTCACCTTCATGCCCGATTACTACGTCCCTAGCAATTGCTAACTTGTATCCTAAGTCTGTGATCTGCTTAGAGAACTCTAGCTCTTCTTTATCTCCTAAACCATATACAGGATTAAGCCACCATAATCCTCCGTTTAATTTATCCTTTACTTCGTTTATCGCAGACTGCCTTGCCATTAAGAATAAACCTAACAAGAACTTAACTTTGTATCCTAATGTCTGCATTCCTGTTGCAACTTGTTGCTGTCCCATGCAATAAGTAATAAGTGGCCCGACTGCTGCAACTTGCTTATTGTCGAATTTACGCATCATATTTCGTAACCACCATTTTGTGAAGGTTACGTCATTGTGGGTTGTCAGTGAGAATTCTGTGTCTACTTTGCCGTAGGCATTATTTACTGCGTTGATATATCCTAAGTTTTCTCTTGCATATGTATACTTGCATTCAATACCATTTTCTCTGCAGAATGGTATTACAAATCCTGCTTGGTCGCCATCGCTGCCATTATCCATGAAATGTAAAATGTAGTCTGCTGGGTCTGTTGTTTCTTGTAAACTGTATAAGGCTCTCTTCGTTGCTTCTAATTGATTACGGCCTACCATGATTATTGTAAGTGGTTTCATTCTTTCTCCTATCTTTCGATTAGTTAGTTACTTCTTTAATAATTTCTTAACCGCCTCTATTGTATAGCTTTCGGGCTAATAATCCCAATGCTGCATGTTTGCTACACTTAATGGTGGTATTGACATATAACCTCTACTGTCTCAATTGTCTAGCAACTATACAGCTATTCTTAAACTGTATAAACTCTATGCCTTGTCTCTTCTGGTCGTCGATATACTCATCAACGCCAACATTACCGTTCTGATAATCGTGAAAAGCTATTACTTTAGGATTCCATGACAATGCTAACTCGCTATCATTCTTTACATGTGCGTAATCATGACAGGCATCTATAAATACCAAGTCATGCTGTTCGTTTCCTTTAGGGTACTTCATTGTATCTGCAAACATTAATTCTATAAAAGTGTTCGCAAACATTTTACCGTATTCTTCCCTGTTTCGTAATGCATGATTAGGTTGTGCAAAGTCCACGTCCATTCCATTACAAATATCAATACATTTAACTCGCTTAATGCGAGGGTATAGCCATAGTAATAAAGCTGTGTCACCGTTCCAAGTTCCTATCTCACACGCTGTTTGCAGGTTGAATGTATCTATTAAACTAATTAAAACTCTGTGGTCGTGTATCATTTCTGGAAATGCTTTATGATGATATGTGCTTCTAAATTTGTTATGATACCATTCTACAAACTCTATTGGGTTTTCCATTAATGCTCCTTTTCAGGTAGTTTATTTGTCTTAGACTGTCTTAATGATATCAACTACTATCTTGCAATCATTACATTTGTATCCGTATCCTATATCTACTGCGTACCATAATGTCTCTATATTTTGTCCGTCGCATTCATGGCATTTAATAACCTTATTCATATATTCCTTATAAAAATTGTGAACAGGCTTGACCGTCCTGTCTCAGATTTGTAATAAGTTATTTAGTTACTAGCTTACCAAACTATGCAAGCTACCGCAAAGCACATCAACTAACCCGTTACCGCTATATTGAATAGTGATAAGATTAGACGTAACAAGTGTATATCCTGCGTTATGCCCGCCTACAGATACACCAGTTCCAGGTGTGCCGACAACTGTTAATAGTACAACTGTAGGTGTAAACCCAAGACCGTGTGTATAAATAGTTCCCGCTGATGTTGCCACGGAGAACCCTAACTGTTGAGACATCAATGCTCCAAGTGTTGCCATTCTGTTTCCACCTCCTTATACTTAATATCTTTTATTACTTGATTAAACTATGCAATGTACCGCACAGTACATCTACGCTTGCCAACGCTGCGCCTTGACTAAGTGATGTACCAACAGTAATCGTCACAGAGTTTGCTAATGTATAGAAATAGCTTGTCGGGCAAGTACCTGTCTGCGCTGTGCCGAATGTGGTAAGCAGTATAACAGTAGGCGTAAACCCTAAGCCGTGTGTATAAATTGTGCCGCCAGAAGTTGTAAGCGTAAAGCCTAACTGCTGACTCATTAAAGCTCCTAAAGTTGCCATTTATTGTTTCACCTCCCTTTATAATACGTTATTCATTTTACTTGATAAGGCTGTGGAGACTTCCGCACAGGATATCTACACCTGTACCTGTACCACCTGCACCTGCGGTTGGAGACGTACCTACTGTAATCGTGACACTATTTGCTAAGGTATAGAAATAGTTAAGCGGTACAGTACCTGTAAGCGATGTACCTCTAATCGTAAGTAATACGACTGTAGGGGTATACCCTAATCCGTGAGTGTAGATTGTGCCTGCTGTCGTGGTGCATGTAAAACCGAGCTGCTGTGACATTAATGCGCCTAATGTTGCCATCGTTTGTTTCACCTCCTTTAGTTACTTTATTTCGTTGTCATCAAAGTGACAATCTATTTGTTAATCTCTCTTCAGCCTGTCTTCTTTTTCATACCAAGGTTTCCTGTCTCCAAATACTCTTGACATTGATTCTTCATATGCTTCGGTAACGGGTTGTGTTGCTATCTTTCTATTACGTAAGTCGATTGGTAAGTATTGATTTTCGGATTTGATGATGTTCATGGATTTCTCCTATGATAATTTTACACTGATGTTAATATCAATGTATTTCTGCTTTCCTTCATAGCGTTCTGATAATGCAAAGAAGCCTAAACCATTTTCAGCTAAAAACCTCTTTAATTTAAGTAATGTCTGCTCGACATCAGGTGTAGCTTGTACATGTAATTTAGCTTCGATGCTCATCGGTAGTCTCCTTAACTATTTTCTAATGCTTCTTCCAAATCTTCTGCTAGTTCGCGTAATAGGCTTACTATATTTAGGCTGCGTTTGTCTGTCGTTACTTCGTCAATTATTAATGCAGCTTCTTGCATAATAGTAGATGCACTTCTAACTCCATAGTGCTGTTTAAACTTTGTTATAGTTAAATCTTCATGTACTGCACATTCCATAGGATTGTCTCCGATAGCAGATTCAAACTTAATTACTTTCCATCCGTTCTTCTTAAGCCATGCTTTAGCTTGTGCAGATGTCCAGTAATCTGCTTTAAAACGTATTGCTTGAACATTACCGTCCATCAGGATAATACGCATAGTATTATCTATTTGTTTAGACCAATACCTTGCGCTATCTTTTGGTTGCTTAATTCTAGCTGCATGTTCTGTCTTATATGGCATATTTACCTTTCATGGTCTTCGTATCCAAACCATTTCCATAATGGTTGGTTACCTATTAATAATATACAACCGTTTGGAAGTCCATAGACTGATACGTTACTACCTTTTTTAAAGTCATGCTTGAATAGTTCTTTAGGCCATAAACTATCTACATGCTTCTCTGCTTTGATCTGGATTGCATTCTCATAAATCTTAACTGCACCAGATGGAGGGTTGACTTTATATTTTTTCTTTGGCATATTAATATCCTGTGCCGTAACATGTAGCAACTTTATCTATTGCTATATAATTACCAGCTTGTGAAGTATATTCTAATAACATATTGAATCGTTTAGGCGTTAAAGAGAATTCTTTACATACTTTTGTGATAGACTTATCAGGGTTGCTTAATTTTGTATATGTTATCATTATCAATTTATTAGGCATTATTTACTCCGCTTGTCAATTGCGTTGATTACTAATAAACTTACAAATGCTATGCTTGCATACATAAGCCAAGGTGTATAAAATTCACCAGTCTTATAAATTACTGTGCCATCATCGTCTGTTACTTTGACTACTGGTCTCACTAATGCTTTTAATACCGGTCCTAGATTACTGTCTGTCTTTGGTGCTTTGCTATCATAGACATTCATTACTGGAGAGAATGCTGTTTGCGCATATATCTTCATAAAATATCCTCACGGTCGATTCCTTCTTGTCTTGCAAAGTATCGTAACGTTGTTTCTGCTTTATTTAAGGCATCTCTTACAGCATTACGATGCGCATTAAACTTTGTAGCTATTTGCCCAATTTCTAATTCGTCGAAATAATATGCTTTGATAATTTCTTGCTCTATTGGTGTCATACGTCCTAACCACTTCTTGACTACTTTTCTTCTTATTTCGTCGTCTTGTTGCTTTTCTATATCTGCTAGATTTGGGTCTTCGATTGTTTCATGATGCTCGCGCTCACCACCTTCATCATCGTGGATTACTTCATCTAAGCGCGTCATCTTATTTGGGTCGAAGTTTTCAGCAAAGTCTGCATACATTGCTACTCTTTGTGGAGTCGTATGCATGAAGTGCGCTATCTCTTCTAGCGTGGCTTCTACAGGCTCTCCACCTTCAGGTGTCTTTGTTTCTATTGATCTTTTAGCTGTAAGATAGGAACTAATTGTATCTGCAACATTCTTAGGTAATCTAATTAATCTATTTTTCTTATAGATACTATCTTCAATGGCTTGTCTTATATACCACTCTGCGTATGTGGTAAACTTATATCCCTTTTTGTAATCGAATCTATCTACTGCTTTGATTAAGCCTACATTGCCTTCTTCTATCAGGTCTTCTAAATCTGTACCAAACCTGTCTAATTTATGCTTGTTAATGATGAATTCTACGAATCTCAAATTATGTTCAATGATAGTATCTCTAGCTTCTGCATCTCCTTCTGAAAATGCTTTAAACAATTCTAATTCCTGTTCAGGTGTCAGTGGTGCTAATTTGGATAACTTCTTTCTGTATATTTGTAATGCTGTCTTGCCTATCGCTGGTTCGTGTACCTTACCTACTGGATTCTTTGCGAACCTTTTCATACCTGCATATCCTCTCACAGAGAAATCCATATATTAACTCCTAGACATCTTCTTCGTCTATTAATTGTGCCAGTATTGCTAAGTGTCTTTTCTCATCGTCGAGAATAATTTCTAAGGCTCTACGCACGTAGTCGAAGTCTCTGCTCTTAGGCATTGTGTCTAAAAAGTCTTGGTAGAATTCAATAGCCTCGCCTTCATCTTTGAAAGCGTATTCGAGCATTTCTGTATATTCCATTTCTGTCATGGCTATTCTCCTTCATATCTTCTGTGTAGGTATAATGGCTGTGTAGGTGTCGTATCATCATCATCGTCATCGTCATTATTCCAAGGGTATGTCCATGCTAGATACGCTGCGAATCCTAGTGCTATTACTACTCCCCAGTCTTGTTTAGTCATATTGGCTAACATAGACGTCACTCCTGTCTTAGGCTCTTCTGCCTGGTTCTGATATGTTAAGTCTGCGAATGCCATATAACTCCTGTGCTGCTATTTTATTTCTTCTTCTTGCAATGATATCCGTCAGGGTCGAATGGGTCTAAAAATCTTGTACAAAAATAGTAAGCTAGTCTCATGCGCCATGTGTATTTATTGCTATTTATATACCTGTCTAAGCGTTTCGTGAAAAGTAAATCTCTTGGTATGTCTAGAAACATTACTGTACCGACTGTCATGTTAAACAAAAAATCTAAGACTATAAAGCAGAATGCCCACGGATATCCAAAAATCTTGTTCCAATTATTTAATCTTCCTTCCTGCAAGTTTCTCTTCAGTGGCATCATCATTAAGAATCCGCCCCATGTAATCCATATTGCAAATATTAACCATCCGACGAATTTTAAGATACTTAATATCATTTGGCTTTCTTCCTTGATTTACGTTTCTTTTTAGGATTAGTTCCTAACTTAGGAACCATCATCTTAGCCATGTAGTATTGAAAGCCTATGTATCCTGCGCCTGCTAGGATTATCCATGGGAGTAATGGTTTAACACCCTTCCATAATATAGTACTAATACCGGAAGTTGTATCGCCTATAAGCTCACTAGCTGCACTTACTAAGCCTCCGGGCTGTGATGATACTGTACCGCCTTCAGATTCTACAAACTTGAAGTCTTTGATACCGGCATTACTTAATCCAGACTCGATACCGTTACGAAATAGCGCGATACGATTATCTGCGCTTGGTACCACTGTTACAATGAAATTAGAACTTCCGAATGGTCTAGATACTACTATTTTTCCGAATCTTCCAATACTTCTAGCTATAGATTCCTGTATTGTTGATGGACTTCTTAATTGTAATACAGTATTGCTATTGTATGTGAAAGTAGTAGGCTCACCTGTTTTCAATATACTGTCGAATGGTAATTCTGCAAACATATTGACTCCTTGAATCAATGTCTATATTATTTCTTACGTTTCTTATCGGATGCTAATGTCCAAAGTAATCCTGCTAAGAATACTCCACCTAAAATTAATCCTGCATTCTTTTTTAATCCACTTACAATATTCTGCTGTACGGTTGTCTTAGTCGCAACTTTATTCGACTTTGCAGGTACTAATGCGCCTTCTGTACCTTTATTGGTAATGACAGGCTCGCCCTTAGCTGCGGCTGCTTTATTGGCATCTGCAACCAGACTTTTTGCATCATTAGCAGGTTTAGCGATTGTTTTATTACTATCCTGCATTAATCCCAAGTCGGCAATCATTTTGTCGATTTCGCTCATCGGGTCATAATCTATATTATCGTCTGCCATATTAACTCCCTGTTTCTGTGTCTGTCTTAGACTTCATCAGTAAGTTGATACCGATTACCGCTGCAATCAGTCCACCTATGATAAACAGACCTGTATTTGACTTCTTTTCGTATGCTAATATTTCTGATTGTGTACCTGTAACACCCAAAGATGTAGAACCGCCTGTACTCATTTCATTTACTACCTGTGCTGCAGTAGGCGAAGGTACTCCAATTACACTGGCCGGATTGGTATTAGCTAATACTGTATCATGACTTGTTGCCATTGATAATGGCTGTATATTAACTTGCGCTGTAGGTTCTGGTGTCGTTGTTCCTTTAATCTTGTCTACCCAATAGGTAATAGGATTAACCCATCCGAATCCTGTTTCCTTTGCGAACGGTCTTAAAGAACCGCTATTAGCATCACCGCGTTCATAATATGCTCTGCCGCGTGCAAACGTATTTAATACTTGTTTTTGTTTTGGGAGTTCTGCGAACATATTATTTCCTCCGCTTGCGTGACTTTGTTTTGCGTCTAGGATTTGCGGTTACTAATGTACCTGTACTTGATTTCTTAGAGCTTAAAATCCATGCGGCAAGTAATGCTGTAACTGCAGCGATACCTGTATACGCATAAATCTTAGGTATTCCGCATAATGTTCCTGTCATTAAGCTTGTGATGAAATCTGGTTTAGTTTCTGCCATTTGTCCACCCTTAGTAGGCTGTATTTTTGTTACTCCACTACTGCTTGTTTTTGGTTGCGCTATAACTGCTGGTACGTTAGCTGGTGTATAGATTTCGGGAATCATTAATTCTGCCCCGACTTCAATCTTATTAACGTCAGTAATCATGTTTGCCTTAGCAATTTCTTGATAAGGTACACCGAATAACTTGCCTATCTTGTCTAAGGTATCACCTGACTTCACTGTATATACTACGTATTGGTCTGCTCCAAACATGATTACCTCCGTTGACTATTATTTATTAACCTCGTAAAGCCTTTGCTACGTCTGCATTACTTACCGCCATACCCCTTCCGAATAATACTTCTACCCTACTTGCAGGTCTAGTTGCAATACTGTTTAGGTTAGTCCTCGTCTGCGTGCCTGCACCAAAGATTGTGCCGAATGCGGTCTTGATATTACCATTAGTAGGGTCAACTTGTCCTGCGCTTACGATAATATCCAGAAAGTGTTTCTGGTCTGCTGTTAAAGCTACCCACTCAGAGTATACGATTGCATTAATAATTTCTACCGCATTAACGATTTCTTTAGGTACTGTTTCGTTAGATGCGCCTACTGTATTTAGGATTGCTGTAATAGCTGCATCATTGCCTTATGTAATGTACTGCGCGTATCCTAATGTCTTTGGGTCTGTCTGTATTTCTGATTTTAATAAAGCATAATCCATATATTTCTCCTTTATAACCCAATCCCACATTGGTATTATACCTGATAATTTATTTAAAATCTTTTGTAAACTCTGTATCAGTTTTAACAATAAGGTTTCCATTATCTTCTCATTAGCCTACATTGTCAATGTCATTAATCGTCTTCGTACTCGCTTAATAACTTGTAGCAATGCAAATGTATATCCAAAGGCTCCGATTAATCCGTCAGAGACTAGCCTATCTGCGAAACTTCCGTTGCTGTATCGTAATCCTTTAGTCACTATAGCAATACCGTCAATAGCCATTTAATTGCCTCTAGTAGTATTACTACTACCACTCCTGACCCAAATGCAGTAGGAATGACTCTCTTTAATTTTTTCTTGATGCTTTCTATCGTTTGTGCTTCTACTAATATCCTGATTTCAGCTTGGTCTACTTCATCTTTTATTTGTACCATTTGTTCCTTTAGCTGTCTCAGGTCTGCCATCTGTTTGTCTGTCTCTTCCTTTAATTCTGAAACTGTATTTAATTCCTGTCTTATTTCTTTAATCTCTATAGCTATCTTAGTTACGTCTTCTACTGTAGTTCCTACTTTATCTAATACTTGTTGTTCGGCAACGTCTAAGAAATTCAAGTTTATGTGATTTACCTTTGATAATACTTGTTCATCAGAGACTTCATGCCCTAACTTTCTTTCCGATATATACCAATCTATCGTTTGCTTGATACCTATAGGGTGAAAGTTTTTACTTCTTAACCACTGCTCTAATAATTTGGCATGTTCCATATTATACGCCTCGCCCTCTTATTGCGTGTGTAGCATTGTCTACCATTGTAAATGTATATAATGGGGTAATATCATCGTCTGCATATAATACCATCATATTTGTTGTTTTATTGAAATCTAACTTATTTCTGCCTATTTTTATAATTATGTCTGACGATGTATCTCCTGTATGTGTTGTTAATCCTGTTGTTACATTGACTACTTCAAATGGCCATGGGCCTCCAGGTGGAGGTGTAATAGTTATTTCATATCTTGATTGTACTGCATCTCCCGCATTTGCATATTCTGTATATTTCGGTAATGTATCTGCTCCTTCTACCGCTACCCATGCTAATGCTACAAAATCCCAAAAATTCGCGCCACTTGGAATGCGCAATGCTTTAGTTGCATTACCTAAACCTTTTGTATCGCGATGGCTGTCTTTCATTACCTTGTCACCCCTACTATTAATTACTAAACTTTATTTATATTATTGTATCCTAAAATACTAACGCTGGTAGTTCTATAATTAACTCTTCTGCTGATGGGATAGTTCTTAATCCATTTTGCACTCTCGCGAATTCCTGATAACAATACGTCCATACTGCAGACCGCCATATTTTATATGCTGTTGCTTCTGCAGCGAATATTGGGTTCGTGTCATTGTCATATGAGCAAGCTGACAGTATGCTATCATAACCTCTATTTATTGCTCCGCTGTCTAAGTGTTGTTGGACTATATGCATTAAATTATTCTTTATTTCTTCTACTGTCGGCACTCTTGGCGCTGGCGGTATTGGATTGACAAGCTCCGTTCCATTCCAATAGCATTCAGTATTTACCGATGCAAAATCATAGTCTGCCTGCGTGACCTCGATGGCTGTTCCCCATGGCTTAGTGTCCCATCCGTTCGGCCTGTTATTTTTATCAAGTCCCATGTACCAAACCATATTAGCTCCTTCCAAGCGGATGCAGTCCATAATGCAACCGCAACACATCGCTGTCGGCCATTGCGTAGTTGTAAACAATTACGTCGTCCATTTCGATGGATGGCATAGCGGACACATCAACAAAGTTCCTAATATTCCCAAGGGCCAGCCCGGCGCAATCGCTTCCGCTGCCTGTGTATAGTCCAGCTTTCGATGCGGCAGTGCCAACTACAACTCCATTTTTAAACAGGCGAACCCCGTCTGCAATGTTCCCTGCCCTATATGTACCTGCGACAGACCCTATTTCGTTGGTAGAAAATGATGCGGGCCTAATTATTGCGGAGTACGTTCCGTCGCTATTCTGGCACATCAGCGTAATTGGGTTAGGGGCGCTAACTCCCTTGTTTACATACATAACTATAAAATAATGTGGTAACGAGAATGGTACCCGCGATATGCAAAAAAACGGCTTCGTATTGTCGGCGCGAGTAATCTCCAGCATTTTGAACCGCACAAATATGGTAATCTCTGGCGACATAAACTCATTGTTTGCTGCACCTGCGGTGAAATACTTATTCGCTGCGCTATCCGGCAGGTTTGCTGATATGCCCATCAGCCCTGTGACCTTGGTAAACGTCGCAGAGCCAACGTTTGTCAATGTCTTTGCATTGCCACTAAGGTCGGCAGTATCGCTCATCGGCCAGTACGCCTTGCAGTTTGGATGTCCAGGTATCATGTTATGCCTTCACGTCAAACAGTACATTGGTGATAAACCAATTCGTGCCATTCCAGGTAAAACAAAACGCATCTACTGTGCTGGCTCCGCTATTAGGAAGGGCATCTCCTGCGCTCATCAGTCCTCCGGAGGAAATGACGTTATTGTTAGTTCCTGATGCTGCGCCGAGTGTCTGAATCCTTGGCGTTGCACCTTGCGTAATAAATAACCATGCGTCCACCGATTCCGTAGCTGACGCATAATTTGGAATGGTAAGTGTTGCTGCTCCGGTACCTGTAGTTACTGTTGCAAATAATCCTGAGTTAAAATTAACCGTATAATTTGTATCTTTAACCCCAAGTGCCTGAACAGTTCGACCGGGCCATGCTCCACCCATCCAAAGCGGGAGATTGGCAGCTTCAGTTATCTTTCTAAGCGTTGTTGCATTATAGAATTGCTCATTACTCATTGCTATTTACCCCACTACTTCATTAGCTCTTAATCTTAGAAAGTATTGTTGCTAATCTTGTCTCTGCTGCTGTAATACGTGTAGGCAAGCTTGCTAAATTCTGTTTCATCTTTGCAATATGTTCAGGCAATTCTCTAGCAACCTGTTTCAGTCTACCCTGCTCTGCTACGAATTCTTTGGCTCTTGCTGCTTCCATCGCAGACGTATTAGAAGTTCTAGTGGCTATAACTTCTTGATGTGCGGCCTGCTTTGCTGTATTTACTGCTTGTCTTTCAGCACTAATAGCTGCGAACATAATTGGCTCCTTTTTTATATCTGATTTATCTTCCTAATCTTCGTAATCCTAATGCTCTTCCTTGTGCTGGTACTGGGCGTGTTACTGCTCTTGAAGATACTTTAACTACATCTTTCGGTTGTCCGTATCTTTCTGCAGCTACTTGTACTCGCTTAAAGAATCTTAATCCACTTAATCCTTCGTGGTTACATTTATAATCTGCGAACATAAATATTATTTCTCCTGTCTCAAACTAAAAGCGTCATTTTAGTTGTCTTGTTAGGTGCTTCCCATCCTACAGGTACGCCTAACTTGATAGGCTCGACGACTACCCATCTAGTGCCTTTCGTATCTGTAACCTGTACTGCGCCATATACATGCGATAGATTTTTACCTTTGTCGTATCCTGCGCTAATTAATAAGGCTGGATAGCCAATGCTACGCAGTAAACTTAATACTAAGACTGTCATATCATCACAGTCGCCTTGGAATATTTCGCCGCTTGTTATCTTGTCAATAGCTACTAAAGGTGTCTGGATATGCTCTTGTCTGTATGGGTCACGTACATATCTAGTGTTATCTCTTACGAAGTCATAGATTGTACTTATCTCTGCCATTTGATTCTTTGCTGGCTGGTCTTTTACAATCTGCCTTGCGAATCTGATTACGTGATAATTCTTGGAACTGTCAATGATAATTTTCTTCATTGCCTGTAATGTATTCATGGGTACATCTTCTCCAAAACCTAGCGAAGAAAATGTAATTGGATGTGTTGGTCTATTCTTGTCTTTGGGAGTGTTCGCGAACATAATTTACTCCTGTGTTTCTATTTTATATTCTATATTATATCGCTTGATCTGTTAATGGTTCTTAATCTTCGTCGTGTGGCTGCTCCACTACCCATACTTTTTGAAGTTGCTGTAGAGCCTGTTGTTATAGTTAAAAGTGCATAATTATTGTAAGTACCATTTAAAGCTATAGCGTGTCTTACACCTGCCCCCCAAACTGGTGCTGCACCACTCACATCTATATTAGACATTATTGCAAAGGCTGAGGTACCTGCAGTTTGTATTGTTGCACGTCCTGCTGCATTTAATGTAAATGTATTGATATTCCCTATTACTAAATCTGAATAATTAAAAGTGTTAGCTATTGAGGCTAAGTTAATATTGCCTAGATTGTATTTTTGATTATTAAAGACGGAGTCTTTTATTAACGATTCAACAATACTTAGTCCGCCATTGCTGTCTGATAGTCCTAAAGTATTTTGCTTACTTGCTATTTTGACTCGCACGGTAGCGGATAGGATAGAATCAGTACCTAACAATCCTGCTAATGTTGACGTATCAAATGTTAATATTCCTCTAAGAATCGAATTGTATAATGAATCAAATAATGGGCTAGTTTGAATATCCGTACTGCATGCATTATCGTTGCCAAAATTTCCAACTCCACTTCTTATTGCTGGCCATAGTTGTTGTACTCCTGTTCTATCAACTCTATGAGCTTTAGTACATGCAAATGTATAGATTGCCATTAGGCTTACTCCTGTGCTTTAATAGCCTGTTTCAGACTCCTAGCTTGCGATACGTATGACGTGATATTATTAGCTGCGATAAATATTGTCAGGATTGCTGTACTTAATAATATATAGTTATAAGTGCTAGATGTCTGGAATTCTTTAAGCTTCTTTTGCGCCTGTGTAAGTGTCATTGCTTACTCCTGCTTATTAGCGTGATAATTAACTCCGAATTCCATTCCTGCACGTAAGGCTTTCATTATGTCTGCTCTTAATGTTGCTAGTTCTTTATCATCAAGTAAAATACCTTGATTTGTAATGTGAAATGCAGTAATGGCATATACTGTGCGTATTAGCTTATTCTTCAGTTCTTCTTTACTTTTATTGAAGTAAGCTATTTCGCTATTATTAGGGGCTCTTCTTCTACTTGCCATGATTACTCCCGTTTACATTTTCTTAAATCCTAATAAGTCTGCTGCAGTTAAGCAGGTATTTATAAAGTTTAATTCTTTTGTTGTATCTGCTTTCATAGTCCATTTGTCAATTAAATCTGCTATATTTGCTCTAGCATCTCTTCGTGTCATTTTATTGGCTAAACTTGCGTTAATAATTAATTTTAGCCATTTCTTGTCTTCTTCTAATGAGTGCATAACTGGATTATCTTCATAGTCGTTTGTACCATAACCGTACGGTGGATTTCCGTGCCATAAACTAGGTTCAGCTACGTGCTGGTATTTTTCATAATCTTTATCAGTTAAAGAAATTAAAGAAACTTCGAAGTTCTTTCTTCCTTGAATTGTTCTCTCATAATGATATCCAGCCTCTCTCAGGTTATCAATCAGTTCGTTAATTATGTCATCCCATTCACTTGGGTCTGCTGCGCCTTCAGAGTGTACTCTAATATTGTTAATTCCAAAACTAGTTCCCCATTTGAATGAATCTGTATCTAAATATTTTTCTGCAATTTCATTCAATATTTCATTAACAATTGCGTAGTGGTCTCGCTCTTTTCTTTCTGGTTCAAAATAAACATCGTTTTGTCTATATTTAATATGTTTACTCATCTTCATTCTCCTCGTCCTCATCTTCAGGCTCGCGGACTTCTAATGCGTCCATTTTTAATAATTCTAATCCTTCGTCCATCTGTAATTTATCAGCGGCTGTCCATGTTTTGTCTGCCCAACGTTGGTTCAGTATATCTTCAATGTCGGATAATATGGATTCTACTTCTGGATTAGATTGTCTATGTCGCATTAGGTTACTCCTTGATTTCTTGATATAATGCAGGATAGTCGTAGATTAATTGACTATCCTGCATTTGTATAATTATGCTACTGTCTCAGGCTCACTTGTTGCTGTATTGGCTTCTTCAGCAGTGCCTTCGTAATTAACAGGTTTATTATTGCTTACTGGCAGTAACTCTCCACCACATGGTGCATTTTCCTCACCTTCGCAGAATTGCTCACTTCTACTCAAGTCGTCAAATTCAGCCTGCGATTCGAAATTATACTGTTGTCCGCATTTGTTACATTCTACTATGAATACCGCGTCTCCTATAATGTAATTTGCATAGGATTGGCAATACTTGACTAATTGCTGCAACTTCTCAGGTGTGTTGTAGTTTGTCTTGTCTAAGTCTGACACAATCATACCAGCTAAGTCTGCCGGCTGCATTGTACCATCTTTAAGCGCGTTTTGTATCATTGGCTTATTTTCTGTAATCTTTAAGGTTGCCGCCGTGATTTTGTCGAATACTTCTTCAGTCGTCACGTCGTTCAGTACCCAGTTATTTAACTGCTGTGCAAACATCATAGCTAAGAATCCCATTTTCTCCTCTTGTGTTCTTAACGGCTTATCGTCAATTATTACCGTATCTTCCAAACCTTCGCCATCTTCTACTGTCTGGATTGGTTGCGCCACGCTGCTATCAGTTACAGGCTTGATATTAGCAGGTGGAATTGTTCCAGACTCCTTGACTGGATTAGCTACTGGGTTTCTTGTTAACTTGGCTACTCGTTGTGCTCTATCTAGCTTGGCTTTATTCAGGGCAACTACGTTATTAATAGTACCGGTTACTGCGCCGATGATATCTGGTAACTTCTCACCTACACTGGAGAATAATTTGTCTAAGACTCCGGTCGGTGCACTGCTTCCGCCTTCACCAAACATCGCGCCTGCTACATCTTTTAGTGCCATGATTGTCTTTAACTGCTCACCCAAACCACCTTCGTCTTTCTTGGGTATCATACCTGCTTCTCGCAGTTCTTTAATCATTGCAATCGGACGCATACTTGGGTCAACTTTGCCTGCATTGCCCATTTCAGTAATCATCTTCATTTTTAACATCTTTGTGAACTCATCTTCAACAGGCTGCTTATTCATGCTCTGCATCATCATCATCATCATTGCCATGTTATCTTTAGATGCTTGTTGCTGCATTTGCATCATGGCAGTCATCATTGTAGCTAAACTACTTTCTGTACCCGATTCTTTAGTCTTGGCTAATTCCTGGCCTTTCTGGAATGCTTCAGCCATTTGCTGTACTTGGGTATTTGGGTCAACAGGCTTAGGCATGAAGTTTTGCATTGTGGCTACGAGTTTCGCCATCCCTTCTAGCTTGTCTTCTACTGTCTCAGCGTGCACTTGTTGCGGTATTGCATTCTTTGGTAACATTGATTCTTGCGCATCAATATTGAAGATATAAGGTGGACGCTTATCGCCTCTCATACCTTGGTCACGCCATACTACGATACGGTATTTACCCGAGCCGTAGGATAGCGGGTCTTTCTGAGTGTAAGCCCTTACTAACTTTACAGTCTCCCACTCTAAATCTGCCCAATATGCGTAATCATTGATACGAATCTTGAATTGCCATTCATTGGGTCCGACTTCTTTTTCTAATTTCAGGTAATAGCCTTGAGCTTGCGGTACAGAGGCTAATAATTCGTCAATCTGTCTCAGCTCCGCGTTATCTTTACCCTTTTTACCTGTATTTAAAAAAGACGGAGTTGACGATTGCCCTTGAAACCCGAATTCATTGAATTGGTCTTCCGGCTTTCTGACATTGATAATTTCATCCGCTGTGAATGGATTGAACTCTTCATCTTTTATAAAAGGTTGCTCTGTTTTTTCATCTGCAAGTCTTTTAATCTCATTATCTATATCTGCCTTTGTTGTTGATGCTGGTGCAACGGGTTCTTCTATGTTAACATCTGTCTTCATCATGACTGCGCCTCCAATTTTCATTCGGTTTGCATTGTTAAGCGAGACCACCGCGCTTATACACGAATGATAGTGGTCAGAAAGCCATTCAGCACGACAATAATGCGTTAAGCAGCATGTGTTTTTTTTTTTACAATTTTTTTTTTTTAAAAAAATCAAAGCACCCCAAAACAAAAAACAACAACATATCTATCTCTCCTTCCCTCTCTATATAAAAAAGGTTTTCTCTCCGCCCCTTCTCTCTTTCTCTTTCTCTTTCTCTTTCTCTTACTACTACTACTACTACTACTACTACTACTACTACTACTACTTATATATATATATATAATAGTAATAGTAATAGTAGTAGTAGTAGTAGTAGTAGTAGTAGTAGTAGTAGTAGTAATAGTAGTAGTAATAGTAGTAGTAGTATTAGAGAGAGAGAGAGAGAGAGATAGAGAGAAATTTTTAGATAGAGATTTTTTTTTTGGCGGTGTGGTGGTGCTCGTTTTTTTTTAAAAAAAAAAAATCATAGAAAAAAAAAAAAATGCTTTTTTGCGCGAACTGAAAGACAAACCAATATAAAAATAGGCTTTGTGCTTAATTTTTTGTGCTTAACACTGTTCTGAACACTATAATTCTCGTATGACAGGGCGGGGAAATTTGAACCGAAAATTTTCAACACAAATGAAAAGAGAAAGACGAAGTGCCCGCTGCTTAATTTTTTGTGCTGAATGCTTTCGTGAACACTATCATATATGTATGCGGGCGATACCTTGTTATAAGGCATCGCAAAAAATAAACTAATAGGAGAGCGAATGGAAACGCACACATTAGATATTTTAATTGAAATTGCACAGCAGTATTTAAATGGTATGATTACAGACCGTGAAGGAATGTACAAAATGTGCGATGAACTGAATAATTATGCAAGATGCACTTGCAGGAAGACTTAGACAGTAGCCAATAATACCACGTAGCAAAGGAGTAAAGATGGCAAAGATGCGACCTGTAATAAGAATAACATTAACAGATGAGCAACTATTAAATGCTGATGTTATCAATTTAATAAATATGTTTCATGCAACAGGAGTAATTAAAAGCCACGTGAACTCAAAAATAGGATTAGATAATTGCTTTGATATAATTGCACCAGTAAAAGAAAGAACATTAGCAGACTGCGATGCATGGGCAGAAAGATGTACAAATGAAATAAACATAAAAGGTGGAAAAGCTAAAATAATTCCACAACAATATTAAGAAAGCTATATTATGACAATGTTAATCAAAACAAAACCAAATGAATGGGAATACATGTCAGAGTCAGGTAATGTTTATACCCTGATACAGAAAGGTGATAAAGTCACCTGTACATGCAAAGGTTTTGAATACAGACATCATTGCAAGCATATCGCATTAATACCCACAGTAGCCAAGGCTCGCTACCCACGAAACGCTGCCAATGAAGTCAAGGCTCGATTTAATTCTGCATTACAATTAGCAGAGCAATACTGCTTGACAGGAAGTTACCGAAGAAAGAAAGAAACAATAGGTGATGTTGATATACTGATAGAGACAGACGACTTATCACCGATTGCAGACATTATCAGAAAGCAACCGACAGTAAAGATTACCATGGAAGGTACAGAAATCCTGCGTGGCACAGTGGACACGATATATGGTAACATACAATTCGACATTACACGCGCCAATAGGGATGAGTGGGCAACGTATCTGCTTTACAGGACAGGCTCTAAAGACACTAATCTAGCAATGCGTAGCAGAGCCAAGAAGCTAGGACTGAAACTGAACGAGCACGGATTATGGATAGACGATGCAAAATTAAACACACCCACAGAAGAGGACGTGTTTTACATGCTGAAACTTCAATATCTTGAGCCGGAAGAAAGGTAAATATTATGGCACACCCAGTAACACAGACTTATAAAGCTCTAGCCTGCAAAGTATTAGCTGTAGCTTCCTTACGTATCGAAGGTAAATGGAAAGTATATATTGGAGCTGTAGAAGGACAGAATTACGATAAAGAATGGAATGAAGTATTCAAGCACGGAGATGCAACAACTAAAAAAATCGCGTGTGCAATATTTCCAGAATACGAAGAAATGCCATATGCTTCCTAGGTAAGAAGATAGGAGTCAAATTGAAAAAGAATCCGAAATTCTCGACAGAAGATGAAATAGTAATATACGAAAATTATTCAAGAAAAGAATTACAAGATTTATTAACCAGACTCGATGTCATTAAACTTATAGTATGCGTAGATGGGACGATTTTTGCATGGAATGGTAAATTGAAAACACATGAAGACATAATGCGATTATTAAATCAACCAGACGCGGCAACATTTAAATTAAACAACTTATTGTTTAGTTTAGAAGAAATGCTAGATGATATATTCGAGTTAGCAAGCAAAGCTAAGAAAAGATATAAACAAAGAATAACAAGCACGACCAAATAAGCTAAGTCCTCCGACTGGCTGAGACAGGATGTAGAAAGACTTGCATTAAGACTGCAAGACATACAACCCAATGTAAAGAGTACGTACCATGCAATATTATCAAACTCTACCCTGCGAATACGAGCCTATTGTCACTTAGTGACGCAAACAGGGGAAGCCGACTAAGACAGGCTAACGTCGGCATTTATTCAATAATATCAATGCGTAGTACCTGAGACAGTGACATGATGGTAATACATCACTCTAAGTATTAGCATTACACACATTGATGTTATTGATTAAATTTACGTAGCATAAGGAGTAACATGTTAGAATATATCGTAAGAACAGAATACAGTTCCAAAATGCTAAAAGGCCAGCCAGTATTCAAGTATATCGTTGAGCCTATGAGCGGTTGGTCTAAGCCTGAGGACTTCGGCAGAATGATGGATTTACTGTCAGAATTCCAGCCTTTAAGAGTAGACAAGACTTACCTGATAATGGTAGAAGTAATAAAGAAAGACCAACCTATTGAACAAGAAATTAGCGAGAATGATGTAGAAGATATCATCGTAAGAAATAAGGCCGCAGTCAAGGCTCGCAAACAGAGAATGCAGGAAGAAGAGACCCGCGGCACTAAGTCACGTATTACAGACGAACAGGAAATAGCAGAAAGAATACAAAACTTTTATGTACGATTCGAGTTGTTGGTAGACAATCTAGACATCTGTCTTTGGTTATTTAAACAGTTCAAATGTATCGGCGTAAAGATTATAGCGCCTGAGACAGGTGAAATTTGCGGAGATGTAACAATAAGTTATCAAAATGAACACGGACTGGAAATAGACATGAGAAAGTCCAGAGAAATCTTATCAAAGAAAGCACAACAATATATGCATAGGTATTTCTAAGGAGCTATTATGCAATTCCCACGAGATAGATTTACAACAATGATACTTGACGAGGGTGCAGTCTTTAAGAAGCGCGACTATATTGTAATACCCGCGACTGAAGACCAGCAGACTGAATTAGAAACAAAAACAGGTAAGTCTGAATACTACCCAAAGACAATCTGGGGAGCAATTGCAGGTACAGCAAGACTGGGTAGATGTGAAATCACAATGGGTAATCAAATTGCAGGACGTATCTATAACGCTGCGATTTATAATGAACATGAAATATCACAGATAGAAACAGTCTACACGCAAGAGCCTGAGGCGACCGAGCTAATCAAGCCAGCATCCAGAGGCAAGAAGTATAAAGGCGAGATTTGGGATGTAATTGCAGAAGGCGCACAGATAAGAAAGACAGAAAAGTTTGAAAGACCTACTTACCATGGTAGAGAGCATAAGACAATGAAGCATGAGTTCCACAGGGAAGATAAGGTTAAATACATTGGTGATGATGCTACATACTACGGTAAAGAAGCCTATATCGTGAATGCAGTCCACCCAATGGCTGCGCCTGATTATTACAAGATTAGATTTACACACGCAGTACAAACTGGTGGCGAGGTCGATGATGGTACAGCAACTTATGAGTATAGTTATACTTATAAAGATGTAAATGAAGATGAAATGGAGTTCCTGCATGGGGCAGGGGAGGACTAGAAATGGAAAAATCACAGAAAACAGAAGTAGTAAACTTAGCACTTACCCACGACTTAACGGTCGAGACAGCAATGGGTCTGCATAAGATGGTAACTGATATTGCGTATGCAATCGGTTCCTCAGACATGAAGCAGATTTATGATATTGTTGCGAATACATTATTCCTGAATGCAAATGAACTAATCGAAGATGTAAAATAGGAGATAATATGAATAACAATTCGAGCGAATCAGTACAAAGATTTATAGAGTAATTTAAGGAGACCCGAAGCATCACGGTATGTATTTTTCCGGAGAAGATTTAAAACCGAAAGATTTTGAACATGGCGATGCGGTAGCATTATACAGTCTTAGACCAGATGCAGAAGATATGAGTAAAGCATGCACAGGTTATATCGTAACGTTTAACAAGAAACAAGACAAAGAAGCAATAGCAGCATTTATACACAATATGTAGGTTTCAAAGATGAAACCTAAATATGAAATAGGGCAAAAAGTTAAATGTAATTTCAATACGGTTATTGACGGAGAATATGCAACAATTGAAGTAAATGGAATAGTTGAAGACATACGACAAGTAGATTTAAGTCAATGGCGCGGGACTCGAACGACGGGTTGGAATTTTGAGGAAATATGCTTGACGAATTTGAAACAGGCAAAAAGCAAATTATCATCATTGGAGACGGCGGCCCATCACAGAGAAAAGCAAACGGCATGATAGTAAACGATAGGCCGGAACTTTCAACGGCAGGATATGAAAATCACTTTCCAGATTTATCATATTTCGACCGTCCGAGAAATAGACGAGAGCGCCGGGCCGCAAAAAGGAAGAAGTAAATTCTAACGCGGAATTGAGCCCCTTGTGGGCTCGAATGACTGGTTGAATCGGTCATTCGGAAAGATTGGCATGGAACAATGTAAGCGTGACAACATAAAAGATATGGGTAATGACAAGAACTTTTTAAGACTGGCAGAAACGGGTATCCATTGCCAAGGTGCAGAAGGACCATGCAATAGCAAAAATGCAACGCTCCGCCGACAAAATACACAATATGCCAATGATGACTTGAATTGGGTAACATTATGCGATGGATGCCAAGAAGTAAACGAAGCATATTGGCGTGAACGATGGAAAGAGTATTATTCTCAAATAATTTAACAGGGAAGTCATCCGCCCGACGTTTTTAGTCGGGTGGACTGACTGGTTGAAATAGGAGGTCCGCAATTGATCGGATTAATTTTATCATGGTTTGGCTATGCGCAAGTACCGCCGATTGCCGCCGTGCAGCTTGTAATTGTTTTGAGGTTTGAGTCGGCAAAACCATCACCGGATATGACGAAAATATATGATGGGTTGTCGGCATTGGAAAACCTGCTTCGGTCAGCGAGAAGAGCTACATTATGATTTTAACAATTAGTTGACCCGTTCAACGGGTCGAACGACTGGTTAATCCGGTCATTCAGAAAGGATGAAATGCCAAAGTTCAGAAAGAAGCCTGTGGTAATCGAAGCGTTCCAAATGACCGAAGCACGGAGACAAGACAACTCCGAGTGGCCGAACTGGTTAAATCAGGCATGGCAGAAAGAGCGCGACGAAACGGGCTCGGTTGCTCCTGCAACACCCGGAACTGGCGACGGCCTTCTTGTCATTGTGACGCTGGAAGGCGACCACCTTGTTTCATGGGGTGACTTTATCATTCAGGGCGTGAAGGGTGAACTGTATCCGTGCCGAGAAGATATATTTCTAATGACGTATGAGGCCGTTACGGACTAACAACCAACTAAACGGCGGGGCATTATCCCGTCCGTTTTGAGTGCCTGGTTGGGGCGCTCACAGTTAAACCACAGAGGATAGTAGATGAAAATCACATTCACTAGAGTTCTTAATTCCGCACTACCCGAGCCTTATAAAGGTCTGGATACAGACATCCTATATCTATCCGATAAAGGATATGTGTATCCAGAAGGCTCAGACAAACCCATAGATATGTTCGACCCATCACTAATAAAGTATCTAAGCGACAACCCAAAGACTACCATTAACAAAGATGAACAAATAAAATTACCTATAGATTTTGATAGCGATAGCTTTATGTCTGCATTAGAGGCTAATAAGTCAGTGCTTGAGTACATCATTACTGTGCGTTATGCAAGCGTTAAAGGATGCGGGAAGCAGTTAAATATGACTAGGGCAGAAGCCAAGGAGAAATTAGAATTCCTTGAGAAGTTAAATATGCTAGGACGTTACGGAAGTTTTTACATAATCAAAGACGACATAAAAGAGCTATTAGCTTTTGAGCTGAGACAGGAGAAGTAAAATGAGACAAATTGTTATGACAAAAGATGAAGAAAAGACAGTATCATTTAGTTTTCTTAAAGAAGAAAACAAGCCGATTTTTGCAAAAGACAGAGAAGGAAAATTAACTGGTATGCTGGTAAAAGAAAAGCCGGTTAGATTCTTAGAGTCGGTGGGCAGTACGGAGCATACGGTTATGATGATACCTTAGAGAAAGTCATCAATAGAGGTATCGCAATGGGATTCACATTCCATGTAGTTGACTAAGACAGAAAGGAAATAATGAACGTTCTACGTAACTATAAAGAACTAACAGACTTAGACGGGAAAAATCCTCCAAAAGGGACATATGTGATGTGTTGTAGATGTAATACTGTCTCTCCAGAAACGAGGCAATTGGCTTTTGGTATAGAACCAATAAGCTGTAATAAATGTCCCTATTACATGTGGACACCTCTTCCAAAGACAGGAAGCAACACCTATGAGTAAAACATATTTCAATATAGGCGATGTAGTAGAATACAGCAACCAACAGAGGCAGCCATTACGAGGAATCGTCACAGGTTGTAGTGGTGAATATGTATTTGTACACTATAAAAGTTTAATGACAGGGAACTTATGTTCCGGTAAGTGGTTATCAAGAAATCTACAAAAGGTAACTGCTGCTGCAACCATCTTTAATGTAAAAATAGAAATAGCCCAGTTAACTCTAAGATTAGGAACAGAAACAAAGACAGAAACAAAAACAGAAACTAAAATCGAAGAAAGAAAAGAGGACACGGACATGTTTAGTCTTTACCAGACAATCACAGTTTACAAAAAGGGAGTAGACGAAGCAATCACTGAGAAGCTTGTTATTGCACTAAGCGAAGAAACTGCGAAGATGGAAGCGTACTGCAATGTCAGTAAGGACTACGATAAGGACTATGTAACTGTCTTTGTCAAACCTGTTACTGCCCTGAGACAGGGAGTACCTGTAACACAATAAAACAAAACAACGAATCCTGCCGATTGCGAAGTCTATACAGTCCTGAGTACAAAGTAATGCCTAAGACTACTTAGCAATAAGAAAGCCTAGGAATCGAAAGGGACACTGAAAAGAATAGGCGAGCAGGTGGAGTTAGCATAAGGATTTCCGAATAGCCATAGCGATATGGCAGGAGTATCGAGCTAGCGAAAGCGGTATAAAAAGCAACCGTCAAGTGACTGGTACTTAGTTACATTAAGTCAGTCCAGCCGTGGATTTGCTGCACGGCAACTAATAAAGACCGAAATCGGCCAGAGAGTAACTAGATACCTAAATATAGAGGTTAGGTTGCAGCCGATAATATCGTAATGCGATATCTGATGAGGTCGAGAAATCGAATCCTATAATAATGGGAGCTACTAGAAAGTATTGGCCGAAACAGAACGTATTACGCCTGTGGCTCACGGGTAGAGAGCAAAATCATACAGGAACGTAGTCACTACGGAAATGTATGTCGTATCACTAGCATACGTTAGGATAGTCTTTCGCAGGTTGCGATTGAGAAGCCAGCTAGTACGCGTTTATCTAAGACAGGAGATATTATGATTATGATTTTTATATTATGGGTTATATCAGGCATATTAGCTACTTATCTATTAGTTAGAAACTGGCGAAAGAAGTTTGATATAGATGTGACAATCAGGACATTAATTGTCTGGTCAATAATGCCGCTATTAGGGTTATTCTTGTTAGGGACAGCAATTATAATTACGATTATCACACGGCTTGAAGATAGACAGCCGAAAGTGTATTTTACACTGAAACAGAAATAACAAAGACAGAATCAAGAATACAAGATATCTGTAACGCTGTGAATCTAAACGTGAAGTTTAAGTTAGAATATATCAGCACAGGTATGGAGCTTGGATTCAGCTGATATACCTGACTCTGCGAGCCATAAAAATAAACTGGTTTATCGTCTAATTGGTAGGACAGCAGCCTTTGAAGCTGTGAACGGAGGTTCGACCCCTTCTAAACCAACCATAATGAAAGGATATTATGAACTTCCAAGAATATTGGGACAAAGAATTAGACAAATATAAAAATATGGTATGCTACCAATATCCAGAATTAATGAATCAATTATATGATGCAGCATATTCTGCATGGCAAGCATGTAATGAAGAACGGTCAAGGATAGCTAATAACTGGTTAGATAGATAATTATGAATTTATATTGCTAAACGATTCGGCAAACTATATAAAGGATTACATATGACAACAGAAAACAAACATCAATGGGAAATGCGAAAATGTATATGGTGCCAGAAGCCACATGTAAAATACCCAACAGCATGCATGGCATCCGTAGGTAGACTGGCTAAGAAATACAAAGAGCCTAGACCTAACTGGGTTAAAGAATTAATCAGCAATGCAAATGAATACGTAGAATCTTTTAGACAGTTTATGCAAAAGTAATATGGGCAAACCGGATAGCACTTACAATAAAGAAATAAAGTTAGCGCGTGAATGTAAACGAGAAATAAAATGCGGTCGATGCCCTTATCATAGAGTTGAGAATGCAGGCCGTAAACCAAAGACCGATAAATATAAGACAGATAGAAAGAAAGGTAACTAATGGATATACTAGACATAATGTATCTATATACATATAGTATTATAGGTTTACTATTAGTAGCAACTTACGGTTCTTATGAAATGGGGTACAGGTCTAACTGTAATAAAAGATTTATATACGCTAGTATATTTATCGGAGGCCTAGTAATTGTCATATTAATTAAAATCTGGTCATAGAAAGACCAGATAACCTATAATTGTATCTAAACGAATGGAGAAAGAAGACAATGCATGACAAAGACTTGCGTAAAGCAAACCCACGTTGCATCGAGACAATCAAGAACAATGCAGGATGCGCGTTCTGCAGAGGAGTAAAACGTTGCGAAGATTACCCACAAGACGTAGATAAAGCAATGAAGTTCTTCAATGATAAATGGCAGAAGGAATGGGATATCGAGCATAACATCGAACCTGTAAAAAAGAAGAAACATAAATCGCCTAACAATAAAGATTTAGACGCTAAGGTTATGGCATAAAGGAAAGGATACAAATGAGGATAAAATCAAGGCTAAGAAACTGGCTAGATATCAAAGAGCCTAAAGCACCACTTACGGCAATAGACTTAAGACCTTTAATTTGCCGAGCATTAGTAGACATCATAGAAGGCAAACCATCAGAATATTATACACATAATGATGGAGTTAATGCATTTGTACAAGCTTTAGAAAAAGCAGCCTACAAAACAGCGAACCAAACAGCAAATACTGCAGTAATGCAAGGGTTAAAGAAGGTTGAGACAGAAGAGTTCATCGACAAGATTATCGAACGTATTAAACGAAAACAATTAAGTTAACAGGACTGCGGGCTGGTGTACTCGTCAAGCCATAGAAAGACGGATAATGCCGAATCTATGGTCAAGCACCATAATTAAGAAAGCGAGACATTATGTGGATACTATATATAGGACTAGCATTAAATATCTTTAATCTAGGATTTGCCATTTTTAAGCAGGATACTGATTTAATATTAGCATGGGCATGTAGTATAGCATGGGCTACATCAGCTATAGCCGGTAGTAAGGGTAGCTAACAGGAAAGGACATAATGCGAACACTATCCATAAAGTTCGAAGGTATTACAGGTTCAGACATAACTGAAATATGTTATGATATCTGCGAAATGGCTAATAAACTAGGATGCATGACAGAAGTAAACGTTAACGGCGTATCATTAGTAGCTTGCCCGAATGATAACCATTTGGAATTGATTTCTGCGTATATGAATGCGAAGAAACAAAAAATAGATATAGCCTTTACTTCTAATAGGTGATATATGATAGACCTAAGATTTTCAAATAAGATGAACTTACGATTTGTAGAATGGTCTACAGAACTGCATAAAGATCATATACCAGATATTTTGGAACAAATGAAAGAGCAAGCAGTTAATCGCATATACAGAAAATCACAACATGAACCACAACTAGTGATTATAGATGAGTCGTCTGAATTTACAAAAGAACAATTTAACAAATTGATGAATATAATTGACAAGTATAGCGTAGACTTATTCAAAAAAGAAGACTGCCACTAGTCCCAATGAATCGCAAAGAAAGGCGACAAGGTATAAAATGAAATTCAATATCTATGAAGTAATCTATTTGATACTTGTTGTAATAAGCATCGGTAGGGCCACAGCTAAACATAATGAACCAGAGACAGGTACATATAACGGCTGGACAGCATTGATATCGGCAATCATCACGATTGGATTACTCTACATGGCAGGATTGTTCCATGGGAACTAAGACAGGATAATCATTATGGCAAAAGTCGGAATACCAGTCTGCATATCTACAACGTCATGCAGCAAGTGCTGGCGAATACTATATAATTGTCCAATGGTTAAGGATAATAAATGAAAAAACAAATAAGCTTTCCAATCAAGTTTGATAAATGGTATGTAACAGTAACAAGCATGTACGGATTACCATACATAAAGTGTACAAAATGTAAATTCTATTTCTTCAATGATGCAAAAATCAAACGGCGAGTTAAATGTCCCGAATGCGGTAATCGGGTGTAAAGAAAGGAGCCAACTCTGCATACTTTATGGAATGAGTAGCTTCTGGTGTATTAATGTTGGAAGCATTACACATGAAAGGTTAATAAATGCGAGCAAGTACATCTATTTATATAAGGCAACTACGCCCATATAAGGCTACAGACCCTGAGACAGAACAAGACTTAATTAGAAAAGCACAGAATGGATGTATTGACTCGCGAAATAACCTTATCACATCAAATTTAAGGTTAGTATTAAGTGTAGCGACCGCATTCTTATACACGCAAGAACCATATGAAGACCTGATAAGCGCAGGAAATATAGGACTAATTGATGCGATTAAATGCTATAAGTTTGGAAAAGGAACAAAATTTTCGACATACGCAGTAATCAGAATCAAACAAACAATAACAAGATATTTGGATAATCACGGACGTACAGTAAGAATACCATGTAATATCCTTGAAAAGATGCAACAATACAGAAAGTTTGTAATAAGTTTCACAAATAAAGTAGGCAGGGAACCTACAGATGCCGAAATAATAAAAGAATTAAAGATATCTTCAAAACGAAGATTAGACATAATGCTAAAGACATACCAGACGCCAGTTTATATAGACGAAACAAATGATGAAGAGAATCCTAATAAACCGTTAGCAGTATTCGAACCTGCTGTAGTATATAATTTCGACAAGATGATTGATGCAAAGAAGATATTACTCAACAGTAAGCTTACACAGCAAGAGATGGAAATAGTAATGCGCAGATACGCACAGTCAGAAAGCTTACATGAAGTAGGCAAGAGTTTCAAGTTAACTAGAGAACGAATTAGGCAAATAGAAAATGGCGCATTAAGGAAGATGCGTAAGTATGCAGAAGTAAAACCATTTAAGTTATACAAGAAAGGTAATGAATGATAACCAGACCAATCCTAGCTGTTAAGTTCGGCAACGTCAGAGGTGGAATACAGCACACAGCAGAAGGTGATATTCTAAATGCGCCATACCCACTTATCTGTACACCAAAGATTGATGGTATCAGAGCATTTGTATATGATAAGACAGCTACAAGTAGAAATGGTAAGATGATTCCTAACTTGTACATCGCATCACGAATTGGGAGGTTAGCAGATGGATTGGATGGAGAAATCGTTACTTATACTGACGGTATTATGGATGATTTCAATACTGTACAATCCAAGGTAATGAGTCATGGAGGCAAGCCTGAATTCAAGTACATGGTATTCGACTATGTTCAGAACGTAAATGAGAAGTACGTTGAACGGTTGAGACAGTTGAAGAACTTGATAATGAATACAGAAATGCCTGAGTGGGTTTACTATGTACCAACAAAGACATGCAGCACACCTGAAGAACTTGAAGCATACGAAACACAATGTCTACTCGACGGATTCGAAGGAATCTGTATGCGCAAGCCTAATAGTCCATACAAAGGTGGACGAAGTACATGGAATGAATTCTATCTAGCAGCTCTGACAAGATGGGTACGAAAAGAAGCCCATGTAATAGATTTCGAAGAGATGACTGGAAATGAAAACGAAGCATTCGAAGGAGCATTTGGTCTGACAGAACGCTCTTCAAGTCAAGCAGGAATGGTCGGCAAGAATACACTAGGCGCATTTTGGGTAGAATGTATGGAATCAGGAGAGAAATTCTCCGTAGGTGGTGGTAAAGGAATGGATGCAGATTTCCGAAAAGAAGTGTGGCAAAACAAGATAAAGCATATCGGAAAGATTATGACATACAAATTCAAGCCATTTGGAATGAAGAAAGCACCTAGACACCCACAATTCGTAGGATGGAGAAGTCCAAACGACATGTAAATAGGAGGACTGATGCTATCAAGTAATCGGCAAGAAGAATACGAAAGTTCTGGACTAATATTGTGGATATTTATATTCGCAGTATTAATAATGTTCAGTCTTACTATGTACGGAGCATACCGGATAGGAATGCATAAGCAAAAAGCAATAATGCAATCAGCAGATATGCAGGAGTTGGTAACGCTAAGACAGGTAATGCAAAACTATCCAAATAGTATTGTAGTTGTAGACTGCAAACAGTTCAAGATGAGCGCACACAAATTAAGAAAACGGGATACAATTTACGGAGAATGTAAGTAATCAAATAAAAAACGGAGGACACTAATGGAAAAGACACAGACACCTGTACAACCCAAAGTAGTAGATATTTCTGCAAAGAAGAGCGAAGCATTATTTCTTATTAAAAGTAAGGAAGGCACATTCGTAGCAAAGTTACGAGATGACATGTTTGTAGAAGCAGTAGAGATGTTTGTAGTACAGACAGACCGCGGTATGGGCGTAGGCGGTATCTTTATCGGTGATGTAACTGAACTGAAGGGCGATGCAGACTATAATGATTATTTCCTATTCGAGATTGGACATAAGTCAATGTACGCCGCAGAATACAGAAGGATTACTTCCGGCATCGTGGAAGCTCCTAGCCCGATTATCAAAATCTAAGAAAGGAAAAGAATAATGTCAGAGTTATTTATCGAAGAAGCTACAGAACTAATTAACAGGATTGACCGTACGCTTTATGAAATGCGAGAAACAGGAGTAAACTTGACCGATGATATCCGGCAAGATCTTATTAAGATTGACAAAATATGGGATGCAATTATTGCATCAGAAATCGAGGAAGATAATGACGAAGAAACAGAAGACATCAACAACAGGTAATGTAAAAGGACAGGACAAAGTAGAGAAGCTGATTGCTAACATCATCAATGAAGGTATCACGCTTGAGGATGTTACCAAAGCAGCAAGGAAGCTCGGATTCGAATTGAGTTTCGATATGAAGGATAACAAGATGAAAGCAGAGACAGAAGCTATTAAGAAAGAGACAGCTCGTATTAAGGGAATGAATGATGCGGCTGACCAAGCATGGATGAATGCACCTACAGGTAAGCAAGAAGACCCTATCAATCCTGAACATTACAAGAATGATGGAATTGAGACAATCGACTATCTTCGTGCAGTATCAACGAAGGAAGAGTTCGAGGGTCATTGCAAGCTAACAGCAATCAAGTATATCTCTCGCGCAGGGAAGAAAGCTGGAGTACTCGCAGATATTGATAAGCAGAAAGCTATCTGGTATCTTGAAGAGAGCCTGACAGTAAAGATTTAAGTTCATAGCGCAAGAAAAGAGCGGTTATCCTGACGCTGTAGACAAAGCCTAAGAGTAATGTGCCTTAGCTTACTGGTGGAAGGAACACTATTAATAATTTACCATGACTGTCAATACAAATTGACAGGATTGGTGAGGTATTAAGACAGAAAGGGATACTATGAGTTACGATTTTTATTACGAAACACAAGTAATACCATCAAAGAGCATAGATGAACTTAATGAATGGTTATACGATAACAAAGGTTGGGAGCCATTTAGCATTAATACTTACGGCAATCCAGACGATGTTAGATTATATACCATAGTACGAAGAAAGGTACAGGTAAACTAATGGATGACGCAAAAATAAAGGTAAAAGAGAAAGCTATTGAACGGTTAAAAGAAGCAACTGAATATATGTTAATAGTTAGAACTTCCGATAATAATTGGAATAGAACAGCAGATATAGACCACTATGCACTATCATTTTTAGGAATGAATACTGTGGATAGAGAGTGGTTGCTCGGTGTTATTACGAGAGATACTACGATTGAGAATGGAAAGGTACAGGTAGACTAATGTGTAACGACAATACAACATTTGAGACAGTTAAGGTAGGCGACCGAGTTTGGAGTATTACATACGGATGGGCTACAGTTACAGAAGTGTTTAAAGATAAGTTTGAAGTGCAAAATGACAACGGTTCAACAAGTATGTTTAACAATGATGGAACATTCCACAGAATGACATCATTGTTTACAAAAACAAACCGCTGTCTATTTTGGGACGAAATAAAATTTGAGATACCCAAGAAGCCGTCTAAGAAAGTTCGTAAGACAGTTAGTATAGCAGTAGCTTTACATACGCAGGACAATATCTTATGTGCAACAGTTCATCTTCCGAGGATAGCGGATAAAATCATAGACAAACCAACCAAAGTTTACGGCATAGTCCATGAATATGAGGTAATCGAATAATGACAAGGCTTCTCGCAATGTATTTAGCGCACAAATGGGCTACGGCTAAAGCAGATAACTGTAAAGTTGATAGTATGTTTTATGATATACGTAACGACGTTTTTAAACAAGAATATCTGTGGATGTATAACATCTTAAATCCAAAGCTGTAGAATAAAAAAAATGCGAGTATGGTGAGGCAAAATGAAATATATTACAATAGCATATATCGGCGGTGGAATAATCGCATACATATGGTTAACAATAATCGAATACAGAAAAAGTAATTTGCGGAGAAAAGATATAGTAACAAATATTTTAGTTGGAATCGTATGGCCGTTGATAATAGGTGTGCTAATTACCGACGTAACAGCAGACTATAGGTATGATAACGGAAAGAATTGGCGAGAATGGTGGGATAAAATAATATAATTCAAAATACGAGTACGGTGAAACTGGTAGCTAATAAAGACGTAGGCAACTAATGCGAGGGTGGCGTAACTGGCAGCCGCATCAGACTTAAAATCTGACGAAAGTAATTTCATACGGGTTCGACCCCCGTCCTTCGCACCAATTTTAATACAGGAGTAACAATGGCACTAAACGACAAGTACGGATACCACGAAGTAGTACATACATCAGCTATCATAGCAAATCTGTTTGATTGGGAAATCGGTCAGCATCGAGTCGTAGACGAGCATCCAGAACTAAAAGAAAAGGCAAACGAGATTATTAAAATGCTATACAACTTTTACCAGCAAGCTGCATCTGTATCTGCGGATAATTTTAGGGACTGAGACAGGAGTAGCAATGCGTAGAAATCTAGGAATAGACATGGAAGACGCTGCAATGCGTTTTGCAATGAGTATGCACTTTAATCAAAAGCGCAAGTATACAGGCGAACAGTATATTGTCCATCCTGCAGAGGTCGTAGAAATTGTAAGGACAGTACCACATACTTCCGAAATGATACAAGCTGCATGGTTACATGATGTGGTCGAAGACTGTGGAGTTGATATAAAGCTAATCGGCAAAGTCTTTGGAGACAAGGTAGAATCGCTAGTCGAAATGTTAACAGACGTTAGCACAGTCAAAGACGACAATCGAGCAGCACGTAAGCTAATAGACCTGCAGCATACATCAAAAGCATCACCAGAGGCAAAGACCATTAAGCTTGCCGACCTGATTAGCAATACAAGTTCCATTATGGAACACGACAAGAAGTTTGCCAAGACATATTTAATTGAGAAGAGAGCCTTACTGGAAGTATTACGAGAAGGTAATCAAGACTTATGGAGAGCAGCATACAATATAGCCTATGACAATCTCTAAGAAACATAAAATAAGGAAAGCCGCTGCGAAGACAATAAGGAAGTTAAACGCTATGCCTGTCGATAGGTTTAAGCAATTGATGGAAAACCAATACCAAGCTGTCGCATTAGGGACTGCAATTGGCAAACTACTAGAAGGAACTTACGTAAGAAAGGATAATAATGGTTAGAAACGCAGACACAATTAGATACAGAACGTTTACAGTAGATACTTATGGCCGAGTTAAGAAAGCAGATGGCTATCGTATCACTGTATGTACAGACTTATACGACAAAGAGAAGAACTACTTTGAAATTGGAATAGCCATTTGTCAAGGTAAACATTACGTTAAGCACTATGGACAGGACAAGGCATACGTAAGAATGTGCCGAATGAATAAAACGTTTGAACCTAATGATGGTGAGTTAGTAATTACGTGTATCAAGGATATTATCATTGAGTTCATCGAAGAGAGAAATATTCGGAGTCTGAGACAGGTTACATCTGAAGATTTGAAATAGAGGGATTATGAAAGAACTTTATGAAATGAAGCTTCATGAACTAATACCAGTGACAGGTACAAACTATATAGAATGCTTACGTGTAGCTGGTGGATGGGTATACACTACGTATGCTGTAATAGGGAATGACGCAAGGTATGCAGGCTTTACACCAACATCAGTATTTGTGCCATATAACAATGAGTTTGATACGCGTTAAGAATATCACATGCCGGTGTATCTCAATGGTAGAGGGCCTGATTTGTAATCAGGTTGTTGTAGGTTCAAGTCCTATCATCGGCTCCATTAAGAGTGGAATAAATATAAAAAGGACTGCCATGCGAAATAAGAAATTAATTGTATATGACGGTACTAATATAAAAGAAATTCACGATCAGAAACACAGAATGCTTGCTAAGCGAACTATAGAACAGAAGTTCGAAACTATGTTAGCATTTCAGAAATTAATGAAAACATTAAGAAAGCATAGAAAAAAGGAAGCTGATAATGCAAGAATTAATTAACATGATGAACGAAATGCAAAAGATTGGATTGCTTAAATCTTGGGCATTAGGCGGAGGCATCGCAGCAAAGTATTACTGTAACCCGCCAGTTACCAAAGACATAGACTTCTTCATAACACTTGATGATATGTCTATCATGGCTATGCAACCTATCGCAGATTATCTAATAGATAGAGGCGGTAAGTATCATAAGCACATGATTAGCTTTAACGGTACTATCGTAGATATAATCCCATCAGACGACCCGCTAATAGTTGAGGCTATTAAGCTTGCTATTACAGGCAATATCGAAGGTATTAAGATGCGAGTAATACCTGCAGATTATTTAGCAGCAATAGCAACTAAGGTAGGACGACCAAAAGATATCGAACGAGTAGGCATGTTGTATAGGGCATGGTTACTGACGAGTAATTTCTTCGCCTTGTTAAGCATTCACAGAATCAACAGTTATAAAATAGAATCCGAATTCAAGAAAGGGCGATAAAATGAAACCAGTTAATATGAAATGTATTTCTGCAGCACGTTGTACCGATGAAACATGTAAGCACAAAGAGGAACACGTTAAGAATGACGGCTGTGAATATCATTGCCATCACAGCGACTTTCACCTTATGTGTCAACCTACGAGCAGAGGTATTATGTGGGTTATCGACAAGTTGCGTATCCGTTATGAAGTTTGGAAGAGGGACGGCAGAGCCTAAGACAGGAGAATAGTATGACAGAAGACTTACCGTATTTTAAAAACATAATGATAGAAAGCAATGGCGGAGAAATTAGACGAGAAGACATAACTGAATACACTAAACAAACAAGACTCGTCAAAATGATTATAGCTATGCCGTGGTCTGATACACCTATGGAAGACTTAGCAAACTTAACAATTAATTTGAATATAGTGGATAGGAATATACTGCGTGATATATCAGGTAGTATATTCGATTTTAAGTTTAAGGAATTGTTACCGGAGATAGCCGGTAAAGTAGTAGCTCAAGGAAATAAGATGATGCACTATGAGTTTTCACTACCTACGGCTATCAATATTTACCCTTATGAAAATGCAACAATACAATTCAAGATAGAGAAGAAAATGAAATTCTTATTTTGTATAATTGGGCTATGTCGTAGACCATACTAAGAAAGGATAACATTAATGATAGAAGCTTCAATCGTTATGACTGTAGAACGCAATGGAGAAGAGTTGGAAGTAGAAGTAGAAGGCAACATATATCCAGGACATAAAGGAGTCCATACACTTCCTAACGGAGACCCAGGTTATCCAGATGAACCTGCAGAAGTAGAAATCACAGACATCACATTAGACGGTAAAGTATTCGACCTGACTGATGAAGAGATGGAGAAAGCACATGAGCTTCTCCTAAGAGCAGTAGAGAAATCAGAAGAAGAAAAATATAATGATGCATGTGACTACGAATATGATAGAAGGCAAGACTGTGACGACTAAAACATACGAAGAAGTAATGCAAGAAATAAAGACCATGCTACGCGACTGGAAAGCATTACCATACACGCAAGAAGAAATAGATAGAATTAATAGTGAGCTGCAATTACGCATGGTTCATCGACCGCATCTTAAAGACTATCAAAAAGAACAGGAAGACTTAGATGAATAAAATTAAAATTACCAATAAAGAATCGCAACGTGCAGGCTACAAACGATTTTATATCGGTAGAGTCTCACCACTTCAAAACGATAACATGATTGATAGCTACATGGGAGAAGGTTGCGGACGTATAGCAGCGATAAGAGAGTACCGAACAGATTTACGAAAGAAACTTGAAGCAAATGACTGTAATCCAGCTATCATTGAGATTGCATTAATTAAGAAAGCATTATCAGAAGGCAATGTTCAATTAGATTGCCATTGCGCACCAATGATGTGTCATGGAGAAGTAATCAAAGAATATCTGGAGACAGGAAAGATATAGAGAGGATAACAAGTGATCATCACTGAGTCCAAGCAAGCATTCGACTACATTAATCAGAAATTCAATCGTATTCTATTAGTAGAATCGCAACACATCAAATATCCGCCATTAGGACTCCTGAAGTTATACTCTTTCTATAAGTATATCAAAGGTGTACCATACGTAGATATGCGATTCGGTAAACACGTATTTGCGCACGAGAAGTATGATGTTATCCTGATTACATCAGGAGAGTTCTCGTACTATAAGCATAAGCTTGTTAGTATCGTAGAGTTTTACAAAAGAGAATATCCAGGAGTACCCATCGTAGTTGGAGGCGTTTACGTTATCGCTAATAAAGATATACGTACACAACTCGAAGACTTGGGATGCACTATCATAGCCACAAATATCAATGAACTTGATAACACATTATATTACGTAGATTACCACATGTATAACTGGAACCCGTGGCAGTTCATATTCACGTCGCGAGGTTGCACACGTAAATGTAAGTTCTGCTATGTTAAGGACATAGAGCCAACTAACTTTGTCCTCGACAGCTGGAAACAACAAATCTTAGCAAAAGATGTCCCGCCATATATCATGATTCACGATAACAATATTCTCTCATTCGGAGAGAAACATTTCCGAGACGTAGTTGATACAATCTGTGAATCACGAAGACCGGTACTATTTAACGGTGGATACGATGCACGTTACTGGACTGAAGAATTCAATCAGTTGAATAAGAAACTTGTAATGCGAGGACTGACAAGTAACGAGTCTATCAAGTTTGCATTCGATAACATGACCGCAGACGGTAAGATACAAACTTGTTTGAAAGATGTAGCACAGTATGTACAGAACATGGAAGAAGTATTAGTCTATACACTGATTAATGACAGTCCTATCGAAGAAGCAAAGTATCGAGCAGCAGAGAGTCTTAAATTAGGAGCTAGGCCATTCATCCAAGTCTATACGCCACTAGACTATACTGACGAAAATCCATTCAATTTCCATGGAAAAGAATGGACACCTGAGGTTAAAATAGTACATGACTACTATAACTATAAACATTACAAAACATGCACTTATGATGCATATCTTGAAAATGAAAAGAAAGCAGGAAGGTATGAAGACAAAACAGATACAGTTTAATGAAGCATTGAACAATTTAATCTTTCTTGAAGAAGTAGAACCTGTTCATGAAGGTATGGAATGTGGTATGGGATATTGCACATCAGACTGTATGTTACGAATAGCAGTACACGAACATAACGAAGCATTACTGTATTTGAAGAGTTTAGCAGAAGAAGGATGCGAGCTATTAGCTATAAGACAGGAGTGTAAAATTGAAGACTAAAACTTACGACAATAATCATGGATTTAAAGTAGGAGATAAGATTAGTATACATCTATTTTACGACGATAAAACAAGAACAGGCAGAATCGTTCATATTTTTAAAGCGCAGATTAAACATAAGTATGAAGACGTAATAAAGTATGGAGAATTCGACGAAGATATTCCTATCGCAGATTATGAGAAAGCAATGGCATTTAGGCATTTAAGCATGCCATCGAATATCGACAGGATTGTAATCGAACACAAACCAGGACGTTATTTCTTAATGCCGTGGAACAACAGAGCAGCTGAATGGACATTACATATGCCTTCAGAGGAAGAATGCAGATGTGAACATTCTAAATGCCAGTATAAGGAAGCAATCCCCAATAATACATTCGAAACCTGTAATGTACGAAAGAACAGGTATTGCGCAATTGTAAATACAGAGACCGGACGTATATCTACAAGTAGTACAATACAGCATGAATGCGCATGTAATGAACGGCCATGTATAAGAAAATGTAGTATATTCGACAAATGTACAAATAAGAAAGCAATGGACTTAGCAAATTTTTCACGGTTAAAAGATATATTTAATGAAGATTATAAAACAGCAGGAACGGCAGAATGGTATAAAGCAATGGCGGCAGTTGGAGGTAAATCAGAAAAGTTATGCGAATGCTGGAGAGTAAGTTATGCACCTAGAACACCTAGATTTTGCGGAGAATGCGGAAGAAAGTTGAGAGATTAATGAGCTTAAGCGATAAGACAATTATAGCAATAGATACAGAAACAGTCTGGGATACAGAAGTCCTGAGTAACAAAGCATTCATCGCAACAACAACAGACCAGAAGTTAGTATCTAGGCTATATGACTTACGCAATAACGCTCAAGATGTATTAGACCTTAAGTCAATATGTGAAGACCCAAATATTACCAAAGTATTCCACAATGCCGCATACGATATCACATGCTTATGGCATTGGGGAATTAAATGCTGTCCACCATTTGAAGACACGATGGTAATGGCAAGCATCGTTAATGAGAACTTCTCCTCAAAGAAGTTGAAAGATCTAGCAAAGAATTATTTAAAAGTAGACTGCAATGAGAATGAGGAATTAAAGAAAGTAAAGAAGAAGATTTGTAACGAGCGCGGTATTAAGGCAGATGAATTTCAGTACGACATGATTCCGCCAGAAATCCTGTATCCTTACGCATTAAAAGATACTGAATACACGCTAAAGTTATTCTATCTGTTTTACAAACCATTAGCACCATATCGCAAGCTGTACGAAATGGAGATGCGCCTAATCCCGATTATTGTCGATATGCAACTGAATGGGATTACCCTAGACAGAGAGTTCTTGGAAGAGAAGATTATTAAGTTTGGTTCTGAAAGACATTATGTGCATCTCGAATGCTTAGAGGAATTAAACAGATTAGGAATTAAGTTCTTCAAGAAGATGTCTGCATCTAGGACTATCGAAGTAGATTTCAACCCTTTATCAGGCGATCATATGCGGAAGATTTGGACAGAACTAGGATTACCTATTCTAGCAATGACCAAAGGCAAGAATCCAAAAATATCTACAGAAGCTAAGGTGCTAAATGAATTTCTCGAGAATGAAGAGAATTTTACAAAGTTCGACATCAAGATTATTAAATTACTTGCAAGATTCAGGTTCTTACACAAACAGCTTGGGACTTACGCAGTACCGCTCTATACGCATTATACTTCGGAGAAGGCTCGAAGAGCGCACTTCATGTTTTGGCAGTCTGGAGCGAAGACAGGCAGGTTTAGCGCAGAGTTAATTCAAACCATGCCGCGTATCGACCACGACAAAGGCGAAGAAGATGTAAGAATGATTCGCTTTGCGTTCATACCAAAGAAAGGCTATGTACTAGGGTTCATCGACTTCGAGCAGATTGAAATGCGCATCTTTGCGCACGAGTCTAAATCAGAACTACTGATTAAGGATTTGAATGGCGGATTCGACCCACATATGGGAACTGTTTATAACGTGTTCGATAAAGCATTAATCGACGCTAACCCAGTTATTCGCGATACATTTCGTTCAATGATTAAAGCCATTAACTTCGGCATCATGTATGGAATGGGAGTCAAAGCATTAACATTCAAAATCAAAGACATGATTTATCGTGCATCACACGTTAATCCTGAAGTGCGTGAAGAATTCGACAAGATTCTCAAAGACGTACCAGGAGTCTTAAGAAAGTATTATTCCAAATATCCAGCCGACGTATATACGAGAGAAGTTATCTCGCAATTGTACAAGCAAGGAAGTGTAGAAATCAGCTTTGATTCCGAACTTATGAATTACAGTAGAATTTACACAGTTCCTAGACAGATGGCATACAAGGCAGTCAACATGATTGTGCAAGGCTCAGCAGCGTATGTCATGAAAGCATCTATGATTCGTGCGCATGACTGGATTAAAAATCACGCACCATGGATTAGCATGCTACTTACAGTGCATGATGAATTGGTATTCGAGATACCAAAAGACAAGCCTTATGTAGCAGCTTTATTACATTTACAAGAATTAATGGAAGATAGGAAGACTTTCAGCATCCCAATTTTAGCATCAATTAAAATGAGCGAAAAGAATTGGGGTTCTGCATATGGTATGGCTATCGACGGTAAATGTAAGAAGCACGGAATGTTAGGAACACCAGACCAATGGAATATAGTTTATTGTCCAGAATGCAAAAAGAAATACGTAGTATGCCCGTCACAATCTAAAGAATCCTTAATGGAGGCATGTATTTAATGGACGAAATGGACAGCGATAATGATGCAATCAAAGAGTTAAGACATGCAAAAGGTAAATGTATGGATTGTAACGGACATTTGAGAGGCAATTACTATCGCTGTCCATCTTGTACTAGGCGAGTACAAGATATAGAAGAACACGAGATAGTATTCTCCGGAAAGGCAGTACAGGTGAGATAATGCCAAAATCATGTGTAGCAATTGACCCATCCATTAACAACTGTGGAATGGCAATTTTCATCGACGATGTATTAGTAAGTCACGACTTACTACATCCATCTAGAGAAGTATTGTTATTAGAGCAACCATCATCAGAACATTACAGAGCAAAGTCTAGGGATATCTGTAATCAAATCAGAAAGATTTACGAGGTTGTAAAGAAGAGAGACCCAAAGACAGTCTTAGTTACAGAAGTCCCTGAACATTTCGGCAACAGCGGTTACATATCCAGAGAAACGGGTAGCGTATTCAAGTTGACTTTCGTATGTGGCATGATTTTTGGTATATCCGAAGATTGCGTAGCATATCAACCTTCTAAATGGAAAGGTCAGCTATCCAAGGAAGTAGTACGCAACAGACTAATTAGAGACTATCCTAATCGTGATATTGAGAACCTAGACCATAACATTGTTGACGCTATTGGCATCGGTCATAAGTATATCAAGGGGAGTGTCTGAGACAGGAGCAATAATGTATTATTATGCGCATCCAGAGTCGGAGTGTATATGGTGTCAAGAAGAGGAATTAGATTTAGACGAAACAGATGGTAATGTAATAGAAATAAGCTGCGAAGAATACGACGAACTAGAGGCTAAAGGATACAGTACAGGAGTAGCAAGATGAAAGGCAATAAAGATTCCCACGGACTTAAAGACCACGAAATTCAAGGTTTAATTAATAGCATCACAGCACAATGTAATCTATGGCTAGTAGGTACTGCGCCACAATCAATGCGAGAGATAGTAGCATCAGGAACTATTAAATACTTAGAAGAGAATAATCTGAGGATAGACAAATGATAGTAAACTGTCACATATGCGGCAAATCAATGGAAGCACAAGTACCCCCTAATACATTAAAATATTGTTGGTTTAAATGCTGCGATTGTTTTAGTGCGAAGAAAGAAGTATGGAAGGCTGAAAGAGAATCATACCCGCCTAACGCAGTAGAGGATTTAAATTTATCAAAGCAAGATAGTATCTTCGTAGAATCAGACGACTTCGCACATGATGTACGATTATACATAGATGGTGACTTCGCAGACGCTGAACAAAAATACAATTATGCTAAGAGATTAGCAGAAAGGTTGAATAAATGAGCTGGGACGCTAATATGATGGCGGCAAGAAAAGAAAGGAATCTTTATATCGTAAAGATTATTACAGATAATCCGTGGGTAGAAATAGTAATGGAAGACATACCTATTAATGGAAATAAAGTACAATACTTGAAAAAAGCAATACTTATAGATAGACATGAACAGATTATGTTAAACTTAGTCTTTGGTAGACCTAGTTAATAGAAAGGATAAATAAGCAATAAGCCTATGGAGCTAGATATTTACTGCAAAGAATGCACATTATGGAACGGCGAATACAAAGGTGGTAGATGTTCCGTATGCGAATTAGAAGCGTAGAAAGAAATTACGAACGCCTAGACATAGGAGATAACTAATGAAACTTCACGAATTACGTTCATGGTGCAATCGAGCACAATTTGCAGATGATAAAGAAGTTGTATTTATCACACCAGACTACTACGAATGCAAGTTAGAAGAATTAACTATAACGAAAGATCAAGTTATTATGCGAGGTAATTAATGAGATTCACACGATATAACGAAGACACACCAGACAGCTACAAGAAAGCAATACACGAACTGTATTGGCGATGGAAAGCCAAACTACGCAAGAATAAGACAAAACGCAGTAAGAAACTGAAGACACCTAAACATAAGAGGTAATTAATGATAGACAATAAGCTAATACTTATGGATATCGTAAGTCTAGAAGATGGATTCAAATACTTCTGGATTGCAAACAAAGGCGCAATGAGCGCTGAACAACTGAGACAGGTTGCCGATTTATTAGACGATATGAATAAAGATTACAAAGCAGAAATAGAAAGCTATTTCGCAAAAACAAAAGGTGAATAATGGCAGTCTATACGAAGTTAATGGAACATCAAAATGATATCGTCAAGTTCTGCAAAGATAAACCATATGCAGGTATCTTTGCAGAATACGGTACAGGAAAGACGTTATGCACGCTAAAGCTAACGGAGGTATGCGGGTGGAGCAAAGTACTGGTTGTATGCTCGAAAACGGCTATTCTAGCCACATGGCCTGCAGAAATAACAAAGCATACGGACTTCAATTATGTTTATTTAGTAGGGACAAAACAGAAAAGAATAGACGCGCTCTCATTGGGTTTGAGGAAAGCACGACAGCAAGGTTCTGCCTATACTGCGGAGTATTTACGGCCGACGATATTTTTGATTAACTTCGACGGAGTTAAATCTATTTACAACGAATTAGTAGCAAGTGGTATGGACGCAATAATCGTAGACGAGTCTACAAAGATTAAGTACCCGACAACAATGCGTACAAAAGTATTATGGGCATTGTCAAAAGGAATACCGAGAAGGTTCTGTTTAACAGGATGGCCTATTACAGAATCGCCACAAGACTTGTACAGTCAGATTAAGTTTTTAGACCGCGGAGTAACATTCGGAAATAGTTATCACGGATTCATGGACAAGTATTTTGCTAAGATAGGTTACAAACGAGTGCCTATTAAAGGCGCACCAGAAAAGATTATTAACGCAATAGGTGGATTCTGCATAAGAGTTACAAATGAAAGTTTGAACTTACCGCCAAAGACATATATTGTTAAAGACATACCGCAATCTGACCAGCAGATTAAAGCTCTGAGACAGCTTAAAGATTACATGCAGATTGATATCGGTAAAGTAAATATCAGCACCGAATACGTGTTTACTAAACTGATTAAGACACTAGAGATTTGCGACGGGTTCATCAAAGATAACTGGTGGAAGTTAGACGGTGATTTCATCAAATGTAATAAGTGCGACTTTGTAGGCGAACATAGCGTAGACGCAGTAAAGACCGAAGATGGTAGGAAGCTACAGAATAGAACTAAATGCCCTAAATGTAGCCACGGCGGTAACTACGAATTAGTTGATACTCAAAAGGATGAAGCATTATTCGATCTATTAGAAGAAATCGACGTAGAACGACATAAAGTAATCATCTGGACACCATTTAAGTTCACATTGCATAAGTTATCTAAATTATGCGACCATTACAAATACCCGCATGTGTTACTGTCAGGAGAGACTGAAGATGTCAAGGGTGTTGTAGATAAGTTCATGTACAGCAAGACAAATATACTTATCGCTACAACTAAGAAAGCATCAGAGTCGTTGAACTTGACAAACTGTAATGTAGCAATCTATTACAGCAACGAATGGTCTTACGACAGACGAGCTAACAGTGAAGCACGTATCTATCGTAAGGGTAGCGAAAAGCACGCAAATGTTATTTACGTCGACTTCGTAACTAAGAATACTTTAGAAGAGCTAGTATTCAATTGCTTGACGAAGAAAAAAGACCTTGTCAATGAATTAAAAGAAATGTTTAAACGTGAAGCAGGTACATGAGGACAAATGAACTTAAAGAAATGCACCGACGAGAAGTTAGCTAGGTTCTACAGACAAAATCTTAAACAGAAGGAGTCTAGAATGGATGACGAATGCGAGATAGAGTTCAGCTGTGATTCATGCGGAGATACATGGACATCAATATTCTGCATAGATGAAGATGGAATAGAGACACCTAAATACGCAAATTATAGTGTATGTCCTCATTGCGGGCAACAAGGAAGCGAATCATGATTGAAGAACAGAGAATTATAGCGATAGGTAATATAGATATATTGCTATACCGTAATCCATCACCGGCTACATTAGACACGCTTATAACGAAATCAGGGGCAATAAAAGTGCTATTAACGACTCACGGTGAAATACTAGCATGGGACGCAAGTTATGCAGAGCATAATGATATCATAACTAAGTTAAGTTTAGAAGGAAGTCGGACATTTAATTTAGGGTTATATCAAACGAGTTATCAAGCAAATATAAAAGATGTATTAGAAAGACAGGCAGAAATACTATGCCGAAGAGGAGTTAAATGACAGTAAGACTATCCTATTCACAAATAGACACATTCAATGCATGTCCTAAAAAGCATTGGTATTCACGAAGATATAAGTCACGTCAGTTTAATATTAACTTCCTAATAGGTAATATAATTCACGAAGGCTTACATCTTACCTACACGAATACAGAAGATTTATTCAACGTACTAGCAGTTAAATTTGACGAGTATGTTGAAAAGGAACGAGAAACACAAATCATCACAGAAGATACAGAAAAGAAGTTAGAAGAATGGAAAGTAATTATATTAGGAATGATTTATGCGTACAATCTAAAATACGCAAAGTTCATGGAAGACCATGAGCACGTATTCAATGAAAAAGAATATATCGTAGATTTAGGCGACGATATCTCTATCATGCTAAAGATTGATAACATTTTAAGAAATAAGAAATCCGGAGAACTGCTAGTACACGAAATAAAAACAACACGAGACTTAAACATAAACTATGTGAATAATATTCAAAGAAGTGTACAGGCATCAATTTATTATCACATAGGACAGATGGTACCAGAGTTTAAGCCGTCTGCGATTGTTTACGATGTACTACAGAAGCCAAGCATCAGAGTTAAGAAAACTGAAGAGTATCAAGACTACCTAGTAAGGTTGCAAGCGTATTATGAAGATGACCCACACGCACACTTACACATGGAAATGATTACTAATCCAGCTATCAAATCAGATGAATTGATTAGAATGATTAAAAGTGTAGGCAAGCGTATTGAAGCAGATGATGCATATAAATCATGGAAAGACTGTGGAATGTGCGACTTCCGCAAGCCATGCTTCAATGAAGACGAGCCACAGTGGCTACTAGCATTTGAGGAGAGAACATAAATGGCAATTACACTACCGACAGAAAAATCAAAACCTAAAAAAGACCCAGCTAAATTAAGATGGCTATTCTACAGCGAGCCAAAAACAGGAAAGACGACATTAGCAGCAGGATTTCAAGACCCATTATTCTTAATCACAGAGAAGTCTACAGAAAGCATTAATGCCTACGAAGTAGAGATTAAGAAGTGGGAAGACTTTACAGAAGTTGTAAAGCTACTCTTAGCAGGAAAGCATCAATACAAAACCGTAGTAGTAGACGTTATCGACGTTCTTTACAGACATTGTATAACGTACTGTTGCGATAGGTTAAAGATAGCACACGTATCAGATATCGGATACGCAAAAGGTTATCACAGCGTAGACAATGAATTCGAGCACTGGATTAACAAGCTCGAAATGTCAGGGTTAGGATTAATCTTTACATCACACTTAGCAGAGAAGGAAATTACCACAAAGACAGGAAGTTTCACAAAGATTATTCCAGGATTGCAAAAGCGCGGTAGAGATATACTTGAACCAAAGGTATCGGCTATTGGGCATTTGCGATGGGAGAAGATTAAGAAAGAAGGAACTGTAAAGTTAGAGTATGATGAGAAATTAGTTTTAGTATTTAAACAAACAAGTGAATTGTTAGTAGGTGACAGAACTGGTATGCTCCCAGATAAAGTTATGCTGCATACAATTCCAGAAGGGACGGTGAAGACAGTAGAAATGGTCGAAGAGTATGGGCGAAAGAATTTCGAGTTGCTCTGCGGATATTTCAAATAAAGAAAGACAAAACTACAGAAATACCAAGACAGAAAGACACTATTATTAACCTCTAACCAAAAAGGAGAAACACCATGGCTGAAGACAAGAATGTTGCAGCAGAGCTCGACGCATTGCAGGACATGTACGAAAAGACAGCAGCAAAGACATTCTCGTCGATTCCTGACAACAACTACATTGCGACAATCACGAACATGAAAGTTGCAAAGACCCCGTCGGGAAAGATTCAAGCGCAGATTAAGCACACGATTGTGGAAGGCGAGTACGCTGACAAGTCCCAGATGCAATTCTTTACCATCGACAACGAGGAAGGATTCGCATACTTCAAGGGATTTGCACAGGTTGTCGGTATGGAGCTTCCGGCAAAGATGAGCGACCTGCAAGCTGCAATGAATGACTACGTAGCTGCATTCTCAGGCACGTTGAAGATCACAGTGAAGGAAGGCACGTCGAAAGACGGTACGCCTAGCAGATTCAAGAATGTCTATGTGAATGGATTTCACGAATCTCCGATAAGCGCATAAAGTAGTTCAATGGCGGTGTCAGCATAAACTATCGGGAACCTGCAATTAGCTGCGAAATCAATTATCCGAGCCGCCTTTTTTTTTATTAAACCTATAAAGCAGGTGACAATTGTATATCAAATTCGCAAGTATCTTTGATGCGGCCAATTATAAGCGCAAGATATTAGTTCAATGTCTTGTTACAGGGAAAAGTGTAGAAGCCTATCTTATCCCTAAGCGGATAAAAGTAAGATGCGCGCAGACAGAAAACTGCGGAACATGTAATATGAACGGCGAAGAAATAGAAGTAACAGCAGAACAAGATAACATCTTACCATTTATTGATGCAGCAAAATCAAGATTCCCATCAATCATGAAGGCTATGATTAAAAGACAATGCAAGTCATTAGTCTTTGATACATTAGAAGTACAGAATGTAGAACGTATATTCATTTCACAACCAACAGGAAGATTTAGAGATAAGCACACATCTACACACATAGCCTATTATGTAGGTTATGGTATTGACGCAAATCTTAACTACGACTTTACAGGCTACCCAACAGTAGACCCTGAGAATCAAGGAGTGACAGTAGTATTCGACAAAGCTAAAAAATTAAAAACCGACATCGAGACATTCAAACTAACGAAAGAAATACATGAACAATTACAACAGTTTGAAATACCTAATAAAACAGCAGAAGCTATCTTCGATAAGCTTCATAAATTATATGAAGTATATGCGCATAACATAACACAAATCTACCACAGATTTGAGATGCACTTAGCAATTGACCTCGCCTTTCACACAGCCATATCTTTCAAGTTTGCTAATGAGACTGTCCATAAAGGATGGGCTGATATATTAGTAATTGGAGACGGTAGAACTGGTAAGGGATTCGTAGCTGAGCGTATGGCGCAGTATTATAATATCGGAGAAGTAGCTAGCGGAGATAACTGCACACTAGCAGGATTAATTGGAGGATGTACACAGGTTAAGTCGCAATGGACAGTATCATGGGGTAGAATACCACTCAATGATTTAGGACTACTAATCTTAGACGAAGCAAGCGGATTAGGTGATAGCTGGCAAGCATTATCGAGAGTACGTAGCGAAGGCGTAGCAGAAATCGACAAAATCATCAAACAAGAAACCAACGCACGAACAAGGCTAATAGCACTAACAAATCCAGCTAACAGAAAGATATCGCAATTCTCTTACGGAGTTCAAGCAATTAAAGAAGTAATTAAAGCACCGGAGGACATAGCAAGATTTGATTACGCGTTAGTCGTAGGAGATAACGAAGTATCGGATGAAGAAGTTAATAAGATAAGAACAGCATTACCTGAGATAAACTCTAGAGAGGCAGACCAGCATCTAATCTTATGGGTATGGTCTAGGCAGACAGATGAAATTGAGTTTACAACTAAAGCTGTAGAAGCAATCTATGACTTAGCAATTCGTATCGCTAAAGTGTATGTCTCAGACATACCACTAATTCAAGGAGCGAATGTACGAATTAAGTTAGCTAAGATAGGATTAGCATTCGCAGCTAGGTGCTACTCAAACAGGGAGAATGGTAAGTATCTAGTAGTGGACGAAGTTCATATAAACTGTGCATACATTTTCCTCAACACAATTTATAAAAAGCCAGTTAGCGGATATTACACAATGTCACAGCTGACAAAGTCATTAAGTAGCAACTATAACATCGAAGACATAAGTGCTATCGACGCATACTTATCATCATTTGCTGGAGGCAACAGAGCAGAGTTATGTAAGTGTCTGATAAATAATAATGTGATAACTGTTAAAGATATCGCAGAGCATTTAAACTTCGACCCAGCTATTGCACAAGAAGTAATATCAAAGCTATTAAGATATAACATGATAGCTAAGAAGTTCCAGAATTGTTATATCAAGAATAAACATTTCACCGACTGGCTTAAAATTCAAGTACTAAAGGAAAATAAATTGGAGGATATAAATGGATGATACAGTTACGGAAGCAGAAGCAGAAAGAATGGGATTAATACAGTTAACAACCGATGCAATGAACACACCTAAAGAAATGGTTTATCTAGAAAAAGAGATTACACGAATCATGCAGGACAAAACTAGAAAAGCAGCAATAGTCAAAAAAGGAATCTACTTAGCGTTATGGGTCGATGACGCAGCAGAGAGATTATTCAAAATAAAGTCAGGAGCTTATAGTGGTATTTGATATCGAAAAGGCGCGAGCATTAGCTAAAGCGGCATTAGAAATACCGCCAGAAGAGAAGACAGTAAGAGTCAAAGCACCGAAGAGTATAAGCACTAGAACAAAGAATGTTTCAGGAATGAATAAAGAAGTAGTAGAAACGAAATCCGAATTTGAGGATGTAAGGCACTTAGTAGAATACCTACTTACCAAGCATCCTAAAATAAGGTATGAGCAATCCCAAGTAATCATATCAAAACACTTTCCAGGAAAGAATTATGATGCTGGAGGATTTACTTGGTATAAACTAGAGATGCAGAAGACAGGTAAAGCTAAGTACCACGAACAAATAGCTAAACAATTAATCGACACAGAAAAGGAGACTACATAATGTTAAGAAATCCATTCGTACCAAAGTTCGACCTGAAAAAGGTAATGGAACAAGCACCAAAAGAATCCAAAGTTAAAGAAATTGCGCCGAAAGCAGTAAGCAGCTTAGCCATCGCTAGCAAATCAAATAGCGGAGACTTCCCGTCTAAGCTTGCATTAGTAGGATATATGTTTATCACAAATCCCACTATTACAGCTGATGAATTAGCCGCAGTAGTAGAAGCCGAGTATCCTAGAGCATTTGCATTACAGAGAGAAAATGGCGAATATGAGATTGTATCGCAAGATGAAGCGCAAGAACAGCATAAAAGGATTATGGAGCACTACAGCAGGAATATCTCTGCGTACACTAAAAGGGCAAAGCCGTCAATCTACGACTTACTGTTTAGAGTACAGCCGAATGGCGAGCTGTTACTGGTAGGAGGTAAGCCGATTCAGCAGAAATATCAGAAATCGCACTACGCACAATACGTAGGAGCGATGTTAGAAGGAAAGAACTCTTCTAAGTGGAAGGCAATTCTTAAAGACCCCAAGTT
>Ga0315273_10000177_pt1 | contig 60022 bp, 47 predicted proteins | sample YL17G02_0_MG_FD_205753 | JGI IMG/M metagenome (GOLD analysis project Ga0315273, IMG submission 205753) | Sediment microbial communities from Yellowstone Lake, YNP, Wyoming, USA - YL17G02_0 | ecosystem: Environmental > Aquatic > Freshwater > Lake > Sediment | place: USA: Wyoming | collected... | reverse complement strand
GCCGACCCCTCCGATTCGGCGGCACGGCAGGCCGCCCACAGGCGAGCATGCAGGTAACGATTCGATTGTTCGCACGGCTGCGCGACATCGCAGGTGCAGCCGATCTGGTGCGTGACGTGCCCGAAGGCGCCACCGTGGAAACGGCATGGCAGGCCCTCGCCACAGAGTTTCCGGCGATGGCGCCGCATCGCGCCTCGCTGTCGGCCGCCGTCAACGCGGAGTACGCGCGATTCACCCGGGCGCTGGCCGGGCGCGACGAGGTGGTCTTTCTCCCTCCGGTGTCGGGGGGGTGATGGATGAACCCAGAAGTGATAGGCCGGGTCTTCCGCCTTCGCGTAACGCTTCGGCGGACCACCGGTAGAGGCGCCATTCGGGCGGGCACGGGGGCCCGCCCCTACCGAGCCGCGCGGGAGCGGTAGGGGCAACCCCCCGTGGTTGCCCAACTTCTCTCCAACGGTCTACTGTCTACTGACTGTCGTCTACCGGATATTGAGTGGTGCTCCACATGTTAGATAAGCTGAATTCTGTCGAAGCGAAATACGAGGAACTGCTCGCGCTGCTGGGAGCGCCCGGGGTGCAGTCGGACGCGGGCCAGTACCGGACCAACGCAAAGGCGCTCGCCGAGATCGAGCCCGTCGTCGAGCGTTTTCGCGAGTACAAGAGCGTCACCTCGCAGATCGCCCAGGCCGCGGAACTCGCGAAGACCGACGACCCGGAGATGCGGGCACTGGCGCTCGAGGAAGTGCCGCCGCTCAAGGCCAGAGCGGAACTCCTGATCGCGGAGATCAAGCTGCTACTCGTGCCCAAGGATCCGAACGACCACAAGAACGTCGTCCTGGAAATCCGAGCGGGCACCGGCGGCGACGAGGCGGCGCTGTTTGCGGCCGACCTGTTCCGGATGTACAGCCGATTCGCGGAGCGGCAGGGTTGGCGTGTCGAGGTCTTGTCGACGAGCGAGAACGGCATCGGCGGCACCAAGGAAGTGGTCGCGAGCATCGAAGGCAAGCTGGTCTACAGCCGGTTGAAATACGAAAGCGGCGTGCACCGGGTTCAGCGGGTTCCGGCGACCGAGGCGAGCGGCCGGATCCATACGTCGACCGCAACGGTGGCCGTGCTGCCGGAGGCCGAGGAAGTCGACGTCGCCATCGAGGCGAAGGACCTCCGCGTTGACACGTTCTGCTCGAGCGGTCCGGGCGGCCAGAGCGTCAACACGACGTACTCGGCGGTGCGGATCACGCATCTCCCGTCGGGCCTGGTCGTCTCGCAGCAGGATGAGAAGTCGCAGGTCAAGAATCGATCGAAGGCCATGAAGGTGCTGCGAGCGCGACTCTACGAGATGGAGATGCGCAAGCAGCAGGCAGCCATCGCCAAGGACCGACGCAGTCAGGTCGGCACCGGAGAGCGTTCCGAGAAGATCCGGACGTACAACTTTCCACAGAGTCGGATTACGGATCATCGGATCAACTTCACGACGCACCGGTTGATCGACGTGCTCGACGGCAACGTGAGCGAACTGATTGACGAGGTGGTCACGTATTACACGGCCGAGCAACTGAAGGAAGTCACGACGGTCGGGGAAAGTCAGTAGACGGGATTCGGGGTTCGGGATTCGGGATTCGGACCGGCCGACCGGTGGCGCGGCGATTCGCGAAGCGGCCCCTCGAACCGAGCCGACAGCCAGCCCTGAGCGAAGTCGAAGGGCGAAGTCTGCAAAACGGGCCGATAGGGCCAGGACAGGCAGGGGGATTGGGGCCCCGGAACGTCAGGTCGGCAACACCCCCCGGTAAGGTCCGTTTTGCCGGCTCGCGTGAGCGGGGACGCGGAGCGAAACGCAGCGCCGCCCCTCGTCCGGCTTCGGCGAGCGCTAGGCCATGACCAACACGATCATTCTCCATTCGCTCATCCAGCATGCAAGGCAGCGCCTCGAGCACGCCGGCATCGAACCGGTCGAGGCCGCGCTCGACGCGCAGTTGCTGGCGCGACATGCGCTGGGTGGATGGGAGCGGGGCCAACTGATCGCCAACTGGCGCGAGCCGGCCCCTGCTGGATTTGTCGAACGGTTTGACCCGCTCGTCGACCGGCGCGAACGCCGAGAACCCACCGCCTACGTCACGGGACACCGCGAGTTCTGGGGCATCGAGATCGAGGTCGAACCCGGCGTGCTGATCCCACGGCCCGAAACCGAGTTCATCGTCGAGGAAGCGCTCGCGCGTCTCACTCCGAGCCCCGAACCCCGAACCCCGATCCGAGAACCCTGTCCGATAGTCCAAGCCCTCCGCATCGCCGACATCGGAACAGGCAGCGGCTGTCTTGCCATCGCGCTGGCTCGCTGGCTGCCGACCTCACACGTCGTCGCCACCGACGTGTCGGCCGCCGCGCTCGTTATCGCGGCCCGGAACGTCTCCCGTCACGAGGTGCGAGACCGCGTGAGGCTCGTGTGCTGCAATCTGCTCGACGCGACCGCCGGGCCGTTCGACCTCATCGTGTCGAACCCGCCATATATCCCAACCGGCGATCTGGCCTCACTGCAGCCTGAGATCCTGAACTATGAACCGAGGCTTGCGCTGGACGCGGGATCAGATGGCCTCGACCTGATTCGACGTCTCGTGCCGATGGCCGCCAGCAGGCTCGTACCTGGCGGGTGGCTCATCTTCGAGTTCGGCGATGGCCAGGCGGCCGGCGTGCGGGAGATCATCGCGGCCGAACCGCGCCTCGAAGTGGTAGCATTGCGCGACGACCTCGCTGGGATTCCCCGCATCGCCATCGCACGGCGACACGTGAACGCGTAGGGGCCGACCCCCGTGTCGGCCCGTCGAAAGGTCACGCCATGAGCTGTCTGTTCTGCCGTGTGATCAGTGGCGAAATACCCGCCAGCAAGATCTACGAGGACGATGCGCTCGTCGCATTCCACGACGTCAATCCGCAGGCGCCCGTCCACGTGTTGATCGTGCCGCGCAAGCACATCGCCACCCTCAACGACGTCACGCCAGATGACGAAGCGCTCGTCGGCATGATGCAGACCCGTGCGGCCGCACTCGCCCGCGAACTGGGCGTCGCCGAACGCGGCTATCGCACCGTGTTCAACTGCAACAGCGAGGCAGGCCAGACCGTGTTCCACATCCACCTGCACCTGCTCGGCGGACGCCCCATGGCCTGGCCGCCAGGGTAAGAGGGCACGGCCTGCCGTGCCCCGACGGCGCATTCCTGGGATCACCACGCTCCCGCGTGGCCACGCGGGGAGATCGCCCGATCACGCGTCGAAGCGTGAGACCGTGCGCGGCTACTTCACCACCGTCCTGACGTCGAAGCTGGGCGGGTACTCCGGGTGCTTTATCATTGCGCATCCGCCCTGATCAGATTCGGGCCCAACCAACGAGGCTACAGGTCGTGGCTCGAGAACGGCGGAGCGGGCCCATTCACCAGCCACAACGAGCGGGGGCCAGAAGGATGATCGGGATCCACGTCAGGCTCAGGACGCGTTGCCTGATTGCGACGATCTCGCCTGGCCTATCGAGGGCGACGTAGCCATTGATCGCGCCCGGTCTTCGAGCGTTCCCCGTCTTCCCCCGCGCGTGCGACGCGTGAACATCTCGGGATAGGCTTCCCCGAACAGGTGGTTCACCAGTGACCGCCGCCGCTGGTACCGTTCGAAGTTGCGCTCCGGATCCTGCACAGCAGACAGGAACGCCCGAATCGGACGGAGCACGTACTTCTTCACGTAGTAGACCCACGGCAATACGGCCGACCATCCCACGGGCCCAGCCCACAGCTTGACGTAACGCTGATAGTAGAACCAGCGCCAGTACTCGAGCTCCCAGGGACTCATCCAGTCAGTACGTGTGTTTGCCCAGAACCCGTCGTACCGGCGCAGGTCGTGCCCGGCCACGTAGCCGCCTGCCTCCAGCACCACGCGCTGCCGGGTGTTTGGATACGGGTTGAGCATGAAGTCCGCGATCGACAGGCCCTGCTCCGCGCACCACCGGAAGTGCCGCTCGATACTTTCCGGCGTCTCACCCGGCAGGCCGAAGATGATGCCGGCCGTGGTAATCATCTTGTGCTTCCGGAGCACCTCGATCGCCGCGTGCGTGTGCTCGGCGGCGTCGCCGGTCTTCCGGCCGACGTCCATGCTCTGCACGCGGTCGCGATCGATGGTCTCCACTCCCAGGAAGACGATCCGCATCCCGGCGGCCGCCATCGCCTCGACCACGTCCGGCCGGGTGGCCACCACACGCGGCGGCAGTTGGACCATGTACAACGCACGGTGGTAGCCGTGCTCGATGATGGCCTGGCAGACACGAAGGAGGTGGTTCGGATCGAGGCCGAGGTTGTCGTCCGAGAGGGCCAGGGTGTTGGCTCCATGACGCAGCGCATCCTCGATCGACGCCAGCGTGTACTCGATCGGAAACCGGCGATACGTCCGGCCGTACATCCCGGTGATCGAGCAGAAGCTGCAGTCCAGGGTGCAGCCGCGGCTCGACTCGAACATGTCGATCCGGCGCCCGTAGAACGAGAAGTCCTTCCACACGCGGACCGCACGCGTCGGCGCCTTGAGCCGGTCGAGATCGAGGTTTGGCCGCCGCGAGTTGTGGACCCACTCCGGGCCCGTCCGAAACGACAGACCGAGCACGCCATCCAGCGGTTGCCCAGCCTCGCGTCGATCGAGGTAGTCCCCGAGTGTCGCCTCGCCCTCTCCGCGAACAAGGAAGTCGAACAGCCTCCCCTCCGGAGACGTGGTGATCTCCTCGTGGCCGGTGGTGGCGTGATAGCCGCCGAGACCAATCTTGATAGCGGGATCGGTGGCGCGCACGCACTCCGCCGCCCGGCAGGCCGAGTAGTACTGGAAGGCCATGGCCGACAGTCCGACCACCTGCGGCCGATACTCGCGGATCACCGCCGCAATCGCCTGCGGGACGCGCTTCCGTTGGGTGATGAGGTCGGCCTGTGTGATCGCATGTTGGGGAATGTTCGCGGCGAGCAGCGGTCCGGGGACACCGGGCATCTTCCAGTGCTCGTCGAAAAAGTGCGGCGTGATGTCGGGCATGCTGAAGACGACCGTGCGCATGTCTCTCCCTCTCAGATCTCGTTGCCCTGGGGGCGAAATCCATCTGCTTGGGCCACGAGTCGGTCGAACTCCGCGCGAAGGATGTTCCTGGCCAGCTCCAAATGGGGCTGCTCCAGCAGCCGGCGGAGCCAGTCGACCAGCAATCGGATTGATGATGCGAGCGCGCCAGCCCTGTCAGCGTAGTGGCGGCACTGGTCCGGGTCAAGGGACACGCGCGATTCGACAGGCGCGACTCGACAGGTGCGACTCGACGGGCGCGATTCGACGCGCGTGATTCGGTGCTAGAATCGCCCGTCCTTCCCGACGACGACCGCACGGGGGTGGTCCGCCGCCTCATGATGGCGACGCATCTGGCCGGATCACTGAGGTCTTGTATGCCCAATGACGCGGGTTCCGCCAGGCAGGTCGTCGTGCTGCTGGTTGATGGGATCTGCGTCGACGTTCTGCGCGGACTGCTCGAGCAGGGCCACCTGCCGTCGATGGCACGGCTGTTCGATGCGATCGGGGGTGGAAGCCAGGTCGGAGCCGCGGCCCAGGTACGCACGCTGTGCAGCGTGTTTCCCTCGACGACGGGCCCCGCCCACCTCCCGTTTGTGACCGGCCGTTACCCCGGGCCGTGCAACCTGCCGGGCATCCGGTGGCTGGACCCGGCTCGGTATGCTGGCTCGCCGCTCTCGCTGTCACGTTTCCGCAGCTACATGGGGCCGGGGGCGCTGCTCCTTGCGCACGACGTGCATCCAGGCGTTCGTACGATCTTCGACGTGGTCCCCGACCACGCCTGCGCGGGCGGCAACTTCCGCCGCGGTGTGCAGCGCTCGCGCAACCTGACGCGCTGGAGCAAGCTGCGCGAGCCGGTGATCAGCTTCTTCACCGAGCAGTGGGACAGGCTCGATCGGGAGGCGGGTCGGGCTGTCGCGGGTGCGGTCCGTCGCGGCACGGAGTTGGTGTTCGGCGTCTTCTACGCGGCCGACTCGCTCGGGCACAAGCATGGCCCGTTTCACGAGACGACACGCACGGCGTACCGGCGGATTGATGCGGCGCTTGCCGACCTTGCCGACAACGTGTGTCGCCAGCCAGCCGAACGCCGGCCGTTCGTGCTGCTCGTGTCGGATCATGGTCAGTCGGAAACGCAGCGCCATCTCGACCTGCACGGTCTGGTTGAGCGAGTCGTGGGGTCCACGCTGGCCCACCCGACCATCTGGCGCGGCCTGTTCGGCGCCGCTGCGGCGGTGATGGTCTCGGGGAACGCCATGGCGCACGTCTACCTGCGCGGACGACGCTGGGGCGAGAGGCTGGCGCTCGATAATCCGTCGGCGGAAGCCGCACGGTTGATCGAGGCGCTGCTGGCCGAAGACGCGGTTGACCAGGTGATCGGCCGCGGTTCGACCGGCGGCGCCATTGTCCTGTCGCGTGACGGCCGGGCGCGCATCGAACCATCGCCGGGCGGCATCAGGTACCAGGTGACGGCCGGGATCGATCCGTTTCTCTATCCCGCATCGTTTAGCGGCACGCGAAGCACGCACGAGTGGCTCGATCTGACGTGGGAGTCCAGGTACCCCGACGCACCGGTGCAGGTGCTGCAGATTCTCGAGTCGGCGCGGGTAGGACATCTGGTAGTCACGGCGAAACCAGGGTGGGACCTGCGCGCCAGGTACGAGAAGCCGCGACACGCGGGGTCGCACGGCTCGCTCCATCGCGACCACATGATGACGCCGTTGCTCGCGAGCGGGCCGCTTCGTCCGGGTCCGGGCCGAACCGTAGACGTGTTCCCGACCGTGCTCCAGGTGATGGGTCTTGACGTGCCGCCCGGCCTCGATGGCGAGTCGCTCTGGACTGGGTAGTCACGAGGACGCGTCGCCACGCCGCGCGCCGGCATCACATGGGGGTAACTGGGCAGGGACTCGGGAGCGCGGACGTTGGGGTCTGACCCCATTTCCCGTGGCCCCATTTCCCGCAGAATTCAAGGCAGGCTATTCGGAAGGCACCTCGAACGCGGGACGCCCGGGGGCGTCGCGAACGTAGGCCCTCCACCAGTGCGTGTAATTCATCACCAGGTGGAGGAGTGGGTGGCGCCAATTCGCGCGAAGGCGCCAGGCAATCGAGCGGAGCGAGTAGACGCGCCTGCGGAACAAGACGTCCAGCACGTCGAAGTCCTCTTTCGACAGCGACGGGTGCTGCCACACGAGATTCGATCCCGTATAGTGCTCCCAGTCTCGATCGACAATCCGGCCTCCAGCCTCGATCCGCTCGTAGAACGGCGTGCCGGGAAACGGCGTCAGGATACCGGTGCTCAGCATCATCATGCCCGTGCGCTGCGTGAAGTGATACACGCGATCCCACGTCTCCTTCGTGTCGCGCTCGAAGCCGAACATGAAGCCGCCCGCCACGCTGACGCCGTGACGCTGCAGCGTTCGAATCTGTTGTTCGTACACCGCAACCTTGTTGAACCGCTTGTGCGACTGGTCCAGCGTGTCCTGGTCGAGCGACTCGATGCCGACAAACAGGCTCGAGCAGCCCGACCGGACGGCGAGGCGGAGCAGATCCTTGTCGCGGGTGGCGAGTTCCAGCGAGGCCTGGCTGCCCCAGTTGATCTTGAGCGGAACCAGCGCCTCAAACAATTCGTAGGCGTACTGCCGCGAGAAGAAGATGTTGTCATCGACGAAGAAGAAGATCTTCGACGGGAACTGGCGGATTTCTTTCACCACCTGTTCAACGGGCCGCGCCCGGAACTTCCCGCCGTACAAATGGGTGACTGTACAAAAGTCGCATCCGAGCGGGCATCCTCGGGTGGCTTGCACGACCTGCGCGTTGAACGTGGAGGACGACACGCCGAACAGGTCTTTGCGCGGGATCGGTGTCTCGGCGAGATCGAACAGGTGCTCGGGTCGATACACAGGGGCCAGCGTCCCGTTCGCGAAATCGCGCATCAGGCGCGGCCAGACGGACTCAACTTCGTCAATCACGACGGCGTCGAAGTGCGCGGCGCATTCCTCCACCACGAACGACGCGTGGCTGCCGCCGCAAATCGTCGGGATCCCGCGCGCGCGGAAGCTGTCGGCCAGTTGGTACCCGCGCGTGGCCTGGCAGGTCATCATCGTGATGCCGACCAGGTCGGCGTGCTCGTTCCGATCGACGGGCTCGAATTCCTCCTCGACGATGCGGATGTCGTCGAAATAGGGAGTCGCGAGGGCCGCGACGACAGCCAGACTGAGGGTGTGCACGCGTTTGCCCTTCGAATAGGTCAACTCGGGTGCGGCCGGCGCGATAAGCAGCAGTTTCATACGGGGGCGGATCTCCTGATCCCGACCGAGCGGCGCCGAACGATGGTCTGGCTCACGATTGGTCCGGAAGCGGCGGTGTCACAGGATCTGCCTGCCCGCCGGCGGGCCGGATCAGCCTCATTCGGATGGTGGAGAACGCCCAGAGGACCCACGGCGTGGTGGCTCCCAACGCCGCCAGCCAGGCCATGATCCAGGCCTGCCCGACAAGGCTGGCAGCCACAGCTATGTACGCGAACGCATCGCGGCGGAACAGGAACCGCACGTTGCCGGGAAACCGCGCTGTCGCCTGCGGCCGGTCTCCATGCTCCCACGGCCACAGGAACGCGTTGAGGTCGCCGCGCCGGTGCTTGGTGATCAGCCCGTGGTACATGATCGCGGCAGTGATCACAAGGCCGGCGGCCATGATCACCGCCAGCCCCAAATACGTGTCGGAATGCCACGTGCGCCAGCACCCGATGGCCATTCCCACCGTAAACACCAGGTTGGTGATGTCGTCCGACACCGTGTCGCACCATTCCCCGAGGCGCGACTCGAGCAGCTTCACCCTCGCCAGTTCACCATCAATGCCATCGAGGATATTGCTGATCTGGTACAGAATGGCACCGAGCAACAGCCACCAGTAGCCGCCTGCCGCGGCGCACAGACCCGACAACAGGCCGACGGAGCCCGCAGCCAGCGTGGCCTGATTGGGCGTGACGGACAAGCCGGCAAGCCACGACGTGATCGGAAGCGAGACGTAGCGGTTGTACTTGGCGAATTCGCCGTCTGCCTGTTTCCGCAGCGAGCGAAGCAGAAATGAGACGGCGCGAGTCCTGTCGGTGTCAGACACAATCTGAACCATCTGCGGGGCCGGTACCGTCCGCGTGAGGCGGCCCTGCCGCGCCAACGCCTCCACGAGCCCGGCCTTGTCCAGATGCGCGTGTGCGAGAAGCGCCAGCCTGCCGATCACGATCGGACTCGACACCTCTGAACCGCCCTCGTCGTCGGCAACCACCGCATGATCGGACGGGACGACCATCGTCGCCACGTCGGGCAGGGTGAGCCCGCACGAGAGGTTGCCTGGCCAATAGAGCACATCCGCGCTGGTCTCGGGCAGCGCCGAGGCGATGACGCCGAGCGTCCGGTCCGTCTCTTCGATCCACGAGACTGCGAGCCTGCCCGAAGCCTGGGGGCGCATGCGAAGATGTCGCTCGATCGAGTCGGCGAGCAACCGCCGGTCGTCGGGATCAACCAGAAGCCAGGCGTGCCGGAATCCGGCGCGTTCGAGAAGCAGCAGGTTACGGACGAGAACGGGGAGGCCGCAGACGACTGCCAGGGCTCCCGAGCAGCCCGGACGATGACGATCGCGGACATCGAAGACGACCACGCGCTCGCCCACTGTCATCGTTGACCGCCCGTCCTGCGTAAAGTTGGTGATATCATCATCCCCTCACCCAGTCTCTCATATTCATGCGGATATCACTCTCCCTCGTGCGTACGCTTGCGGCCAACCTGGTCCGGGCCCGAATCGCCCGCCGGACGTTCGTGTCGCCGTTCGCGGTGGCGTGGCACGCGACCAACGCGTGCAACCTCCGGTGCAGCTACTGCGATGACGGCCGCGGCCGTCGCTACCCGGACCTCGGGGGGCGGGTGATGGCGACCGCCGAGGTGAAACAGGTGCTCTCGCTGGCCCGCGAGGCGGTGTCGGTTCTGTACATCACCGGCGGAGAGCCGCTGCTGCGCAACGACCTGACCGAGATCATCGCCTGGGCGAAGCGTGACGCTCGATTCGGCTTCGTCGGCCTGGCCACCAACGGGACGATGCTGCACCGGCAGGAGTCGATTCTGGAGCACGTGGACGAGATCGAGATCAGCCTCGATTCGCTCGACCACGAGGCGTACGACTCGGTGCTTAACGCCGGAGCGGGTACGTCCAGAACGATCGTGGATGCGGTGTTGCGGTATCACGAACTCGCCCCGGAGTACGGCTACCACCTGGGCGTGACGTGCGTGGCGATGCCCGGCCGCATCCGGCACGCGTGCGATGTCGTCCGATTCTGTTTCGAGCGGGGCATTCCTTGCGGCGTTCTGCCGCAGTCGAAAGGACCGTACCCCGAGGCCGGCCTCCGGAACGACCCGGACTACGTTCGGCTCATCGATGACATCGTGACGGCGAAGCGCCGCGGGGCCCCGGCCTGCGGCAGCTACTCCTACTACTCGCACATCCGGGATTTCCGAGCATTCCGCTGCTACCCGACAGTGGTGCCGCGGATCTCTCCCGACGGCGACCTGTACTACCCGTGCTCACCGCGCGGGACCGTGGCCGGCAACCTGGTGGGAGCCCGTTCGTTCGCAGAGACGCTCGCCGAAGGTGTGAGGCGCCACGGTTCGGTGCCGTCCTGCGACGCCAGGTGCTTCGCGAGTTGCTACATCGAGACCTCGAACGCCATCAACGCCCCGCTGGCCATGCTGCGCGAGCGGGTCCGGTTCGCTCGCCACACCAGGCTCGAGCGTATCCGGCCCCGTCTGTCGGAATTCCCGCGCGCCGATCTCGGAGCCTGACGGCCTCGGAGCCTGACGGGCTACTTCTCAGCGTCGAACTGGCGCAGGCTGGTGTCGACGCGCACGTCGGGGCTGACTGCCTTGCGTACGATTTCGCGCATCTCGAGTACCGGGCTCGCCAGCCGCAGGCGAAGCGCCTGCTCATCGGGAAACTGCGCGGCGCCCTCGGTCCAGGTTCGACGGGCGCGCTCCAGATCGTGGAAGCGCCAGTAGTAGGTATCGCCGAGCGCCACGTAGGTGCGCGCGAAATACGGGTTGGCCGCCTCGGTCTTCTGGGCCGCGAGCGCCCGTTCCAGATCGTCAGCCGCGTCTTTCCACACGCCGAAGATGTTCGGGTAATAGAGGCGGGCCACGCCGCGCGTGTAGTACGCCAGCCACGTGCGGCGAAGCGCGAGCGCCTTGGTAAACTGCTGCACGGCCGACCGTCCGAGCAGCGCCTGACGAAGATCGCTCGACGGCGGGATCTTGTCGATGTACGCGAACCCGAGGTTGATGTGGGCGTGTGCCGACGCGGAATGGGCCTTGACCAACCTTTCGAAGAACTCGATCGAGCGATCGAACTGCTCGCAGCGGATCGCCGCCTGCCGATAGCGCGCGCCGAGCTGCAGATCGTCGGCAGCGGCACCGACAGCCGACTCGAGCACCGAGAGTTCCTGACGGCACGCCTCGGCGTTCGACCGTGCCGCCTGCGGTGCGGCCGGCCCGCGCGCGCGGCGCGACCGGGCACGCGCGGATTCTGAAAACAACACGGCCGATCCCGAAAACAGCAGAACGGCGATCGTCAAACGCGTGGCGGCCTGAGAACGCATCAATTATCGCTCCAAGCGGATGATGAAAGCGATCCGCCGCGGGCTGGTGTTGTAGAAGTCCCCGAACGCAGGCGAATCGACGTTGTTCTGCACGTTGTGCGGCGTGAACGTGTTCAGGACATTAGTCACCTTGAGGCCAAGCCACGGCGTCCACTTGAACAGGTGCACCTGCCGCTCGACGGCGACGTCTACGACGGCGACCGACGGAAAGCGGCCCGCACGGTTGCGCGCACCGACGAACTGCTGCTCCTGGTTGACGGCCGAGTAGGGAAACCCGCTCCTCCACTCGACGGCGGTCATCACGAACCACACCTTGCCGGGCCGCGCATGCGCGCGCAGCACCAGCCGGTTCGGCACATCAGCGGGCAAGGGGCCGGACTGGTTGGGGCGCACCAGCGGGTCACGTTCCGAGCCAAAGAGCGATCCGTACGCGTTCAGGTCTCCTGACGCCGACGACCTGACGTAGGACGCACGCACGTCGGCGCCCGGGCTCGGCGAGTAGCCCGCGCTGATCTCGGTTTCGACATAGCGAGATCGGCCGCCGCTCGACAGGACCAGCGCCTCGTTGCCAGGGGTGTTGCGGACATTCACGATCAGTTCGTCCCGCCCGATCCGATCGAGATGCCCGACGCGCACCCACGCGGTCGAGGACAGCTTCACGTCGTAGGCGATGTTCCAGGTCCGGCTGTGCGGCGTGCGCAAGTCGCCTTCGACGACGTGGCGAAACGCGGCCGGCGGCCCGAGTGGAGTGGTGCCGTCCCTGGCGAATTGCGTCACCACCTGGGTTTCGAGCTGATCGAACACCTGCACGTTGAGCGGCGCCCGTTCGTAGAAGATCCCGACCCCGGCGCGCAGCATCATCGACTGGCGCGGACCGAACGAGAAAGCCGCGCTGACCCGCGGGGTGAGATTCACCTGACCAAGCAGGCCGTCGCGATCCACGCGGGCGCCCAACTCCAGCATCAGCGGCCGGAGCGGCTGCCACCGATCCTGAACGAACACGCTGCCGTTGATCGCCGAGATGTTCTGCGTGGTTGGACTGCCGAACTCTGTGGCGCTGGCGAGCGTGCCATCCTCGCGGTAAATCAGGACGGGCCGACTCCGGCTCGTGCCTTCGGCGCGGGCGGCGGTCAATTGACCACCAACCTTCACCATGTGGTCGCCACCGCGCTGGCTGGTGAACCACGACATCGATTCGGTCCACTGGAACGCCTCTGACGTCCGCTCCATGGTGTTGAAGTAATTGCCTCGGTTCCCCTCGGGACGGATCTCCATCGCCGCCGCCCCCTGCGCATCGATTCCGGCGGTGTAGTGGCCAAGACTGACGGTACTCGAGACCAGCGCCCGTGGCGTCAGAGTCACCATGTCGGTCAGCGACGCCATGTAGATGTGCTGCCGCTGATCAAAGGTGACCACGAACGGATTGAACTTGTCGAGGTTGGCGGCCGTCACTTTCTCCGGGAAGAGGCTCAGGGTTCCGCTCAGCGTGTGGCCGGGGCTCAGCACGGCATCAACGCGCGTCACCGAACTTACATACTCCCGCACACTCAGTTCCGATTCGGGACGCTCCAGTACATCGTTGATGGTGTAGCGGTATTGCACGCTCTCGGCCAGGAACAGCTTGTCCTTGATGATGGGGCCGCCGAGGCCGACCCGGGGCGCGAACGAGCGAATGCCGGCCACCTTGAGCGGGTTCTCGCGACTGGCGCGCAGCGTCGGGTCGAAGTTGTTGAGCGTCAGTTGCCAGGCATTTGTCCCTTGCCGCGTGATGATCTGACTCAGCCCGGACGAGAAGCCGCCAAACTCGACGGCATACGCGTTGGGCAGCACCGCCACCGACGCGACCGCGTCGACAGGCAGCGTCAGCGGCGCCAGGCCCGTGAAGGGGTCTTCCACCGACGAGCCGTCCAGCAGGGTGTTGCTCTGCGTGGGACGCCCGCCGCGGATGCTGAGCCCGGCGGGGGTCGCGATGACGCCTGGCATGAGACTCATTGCCGAGGCTACGGTGTCGCCGGCGAGCGCCGAGCCACGGCGCAGCAGTTGCACGTCGAGCGTGTCCTGTGGCGCCAGCGATGATGCGAGGGACATTTCCTGTCGAGCGTGCGCTGCCACGTCAACCTGCATGTTGACGCGCTCGATCTCGAGGTCAACAGATACGTCGGCAGGGGCGGTTCCCCCGACGTCGATGGTGCGCTGAGCGGTCTGGAACCCCGGGAGGCCGACCGTCAGCCGGTAGCGTCCCTCGACTGGAAAGGCGAGCGTAAAGCGGCCATCGGCGCCGGTAAACGTCGTTGCGACGATGTCGATCTCACCTCTCGTGAGCGTGACGCTCGCGCCGGCCAGCGTGATCGTGCCAGCCTGCGTCGTGACAATCCCGGCAATCGAGGTGGGTCTGGCGAGTGCACGATCCTGCGGCGCTGCCGAGGACGCGCCAAGAAGCGACGCGATCAACACGGCGTATGGCCCGAACTGGCGGGCGCACGGCAGTCGGCGTCTCGTGCTGCACACTTCAGACTCCACTATGGAATAATCGGACCGTGACCTGCAGTTCATTATTGCATCCTTCCCGGTGACCACCCATTCAGGAACTGCGACGCGCGCGGCGGGATCGACCGTAGCGGGCGGAGCGTCGCGATGGCGGCTGCCACGATCCACAGGGATGTGGCTGGGAATCGCCGCTCTCACGCTCTTCCTGCGCGCGCCGGGCCTCTTGGTCGAGGTGCTCGATCCGGACGAAGCCGGGCACGCCGTGCACGCGTTTGTCTGGATGGACGGCGGAACGCCCTACGTCGACTTTATCGACAACAAGCAACCGCTCGTCTACGCCTTCTATCGAGCCGTGTTCACGCTGTTCGGGCGCAGCCTGGTGGCGGTGCACGCAGTGACCCTTCCCTGGCTGTTGCTGACCGCGTGGCTGATGGCTCGGATCGCGAGGAAGGTCTGGCCAGCGGTCAAGCGGCCAGAGATGGCCGCGTGGTTGTTTACATTGGCCAGTTCGGCCTACGTCGAAAAAGACATGCTGGCGACCAACACGGAGGTGCTGATGAACCTGCCGCTGGTCGCGGCCTTCTGGGTGCTGTTCGCGTGGCACCGCCAGACGGTGAGCAGCCGGGCGGCTGTGGCGGGCCTGCTGGGGGGTGTCGCGGTCCTCTTCAACCTCAAGGCGGCCGTCGCCTTGCCGGCCCTGATTGCGGCAATCTGGTGGTGCTCGCACAGCCGCCCCTGGGCGCACGCCGCGATCCTGGTCGCCAGCTTCGGCGTGCCGCTGGGTCTGGCTGCCGCCTGGTTTGCGGCCTCCGGCGCGCTGGAGCCTTTCCTGTTCTGGAACGTTCTGTTGAACGTCCGCTACGCGGCCGCAGGCGTGCCGCTCGGCCAGGCGGGTCTTCGACGAGGCATCGTGTACGGGTACCCGCGCATGCTGCTGTTCATCGCCGGGACCCTGCCGTTGTGGGTCGGGGCCGTCGCCGCCTTTCGGGCATCACGGCGCAACGGGCGCACACGCGGCGACATGGCGATTCTCGCCGTCTGGGCGATCGGCAGCCTGGCCGCCGCGTGCATCGGCGGACGTTTCTACGGGCACTACTTCATCCAGTTGCTGCCGCCGCTCGTGCTGATGGCGTGCGGGCCGCTGGCAGGCCTGTTGGACACATCGAAACGCGGCGACGCCCGCGACAGAAGGTCGGCCTGGCGGATCGCGGCCGGGGCGGGACTCCTGTTTCCCGTCGCCGCGTGGACGGTGGCCGGATACGTGAGGATCGCCGGCGGCCAACTCGACGCACTGCGGCCGCCGGTTGCGGAGGTGGCCCGAGAGGTGGCGCAACGCACGCGGCCCGGAGATCGGATCTTCGTGTGGGGCTACTGGCCGCAGCTCTACTACTATGCGCGCCGAATGCCCGCCACGCGATTCGTGTACGCGCAGACGCTGTCAGGCTACGTGCCCGGACAACCGGCAAGCCTCGATCCGGAGTCAGACACGAGCGCGTATCTGGTTGCCGGCCACTGGCAGACGTTCGCCGACGACATGGCGCGGCACCCGGCCGAGTTGATTGTCGACACGGCGCCGGGCGCCATTCACTTCTGGGAGAAGTACCCGGTTGCGCGCTATCCGGTGCTGCGCGACCTCATCGCACGGCGCTACAGCCGTGAGACCGTTGTGGCCGGGGTGGCGATCTACCGTCTGTCGCGTGACGGCACGCCGCGGTAGGCAGCCCGTGGCAAGTGTTTCTCGCCGGGCGCGAGACGGCAGAATACCGGGAAGAGAAGACTTGAGGGTTCAGCAACGCCGCGGTAGGCGGCAGGCAGACGCAGGAGGCCCTGTTGACGGAGTGGCAACCACCGGGCGATACGGCAGGATCGACGCCCAAGCGTGCGCGCGAGGACACCTGGCGCCATCGCGTCGCTCTGCTGCGGTGGGGCGGCGCGATTGGAGGTCTGACGCTGCTGGTCTTCATGATCCGACAGGCAGGCGTCTCGCGCGTGGTGGCTCAGTTGGTGGCGCTCGGTCCCTGGGTGTTGATCATCCTGCCTGTCTCGGCCAGTTGGTTCCTGCTCAACACGTATGCGTGGAGCATCGCGCTGCGGCCGCGGCGCGTCTCGTGGCGCGCGCTCCTCCGGGCGCACGTGATCGGCGAGGCCGTCAGTAACCTCACCCCGTTCATGGCGCTGGGAGGCGAGCCGCTGAAGATTGCCCTGCTGCGAGGCCTGGTGCCCGACGAGGTTGCGGCGGCCTCGGTGGTGGGCGACAACGTCGTGCATGCAGCCAGTGCGCCGGTCTTCATGATGCTGGGCCTCGCGCTCGGCGTGTGGGCCTTCGGCTTCGGCGCCGCTCTGGCGGGGAGGCTGCTTGTGCCCGTCGCTGTGGCTGGCCTCGCCGCGTGGGGCCTGCTTCGCTTGTCGGGCCGTGGCCTGGTGGCGCCCACCGTCAGGCTGGCGCTTCGCGCGCTAAGCAGGAACGCACACGCGACGCTCGTCGATCGCGCGGGCAACGTCGATCGGACGGTCGGCGAGTTCCTTCGCGCTGGCCAGTGGCCGGTGTGGGCCGCGCTCGGTGCGCATCTGGCCGGCCGCATGATGGGCGCGGTGGAAGCCTGTGTGATCATGGCCGCGCTCGGCACGCCTCTGTCTCTGGCCGCCGCCACGTTTGTCATCGCGGTGACGCACGTCGCGGTCAACCTCGTGTTCAGCGTCGTCCCCAGCCAGTTGGGCGTGCAGGAAGGCGCCGCCTACCTGCTGTTCAGCGCGGTCGGTCTCGACCCGGCGTCGGCCATCGCGCTGATGCTGGTGCGCCGCGTCCGGGGATTCTTCTGGAACGGGGTCGGCCTGGCCCTGCTCGCCGACGACCGGGCGCGCGACAGGGCCGCAAAGAAGACTACCGGCGCATGACTCGGTCGGCGACGGCAAGGTAGCGAAGCAGCGCGAGATAGCGCTCCTGGTCGGCCGCGGTCCAGTCGATTGCCGCCGCAGTCTGCCGATCTGCCGGCGAGAGCCGATCCAGCGGAATCTCGCGGCCGAGCGCGAGCGGATACCGCGGCCGGTCCGAGAAGATCGAGAGACCCAGGAACGGGTTCGGGACGTCCACGTCCAGCACGTCGAGCAGGGTCGGCGTCAGATCCAGCTGGGTGCACACCACGTCGGTCCCTCCGCCCGCCCACGCGTCGGTGCCCGGCACGTACAGCATTCCCGCGATGTAGTCGAATTCCGACAGCCTGGGATCGGCGCCGCCCATGCGTATGGCCTTGCGCACCAGCGCGTGATCGGCCGTCAGCAGCACCATCGTGTTGGCGGCCCAGCTCGAACCCTTGAAGTAGTTCCAGAAGACACCGAACGCGCGGTCCTCGGTGTACACGGCATCGAGCAGTTCGCTGCCGTTGGTGCGCGGGTGGCGGTGGAGGATGGTGTAGGGGAAGTGCATGTCGGTCGTTGCGACCGTCATCAGGAACGGCTGCGACATCGTCCGCCCCTCGAGCGCCCGCGCGATGGCGCCGAACAGGTCCTCGTCGAAAATACCCCAGGTCTTCGTCAGTGGCTGTCGGGCATTCACCAGCAGGTCGTGATCCTCGGCCGAGCGGATGAGGTCGTAGTGGTGGCGTCCGAAGATCGCGGCCGTGCTGGCGAAGCTGCCGAAATCCGCCTGCAGATGGACGGTGGTGTAGCCGAGATGCTGTTTGACGACGTCCGACAGGAACAGGTAGTTCGACTTCAGCGGGTTTCCAGCCTCCGACGTCGTCGACAGGCCGCGATGATCGAAGGCGAACGACCCGAGCGCGGCCAGTTGGCCCTTGATGGTCGGAAAGTCGGAGCTGTACAGATTACGGAACGTGTACGCATGCGCGGCGAAATCGGCGAAGTTCGGCGTCAGTCCCTTCACGCCGTGAGCCGATTCGTCGAGCAGCACCGACGAGAGCGACTCGGCGAGAATGACGATCAGGTTGGTCCCGCGCGGCACTTTCGGTTTCAGCGAATCCCTACTGCGGGCGTCGAGGTACACGCTGGGCTTCATCAGCGGGTAGTCCGGGTCCATCGAGTTCAGGGAAATGCCGGCGCGCCTCAGTTTCGCGACGAATGCCGTATCCAGATCGGGCCTTTGGGGCACGCGGGCGACGGCGTGTGTGACGAGCGGCTCCACAAACTTGTACTCGGGCACGCCCGAGAAGGCCTCACGGACGCTCGGGCTGATGTCGCGCGCCGGAAGCGGCGACATCAGCACCCAGGCGATGTGGACAGATGTGATGACCAAGAACGCCACGAGGCCGTTGGCACGAAACACGGCTGCCACACGTGGTCGGCCGGCCGCGCCGATGGGGTCCTGCCCTTCCGGGCCGTACAGGCGGACGAAGTGCACGGCCAGCCGCAGGAGCAGCGCGAAGAGAACGATGGCCACGAGCAAGGCGATCACCGGCCACCAGGTTGCACTCCTGGACGCGAATCCCAGGTTCTCGCGATAGAACACATTCGTCCAGAAGTCCTCGTCCACGTGGCCGGCCGAGTAGTAAAAGGTGCCCCAGTCGACAGCGCGCATGAGCCCCGACACGAGCAGGACCACCGAGGCCGCCACGATGACGCGCCGTGTCTGGCGGCCGTTGGCCTCGCGGCGCCACAGGGCCCGGTGCATCGCCAGCGAGAACGCCCACCCGACCAGCAGATACAGCGCGGCCAGCAACCGCAGGTAGTCGCGGAAGTCGGCTACCGAAAATCCCAGTGTCAGCACCAGCGAGTAGTGCCAGAAGAGCAGCCAGACGGTGAGCGCCACCGTCAACATCGCCGGTGACAACCAGGCCCAACGAACCGGCCACCGCTGGCCGACGAAGGCGCCCCGCGTCGTCTCGACGACCCGGACCTTCGTGAGCGGGCCGACGAAGACGAGCACGACCGCGCACGGGACAATCGCCAGCGTCGCCCAGTACGAGAACGCTCCGGCGGCCAGGCCAACCAGCACCAGCGCAGTCAGGTCGAACATGGCGCACGGCCGCCGGTGCTGACCTGCGCGCCTGGCATTCCAGGCGAGAACGATCGCCGCCACGATCGCGCTGACGAGCAGCACGCGAAGCCACAGAAGCTCGAACAGGCCGGCACGCGAAATGCCGAGCATGGCGTTCGATTCGCGAAGCCGATAGATCACGCGACCCTGCGACGTGTCTTCGCGGACCTCCACCTCGACCACGAACCCCCTGTATTGCCACGCGCGAACGACGCTCTCCAGTTGTCCATGCCTGATCGTCGGCCACACGGGGACGACCCCGGCCACGTGGAACGACACGTGTCCCAACGCGCTTGCCGGCATGGTTCTGATGCGATGGGAGAGCGCGTTGCCCCCGGCGGAGATGGAGAAGGATAACCAGTACGACTGGATGACGGCAGGCGGCGTCCGGCGGTTCACCTCGATGTCGAACCGATCGTCGATCGGATCGAGTGCCACCAGGCCGCGCGGCCTGAGGTAGACGATGTAGTCAGGATCCACGACTTCGCTGCGGGTCGGAGGCGGCACGGTCGTGGCACATCCGGCGGACCAGGCAAGCAGCCAGAGCAGCACGAATGCCTGCGCGGTCCTGGTCCAAGACCTACTAGCCACGCTCGCTCCTGTCGGTTCCAGCAAGCCCTCGCCAGCGCCTTCGTCCCCGGGACCGCGCCAGCGTCACCTGGCGCTCCTCCGATAGATGGTCACGCCGGCCACGGTCGCGCTCCATTGGTAGTCGCGCTGCACGACGGCAGCCAGTCGAGGATATCGCGGAATCTGGTGTCCGGCCCACCGATCAAGTTGCCCGGCGGCGGCGTCAACGATCCAGGCGGGCTTGCGCGTGCCGAGGTCTTCGAGCAGCATGTCCCACGCAGGCTCGCTCACCTGCGATGGCGCGGCCTCGGCCCCCGGCACATCCGCCGGTGTTCCCCAGATCTTGCCCGAGTGATAGTTGCAGAACGGGAAGCGCGTGCCCATCGGGCGCTCGGCGAAGAAGTAGATCTCGGGAGAGTTGCCCCAGACAAACAGCGTGTCGGTTGTCGGGCTGTGCGCACGGAAGAACCGGGCGACCTCCAGATAGACGTTCGTGTGCAGTGCAAACTGCGGACGGACGCGGTCGTTGAGCACATTCATTGATGAGTAGACCAGCAACGGCGTCGCCGTCATCACCAGGAGCGTCCGGCGAACCAGCGGCGAGACGCGGCGCGTGCCGGCCAGAACAGGTGACGCGAGCAGACACAGCGGCGGCAGCATCTGGAGGTAGTAGTGGAAGAAGAAGCGCCCTCCGGCAGAGACGCCGGCGGCTGCCCCGGCCACCCACCAGGCGGCCACGACCATGAGCGGCCGCCGCGATAGATGAGATCGCCAACTCGACCAGGCGATCGCTGCGCCGCCGATCAGCGCGCACCACGCCACCGCCCATTCGAGCGACGTCCGAATGAAATTGTGCAGGATGTCTCGGCCGCCGAGTGCGCCCGCATACTGCAGCGGGTAGGTCCACGCCCAGAAGCGCAGCGCCTCGAGTTGCCCGGCCCCGCCGTACCAGAGCACCAGCGCAGCCAGCGGACACAGGACACCGACGGCCAGCCCCAGCAGCCGTGCGGCAGCCCGGCCGATCGGCACGCCACGGCACGCGAGCACGACTAGTGGAATCAGGATCGCTGCCGCTTGGTACTTGTACAGCGACGCAACCGCGGCCAGGATTCCCGCAAGCAGGTAGCGCGGCGCCTGCGCGCGGGCGTGTCCCATCTGGTCCCGCGCAACCAGGCCAACTGCCGCCACTGAAGGCAGCAACATGAACAGCTCGCCGTCGGCGGCGAGCACGTCGCGGCCGGGGCCGATTGAGAAGAAGACCACGAAGGCCAGCGACGCCACGCGCGCTTCGAGACGCGTCACACCGCCCGACCGCCCGACCGCGCCAATCAACAGGCCGGTCGCCGCGACGACGACGATCGAGATGGCATGGACCCAGTGAATGGCGTACCGGCCCACGCCCGCGTAGATCGCCGCGTAGGTAAGGGCCAGCATCGGCGGCTTGTGATCCACCGCACCGACGTAGAGCGTGTGGCCATCGAGCAGCGCATTGGCGAGCGCGGTGTAGGTGGCCTCGTCGCCGTTGAAGAACGGGTACAGGAAGACCGGCAGCCTGAGAATCAGCGTCAGCCCGACGAGCGCGGCAGCCCACGGTCCCGGGCCCATGTCGACAAGCCTCGGCCGGGTCATCGCGTAGGCGCCTCGAATCTGGCCCGGTACCAGTTGGCGACGAATGGAACGATGGCGGCGACCAACGCCGCCAGGAGCCATCCGGCCAGCACGTCGATGACCCAGTGGTACCGAAGATAGACCGTCGAAAACCACAGGAAGATGTTCAGGGGCAGGTACACCGCCAACAGGACACGCCCCTCGGGGATGCGGTTCCGCACCTTCCATGCCCAGATCAGCGTCAACGTGCTCACGGCCGCGTGCAGGCTGGGGAAGCAGTCGCGATCGATCGATCTCCAGTCGCGGAACATTGCATCCGCCCCGTTGTAGAACCACACGCCGAAGAGCTGGGGCGGGTTCGTGTACTGATCTCGCAGGTAGTGGACCGGCCCGATCGCCGGCACGACGACGTAGCCGATAAACCCGACGCACATCGCCGCGATGACCGCCAGCCTGAACTCGCGGAACTCGACCAGGGCTCCGCGCACATACATCAGGACGCCCAGCGTCGTCGGCGTAATGAAGTAACTGGCGTAGGCGAGCGCCATGACGTCGGTGAGCCAGGGAGACGTCAACGGTTGCAGCCACAACGTCGGCTGAGTGCCAAACAGCCAGACGTCCGCCCGGGCCAGCGGTTCGTCGAGTGTCCCGGCGTGGATCAACTTCACGACGTCGTGCAGGTTTTCGTAGACGAAGATGCACAGCACGGCCGGCATCCAGTCGGCGAGCACGTCGCGCCAGGCGGCCGATCGCCCGGCGGCGGGAGCCGTCGCGGCATCGCCACGGCGCCAGACTCTGACGAATGCTGCCATCGACAGCAGCACCACCGCCAGCAACGGCACCAGCGCAGTCCGCTTGCCGGCGTACACCCGACCTCCGAAGACGGCCTTGAGCACGCCGAGCAGGACCACGGACGCCGCGAGCAGCACCATCTCCGGCCCCAACCGGCTCAGCCATCTCGCGATCGCCCGATCCCTGGGCCACGACCGGAGCGACCCCGGATCCTCGGCGGTTCCGCAGGGATCGGTCATCGCTCAGGCCTCGCGCCAGGGTGGTTTGCTGTGGAATTCATCTCAGCAGCATACCCGACACGTCAATCGGACTGAAGGGATACCGATCAATAGTCACACTGCAGATCCGGGAGGCCAATCGCGTCGTGAGCGCGCCAGTCCGTGAAGGTCGCTTCGGACTCCTTCAACGTCGGTCTCGCTGTCAAGTATCAGATTAGTGCCTATGCTCGCCTCCCCTGTCCCGACCGACCCCGGCCTTCCACCCACTCCAGTTCACCCGGTAGAGCCGAAGGGTGAACTCGTCGATCCGGTAGACTGCTAGCAACCCCTCCGGTCGCACCAGGCCAGCGTAGTCCCTAGCCAGCAGGTCGTTCTCCTCGGGCCGCTGGTCGCACAGCAGCAGGTGCGTGGGGGCCAGTTCGGCCAGTCGCCCGCCGGGGAGGTTGACCTGGTAGTGGAGATGGAGCACGCGCAACGGTGTGCCCAGCCCGAGCACCGGCGCCCACTGGCCGGCGACGACGGCATCGGGCGGCAGGCGAACCACGAGATCCTGCCGGACCTGGGACATCGTCCAGGGGGGGGCGACCAGCCAGCGTCCGAGCTGGACCGTGTTGGTGGCGACGGCCAGCAACGCCAGCAAGCCGACCAGGATTCGCCGCCCGCCCTGGCGGTCGACCCACCAGGCCAGCCCGAGCAACACCAGGTAGATGATCGCGCCGACGACGGGCAGGACCAGGGTGGGCGCCAGCGGCCCAGCCGGCAGTCCCCCGCGTGCGACGGCGTCCGCCACCAGCGCCGCCAAACGCAACCGCTCGGACTCGCTCGTCAGCTGCTGGTAGATGCCCCCGGCCACGTGGACCACGACCAGAGCCACCAGCAGTCCCACGAAGATCCGGCGTCCCAGACCGGCCCGGGGCGAGGCGACGGCCGGATCGACCGACGCGCTCGACGCTCGGTGCCGGCGGGGGGGCCAGGGAGCGAAGGAGTCGAGGACCACTCGGGCGGCGAGCAAGGCCATGGGCGGCAGAAGGAAGAGGTAGTAGCGGGGGCGATCGGCGGTGCCGGCGAAGACCGCCAGGGCCAGCAGGCCGACGACCAACCAGTAGCTCGAGACCACCAGGAGCCGGTTGGCGATCCAGGAGGTGTCCATGCTCCGCAGGATCCAGCCGCCGGCGCCGATGACGGCCAGGGCGAAGAGAAACGGGTGCTTGGTCGTGAACTGGATGTAGGTTAGGTTGCGCAGCAGGCCGGCCGGACCGACCGGCGGGTTGCGGGCGGCGAGCGGGACAATGGCCTCGGCCAACCCAGGGAGTGCGTGGAATGCGGCGTAGCCAGCGAGCCCCATCACCGCCAGACCCGCGACGAGCCTGTGGAGGCGCCAGTCCCGCTGCGCTGGCTCGCCCGGCCAGGCATCCTGGAGATGGCGTCGGTAGACCAGCAGCGCTGCACCGGCGCCGGCGGCCAGGATGAACAGCAGCAGCGTCACCTTGACGAAGAAGCCGACAAGCAGCAACGCCAGCGCCAGCAGGAGGTGATGGAGCCGGACCCGGGAGCGACAGAGCAGCCAGAGCAGCCCAGCATGGACCGGCGCAAGGAGGTTCTCCAGGAAGACCATCCGGCCGAACATCACCCCGAGGAAGCCGAGGCCGAGGATCGCCGTGGACGCCAGCGCCTCCCGCTCCCCAACCTCCCGCCGGACTGTGGCGGCCCAGAGCAGAAGGGTGAGGAGCCCGACGAGCAGGTGGAGCTCTCGGGCCGTGGCCACGTCGACCCGGCCGCGAAGGACGAACCAGCCAGTGTGGAGCCAGAGCGAGACGGGGCTGTGGGTGATCCAGTAGGTGTTCTGGTCACGCGGGTGCCAGATCCAGGCTCCGAACAGGACCCGGTTGCGAGCGTGGTAAGTCTTGAGCCCCTCGTCGGTGTACTCGGCGAGGCTGGCATCGGTGAGGTCGCTGGGTGGGTCGGCCTCCAGGTGGACGGCTCGCACTGCGGTGGTGGCGAGCAAGAGCAGCAACAGCCACAGCCAGTAGTAGCGGACCCGGGACCCGCCGGCCGCCGGGTTCGGAGCACGCCGAGGCCGTCCCACGCCTTCGAGCACAGCGCTGATTATGGCCGCTGCGACCGAGTTGTCAACGGCATTCGCGCGGCATTCGCGCGGCATTCCCGCGGATCACGCCTCACCTGCAGAGCGCGCGGGCCGTCTGGCGATCGGCGACGAACCGGGGCCGGCGTGCGCGCCCGGAATCGTCTGAAGCCTGCAACTGCGCAACTCAGCTCCCGCGGCACCTCCCGCTTCGTCGCGACTCGCGCGGGCGTCAGCGAGTTGTCCGCGCATCAATCCTCCTTTACAACTCGCAGTCGTGCGTCTACGATCGCTAAAATGTCAGATTGTTCGCGCAGGCCCATTGATTCGGTTGCCAGCGGCCTGCGTGTCACGCCGACAAAGGCCGTCAACGATCTGCGTCCCTACGCCGCAACGTCCCGCAATGGAAAGGGTTTGCCTGGCGCAACCGTACCGCTACGGCTCGACGCCAACGAGGCGACAGTCCCGCCTTCACCCCTCGTGTTCGACCACCTCCAGGCGTGGATCGCCTCGGGCGGATTGAACTGGTACCCGGATCCGGCCGCAAGTGAGTTGCGACGGCATCTATCGGTGTATACGGGCCGCCCGGAGTCACAGATCCAGGTCTTCAATGGGTCAGACGCCGCGCTCGACTACGTGGCACGGACGTACATCACGCTCGGTGACCACGTCGTGATCTGCGCGCCGTGCTACGACAATTTTCGTGTATTTGCCGCGAGCCTCGGGGGACGTGTCGAGGAGGTGTTCGCCCGGGATCCGTTCACAGTCGATGTCGGAAACCTGCTTGCGCACATCGGGCCGCACACCAGGGTCGTCTACATCAGCAATCCCAACAACCCCACGGGACGACTCTACCAGCGCGATCAGTTGCTGGACGTGCTCGACCACCTCACCGGTGGTGTCCTGCTGGTGGACGAGGCGTACTTCGAGTACTGCGGAATCACGGGAGCGGATCTGGTCGATCGGTACGCGCATCTGATCATTGCGCGCTCCTTCTCGAAGGCGTTCGGTCTGGCAGCGCTGAGGTGCGGCTATCTGCTCGCGCACGACGACGTGATCCGGAGCCTCGATCGCATCCGCAACGTCAAGGATGTGAACACGGCAGCTCAGGTGGCCGCCGTGGCCGCCCTGCAGGACATCGACTACATGCACGCCCGGGTGGCGGTCGTCGGGAGGGCACGACTCTGGATTACCGACGCCCTGCGTGCGAAAGGCGTCGAGGTCGTGGACCCACCCGCGAATTTCATCATGATTCGCGTGAAGGATCCGGAGGGCGTCTGCCTGGCGCTGGCGGATGAACGGGTCTACGTCCGGAATCGCGGGTACCTGCCCCAGCTCGAGCACTACGTGAGAGTCACGATCGGGACTCTTGACCAGTGTCGGCGATTTGTCGAGGCTCTTGATCGGGTCTCACGCGTCGACGGAGGGGTGTTGTCCGTCCGCATCGCCGGTCGCGACGCGAATGGAACTCCAGCGGGCCGGGACTAGAATGGTCGTCAGGCTTAAGGATGTCTGTACGGCCGCGAGCCTCCTGGCGGCGGTCTTCGCCGTAATACTGGGTTTCGAGAGACGTATCCCGCTCGCGTCGTTCCTTGTCCTGATTGCGTGGGGCTTCGATGCGCTCGACGGCCTCGTTGCCCGCCTGACGCGCTCGCAGAACGCGTTTGGCGTGGAGTTCGACGATCTGGTCGATCACGTTGCTTACACGGTCGCGCCGGCCTTTATCCTGTACGCGGCGTTTGAGCCGAGGGCGGCGCTGGCGGGTCTGGCCGGATGCTTCGCCACAATCCTGCTTGGCACCGTCAGGCTCGCCCTCTCCCGCGTCGCGCCGCGGCAGTATCCGGGATACTGGATCGGCCTGCCCCGCCCGGCCACCGGTTTCCTCATCGTCTTCTTGTTGAACTCCCGGCTCTTCGCCTTCGATCAGATACTCTGGCCGACAGTGCTGCTCGTCGCCGGCCTGGGCCTGCTCGGCCTGACGGCCCTGCCGTACCGGAACCACAAGGTGGCGCTCACCTGGCCAGAACGCGTTCTGCTCGGACTGGCGATCGGATCGAGTCTCGCCGCGCACTTTGCCGGCTGGATGTGGGACGTCGCGCTCGGCTGGGGACTCCTCTACCTCGTCTCGCCCTGGATCCTGGTGAGCGGGCGGACGCGCACCACCATCGCCGCAGCACTGGGCCGCCGTGATGCCTGAGCAGGACTGCCGGGTCATTACCCACATTCACTCGGTCGCGTCGAACGCCCTGGCGAGCCCGGGCTATGACCGCATCACTCAACTGTCGCGCCACATTCTGGGCCCCGCCGCCGACCAGGTGTCCTGGTGCGAATGCCTGACGACGATCAGCGCCCTCGTGGAGATCCTCAAGGGAAAGCGGACGGATCGGCCGGTCGATCTCCTGTTTGTGACCGACCACAAGTCGCCGCGGATGCACCGGATTCCCGAAGAGTTCGTGACGGCGGCTGCAGCGTGTCCGCGACTCGGGATCGGCGCGGAAATCGTCACGTTCGTGTGGACCGAGGCAGGCGGCTGGATGGCCGCGCCGGAGATCCTGATGTACGGCCCGCCGGAGCCTCACCTCACCGCCGACGGCCACTACTATGGGCTGTCGGATCGGATCCTGGACGAGGTGTTTGCCACGTGCACGCCGCCTGACGCGCCCGGCCCTGAACTGACGCGCGTGGTTCGCTACTGCCTCGATCGCCGGATTGCGTACGCGGTCTCACATCCCCTGGATGGCAATCGCCTGCCCCTGACTGATTTGCTCCGCGTATTGCGACAGTTTCCGTTTGTCGAAACAGTAAACGGGGGGTTCTCCAAGAGGAGCTCCCTCCTGATGACACGTCTGCTGCAGTCGGAAAACCGGAAGGCGCTCGCACGGGGAACCCCTCGGCCCCGACCGGTGGTAGACCGCGGTGAGCCGGACTTCCGCGTGCGGCACGTGCTGGGCGGCTCGGACGCGCACCTCAGAGACTTCGACCGGGCCGTGACACGGTGGGTCTCCCCGAAGCCCGACCCGGATGCGGGCGACTTCATCGCGTCCATGCTGGACGCAGCCGACGACCCATCCGGCGCTGACGGCCGCTTTACGCCGGAGGGCGAGGGGATCAGCCTGTTGGCGCTCGGCCGCGAGGTGATGACGCTGGTCCGCTGGAACATCGCGAACAATCGGCACGCCATTCGCGGAGTGCTTCGCACGGCGCGGCTGCTGCTGACGGCTCTCTCCCAACTGCGGAAAGTGGACCAGAACTCTCGTGCCCGCCAGCGGGAGTTGTCCCGCTACCTTGAAACCACCGATCGATCGCAATGACGCGCGACCCGCTCCCACCCGTACGGCGCCGCCGCGTGGCCGGGACGCCATCGTGCATCTCCCTGGGATCGCCACGCTCCAGCATGGCCGGGACGCGGGCCGGACTGGAGCCCGACACCCGATGCCGTGGCGCTTCGCTTCGCGTCCCGTTCGTCGCAGCCTCCGAGTCCGCGTCGGAGTGGTACGCCCTGGGATCGCCACGCTCCAGCGTGGCCAGATCCGGAGCCGGGCTGGAGCCCGGCGATCCCAGGCGGATCACGCTGGCCGACTATCCAGCCTGTCGCGACGCGGTTAGCGCTTCAAGCCCGATCGCAATGCGACGGCCCGCCGTGCATTACTCGAACCGGCTCCTCGCGCTGGTCGGTGGTGGTCAGCAGGTACCGCCCGTGCTGCCGATCCGCGTGGAATTCGAAATCGACGACCCTGTAGCCGCGCGGGAGGTAGTGATTGAAGATCTCCCGGGTGGCGAAGCGCCAGGCCGTGGCAAGCTCGGGATCGCCAGTCAACATCTCGGTGAATCCACCGGGAATCGCCACGGTCAGCCACGGCGCCTCGCTCCCGAGGGTGACGCTCTCACATCCCACCCATCGGCCGCGCGGACCGACGACGTTCACCAGCGGCGCGCCGTCCCAGCTCTCTCCCCGTGACACGGTGCCGGTGGCCGTCTCGTCGCGAGCGACAATCGCCTGCTCGACCCGTGGCGCGCGCATCCACCACTGCGCGATGAAGCGGTCGGTTGGATTGCCCCGGTGCAGCACGCTGCTCGACTCGCCATAGACGTTCTCGACGTAGTCGTCGACGGTCACACCCAGGCGGCGGAAGTTGAGGTGGGCGTTGACGGCCTGCAGCGGATCGTACGTCCACTCCATCAGATCCAGACCCATCTCAATGGCGACGCGGCGCTGCTCGAGCTTGAGATCGCGGCCAACGCCGGTGCCCCGGTACTCGGGCAGCACGCCGAGCATGTGCGACCATTGCATGGGCTGGCCGTCCTTGATCCCGGCAATCGAATAGACGAAAGCGACCAGGCGGCCGCGGTCGAAGGCGCCAAGCAGGATGCCGCCTCGCTTCAGCGTGATGACGAACATCGGGATGCCGACCGCGTCCTCGGGGTCGCCATAGCCCCAGATCTCGCCCTCCAGGGCCATCACCTGTCGAAACTCATCGAAGGTATGGAGGGCGCGGATGGTGAGGTGGGATGTTCGAACGACAGTCATGTCGTCTCTTCTCTTCAACGGTCCAAATGGAAGCCGGGGCTCTGGCCCCGGCGATCTCGGGCCGGGCTGTCCGCCTCCGCGCGCCGCGCTATGGCGAGACCTCGACGAAGCTCAACGAGCGAAGTCGGGGAGCCCGTCCTTCGGCGGTGCTCAGGACGCCCCGAGCAGGGTCGAGGGGCGGCGATCCCAGGGGTGTCACGCTGCTTCGCCCGGGCCACCACGCGACAGAATGGCGGGCAGTTCGAGCAGCGACGCGATCACCGGCACATCGTCATAGCCCGCACCGAGCGAGCGCTGGAGCGGGCTCGAGAGGCCGACGCCCGATCGGCGAACCAGCACGGCGCGCATACCGATCTGGCGCGCGCCTTCGATGTCGTGTTTCACGCTGTCGCCGACCATCACGGCGTCGCCTGCGGGCACGTCAAGCGCCGCCAGCGCCGCGTCGAAGATCGACCGATGCGGCTTGAGGAAGCCGTGCTCGGCTGACGACACCGCCGCGGAGATGAGGCCTCCGAGTGCGAAGTGCGCTGAGAATTCCTCGAGCGGCCGCTGGGTGTTTGAAATGAGCCCGATCCGGAGCCCCGCCTCTGCCAACTGCCGCAGCACCGGCTCGACGTCGTCGTACAGAAAGAAGTGATGGCACTCGGCCCATTCCTCGTAGATGTCGCGCGCGGCATCCTGGGTGGCGGGGCCCGTGCCGCCCATCTGCTCGATGATGCTCCGCGTGTAGTCGACGAAGAGCTGTGCGTCGTAGTTGTGTTCCTTGACTTCGTCGAGGATGGGCGCCGAGTACTCGACCGCCGCACGAAATCGCGACGGGTCCACCCGCACGCCGTGCCGCGCGCAGAAGCACTGGTAGCCCTGGCCCTGGAGCGTTGGCCCCGGGTAGATCAGGGTGAAGTCGACGTCGAAGAAGACCGCGCGCGTCATGTCCTGAGAACCGCGTTCATTATACGGGCAGAACGGGGACGGGGGCTTCGTGGGGTCAGATCCAAAACACAACCTTCTACGACAACTTGAATTCCAAGAATCTGGAGAATGCTTCGTTTTGGATCTGACCCCACACCGCTAGAATAGGACTAGCCATGTCCGACTGGAAAGACACGCTCCATCTGCCCAAGACGGGCTTCCCGATGAAAGCCAACCTGCAGGCGACCGAGCCGCAGATGCTGGAACACTGGGACGCCATCGATCTCTATCACAAGCTGCGCGACAAGCGCCGGGGCGCGCCGGTCTTCATCCTGCACGACGGCCCGCCATACGCGAACGGGGACATTCACCTCGGCACCGCGCTCAACAAGACGCTCAAGGACATCGTCGTGCGGTCGCGCTCGATGATGGGCTTCGACTCGCCGTACGTCCCGGGGTGGGATTGCCACGGCCTGCCCATCGAGTTGAGGGTGGTCCGGGAGCTTGGCAAGCGGAAAGCGGAGATGAGCGTCGCCGACCTGCGCCGCGCGTGCCGCGAGTACGCCACCAGGTTCGTGGACATCCAGCGCGCGCAATTCAAACGCCTCGGCGTGCTGGGCGACTGGGACGATCCGTACTTGACGATGGACTTCCGGTACCAGGCCGCGATCGTGCGGGCGCTCGGGCGGTTCGTCGAGCGGGGCATGGTCTACAAGGGCAAGAAGCCCGTGCACTGGTGCATCCACTGCCGCACGGCGCTGGCCGAAGCCGAGGTGGAGTACGAGAATCACACCTCGCCGTCGATCTACGTCGAGTTTTCGCTGATGGACGAGTCGCGAGCCGAGCTTGGATCGCGCGTGCCGGAACTGAAGGACCGGGCGGTGTCCGCGCTCATCTGGACAACCACGCCCTGGACGATTCCGTCCAACCTTGCGCTGGCGTTCCACCCCGAGGCCATGTACGCCGCGTACCCGTTCGAGGGCCGGGTGGTGATCGTCGCCGAAGCGCTGGCTGATCAACTGTCGCGCGCGCTCGGGCGGCCCTTCGCAGAGCCGGTGGTGCGCGTGCCCGGCACCTCGTTCGAACACCTCCGGTTCCGGCATCCTCTCTACGAGCGCGGGTCGGTTGGCGTGCTCGCCGAGTACGTGACGCTCGACACCGGCACGGGCGTGGTGCACACGGCACCAGGCCATGGCGCCGACGACTTCCGCACCGGCGTGCGGTATGGGATCGAGATCTACGCGCCGGTTGGCGCCGATGGCCGGTTCCTTGCCGAGGTAGAGCGATTCGCCGGGCTCACCGTGTTCGAGGCCAACCCGGAAGTCGAGGATGCGCTTGCCGACGCTGGCCGCCTCTGGAAGAAAGAGCGGGTCGATCACTCGTACCCGCACTGCTGGCGCTGCCACAATCCCGTGATCTTCCTGGCAACGTCGCAGTGGTTTATCGGCATGGACGACACGGGGTTGCGCGCCAGGGCGATCGCCGAGGCCGACGCCGTCCAGTGGTTCCCCGCGTGGGGCGGCGACCGCATGAAGAGCATGTTCGAGGGAAGGCCGGACTGGTGCATCTCCCGGCAGCGATCATGGGGTGTGCCGATCCCCGCGCTCACGTGCGTGCGATGCGGCGTCTCCACGCTGACGCCGGATCTAGTCGAGCGTGCGGCAAAGGCGTTCGAGCAGGATGGCGCCGAAGCCTGGTACGAACGCCCGATCGGCGACTTCGTGCCGCCGGGGTTCGAATGCCCGTCGTGCCACGCGACCGACTTCGAGCGTGAGCAGGACATTCTGGATGTCTGGTTCGACTCGGGCTCCAGCCACGAGGCCGTGCTCGCGGTCCATCCAGAACTGCGCTGGCCCGCCGACCTCTACCTCGAAGGAACCGATCAGTACCGTGGCTGGTTTCAGAGTTCGCTGCTGGTCGGCCTCGGCACGCGCGATCACGCCCCGTACCGGCAGGTCCTCGCTCACGGCATGGTGGTGACCGAAGAAGGCAGGAAGATGTCGAAGTCGCTCGGCAACGACATTCCGCCTGAAAGAGTGATCAAACAGAGCGGTGCCGAGATTCTGCGACTGTGGGTCGCCAGCGTGGACTTTCGCGAAGAAGTCCGTTTCGGTCCGGAGATCCTGGCGCGCGTCGTCGAGGCGTACCGCAAGCTGCGCAACACGATGCGCATCCTCGCCGCCAATCTCGCCGATTTCAATCCGGCCACCGACATGGTGCCGCCGCCCGCCATGGACGAGGTCGATCGGTTCGCGACGGCGCGGTACGGCGAGGTGGCGACCCAGATTCGTGCCGCGTACGAGGCGTACGACTTCCCGGCGATCTTCCAGGCGCTCAACGCCTTCGTTTCGGTGGATCTGAGCGCCTTCTACGTGGATGTCTCGAAGGACCGGGTGTACACGTTGGCTGCCGGCTCGCGCGCGCGCCGTTCTGCACAGACCGCGATGTTCGCGATCGCCGACGGGCTCGCGCGGCTGATCGCGCCGGTTCTGCCCGTGCTCGCAGAGGAATACTGGAAGCACCTCCCGGGCGAGCGCGAAGAGTCGGTGCACCTGGCGGAGTTTCCCAGAGACGTCCATCTCTTCGGTGACGAGGCGCTCGTCGCCCGATGGTCTCGCCTTTTCAAGGTGCGGACGGCCGTCAACGCCGAGTTGGAGAAACTCCGGCAGTCGAAGATCATCGGCCAATCGCTCGAAGCCGTGGTTCATCTTCGTGGTGTCGGGCCGGTTCAGGAGTTACTCGCCAGCCATTGGGCGCACCTGCCGGCGCTCTTCATCACGTCGCAGGTCGACGACCAGACGACGGCGCCTGTCACGGGCCAGGCGCCGCCTGATGGTTCGGTCTACGTGGAGAGCGAGGGCAGCGCGGTGCACATCGTCGCGTCCCGCGCGGCGGGCACGAAGTGCGATCGCTGCTGGCGGTACGTGCCGGCTGTCTCGAGCGCGCCGGGCCGTGAAGGCGTCTGCCCGCGGTGCGAGGACGCCCTGGGGACGTCCGCCCCGTGAGCCCCACCGGCGATTCCGTCGTCTCTACCGGGGCCTTCCGGCTTCACAGGCTCGAAGTCGCCGTCGCCGCCGGGATCGTGGTCGTCGACCAGGTCACCAAGGCACTGGTACGCGCGCAGGTACCCCTGTACGACACCGTGCCTGTCGTCTCCGGGATCCTGAATCTCACCCATGTCCGCAACTCGGGGGCGGCGTTCGGGTTTCTCAACGGCGTGGACTTTCCGTACAAGTCGGCCATCCTCGCGCTGGTGGCCACGGCGGCGTTTGTCGGGATTGCCGTCTACGCGGCGCGCACGTCGAACGACGAACGTGTGGCGCGGTTCGGCCTGGCGATGATTCTGGCGGGCGCCATCGGCAACCTCATCGACCGGCTGGTCTTTGGCGGCGTGGTCGATTTCGTGGACGTGGTCTTCGGCTCCTGGCACTTCTGGGCGTTCAACGTGGCGGATTCGGCGATCACGCTTGGCGTCATCGCCATGATGATCGATATGATGGGAACGGGCAGACATGTATCCACGACTTCTTGAACTCGGACCTCTGACCGTCTACAGCTACGGCGTGCTGCTGGCCGCCGCGTACCTGCTCGCGTTGTACTTCACGGTGAGGCGAGCGCGGCGTGCCGGCCTCGACGGCGACAGGGTGCTCGATCTCGGGATCTTCATCATCATCTCGGCGCTGGTCGGCGCCAAGCTGCTGCTGCTCATCGTCGATTTCGACTACTTCCGCCGGCAGCCGGCTGAACTGTGGACGCTCGCGCGATCAGGTGGTGTGTTCTACGGCGGGCTCGTGCTCGCGTTTCTGGTAGGCCTCTGGTACATGCGGCGGCACCGTCTTCCGGTGTGGGCCACGGCCGACGCCATCGCACCAGGGGTCGCGCTCGGGCACGTCGTGGGCCGAATGGGCTGCCTGCTCGCCGGCTGCTGCTATGGCACACCGACGTTGCTGCCCTGGGGCATCACGTTCAGCGATCCGTTTGCGGCCGCCAACGTCGGCACACCGCTGCATCTGGCGCTTCACCCGACGCAGCTGTACGACGCGGCCGCGGAGTTCCTGATCCTGATCCTGCTGCTCGCAACAGAACGGCGTGGGCGGAAGTTCAATGGCCGGACCTTCTGGATCTATATCCTGCTTTACGCGGCCTCGCGATTTGCGATCGAGTTCTTCCGCGGTGACCCGCGCGGTTCGACGTTTGGGTGGTCGACCTCTCAAGCGATTTCGATGGGACTCGCACCGCTGGCGATCATCATGCTGGTGGTTCTCGCGCGACTCCGGCCGAGCGAACCGGTTCCCGTGAAGGCCCCGGCCGTTGGCACGTCTCGAAAACGCCATCGTTGAAGTGGCAGGGGCACGGCATGCCGTGCCCGGGGTTTCCCTTCGACTGCGCTCAGGGCAGGCAGACCCGGCGACAGAAGCGGCCTGCCGCGAGGACTATGCAGCATTTTGAGCTCACCGTGGACGCCGAACAGGCCGGCCAACGTCTTGACCAGTTTGTCGTGGCGCTGGTACCTGGGCAATCGCGTTCCCAGATCCAGCGCCTCATCAGGGAAGGCCAGATCCGCCTCGGCGAGAAACCCGCCCGCCCGAACCACCAGGTGCGAGCCGGCGACGTCGTCATCGTCGATGTTCCCGATCCATCTCCTGCCACGGTTCTGCCTGAGGCCTTGCCGATCGATGTGCTGTTCGAGGACAGCGACGTCATTGTCGTGAACAAGCCGGCGGGCATGGTGGTTCACCCGGCGCCAGGCCACGCGGCCGGGACGCTGGTCAACGCGCTCCTGCACCACGTCGACGACTTGAGCGGCGTGGGCGGCGAACTCAGGCCCGGCATCGTTCATCGTCTCGACAAGGGCACGTCGGGAGTGATGGTGGTCGCCAAGCATGACGCGGCCCACCAGGAGTTGTCGCGGCAGTTCCAGGACCGTGAGGTCGAAAAGGAATACGTGGCGCTGGTGTGGGGCGAAGTGCAGCAGGGCCGGCGCATTGATGCCGACATCGGCCGCGACCCCAACGACCGCAAGAAGATGTCGGCGCGGGCGAAGCACGCGCGGTCGGCGGTCACGCGGGTGACGAAGGCCCGGTTCCTGCGCGGCGCGACGTATCTGCATGTGGCCATCGCCACGGGACGGACGCACCAGATTCGCGTCCACCTGAGCGCCATCGGCCACCCGATCGTCGCCGACGCTCTCTATGGCGGCGTGCGGCGGCATGTCTCAGGTCATCTCCGGCCGGTGCTGCGACTCGATCGGCCGTTCCTCCACGCCATGCGGCTGGCGTTTACGCACCCGTCCGACCCGGAGCGGCGGATGGAGTTTACGGCGCCGCTGCCCCAGGATCTGCAGGACGTGCTCGATGACATCGTCGAGCGCTTCGAGGCACGAGTTGAAACATAGGAGCCCTTGCTCATGGACGAACAGTTGGGCACGCGCCTTTCACAAACGACCGCGTTTGAAGGCCGTATCTTCAGGGTCACGCAGGATCGCGTCACGCTCCCGAACGGCCGCACGGTCACGCTCGAGATCGTGCGCCATCCCGGCTCGGTGGTCTTGCTGCCGCTCGTCGACAACACCCACATCGTCCTGATCCGGCAATACCGCTACGCGCTGGGTCGGTGGATCTGGGAACTGCCTGCCGGCAGTCTTGAGCCTGGTGAGGATCCTGTAGCGGCCGCCGCGCGCGAGTGTGAAGAGGAAATCGGACTGGTGCCCACTGCGGTCGAGTTCGCCGGTTCGTGGTATCCGACCCCCGGCTTCTGCACCGAAGCGATGAACTACTACCGGCTCACGGGGCTTCGTCCCCCGAATCCTGATGGACCCACAGCCGAGAAGGACGAGGACGAGGATATTCGCGTGCAGGAGTTCTCGCTCGACGCCGCCCGCGAACTCGTCCGCCGGGGTGACGTCGTCGATCTGAAGACGGCGTGGGGGTTGACGCTGGTGTGATCGCTTAGTGCCCCGATTCTTAACTACGGCAACAGTAGTCCGGAGCGCGGCGCCCGGATCGCCAGGCGCGACGACCGAGAATATCGGGAATATTCGAGGAAGAAGCAACGTAGCGAGCCGGGATGCCCCGCCCGGAATACGTGGTCGTAATTAGGAATCGGGGCACTTAGAGCGCCCTCGTCCACAGCCACCGCAGGAAGACGAACATCGGACCGTCGTTCCGGCGAATGCCGGCATGACGACTTGGGTGTGACATCCGTCGTTTTCGCGGCGGTGCCGGAAACGTGTTTCATTCGACAGATGAGAGCGACAGGACCTGTCGTGCCGCCTCCGATACCGAACATCCGTTCATCATCCCCCGCCCGCCTGCGGCTCAGCGATCGGCGACCTGCACTCCGCGATCGACCGACTCGGCGTATACTCAGAGACTACTCTTCCCATTTCTCCGCGAAGTGGTGAGACTGGCAGCCCGGTCCTGATTGGCGGCGCCGGGCGTGGTCCTTCGATTCATAAGTTCGGCAACGAACTTATTCCCTCAGGACTTCGTGCTGAGCGAGCGTTTGGACGGGGTCATTTCAAGAGAACACACAACCGTGATTGCGAGTCGAAGCACTCAGGAAGGCTCTGACGATTCATGCCGCAACATCCCAAAGGCACGCAGGCGCGCGTTCTTCTTTCTTCGGTGTTCGGGCCGTATGCTCAAGACGATGAGTTCGGAAGCCGATCGATCAATCCGATGGAGCTCTACCACAACCAGGTTACGCGTGAGCAGGGACCGTTCTCGCTCCGCCTGTTCCATCGGTCCTGGGGCATCATCTTTATCCAGCACAACATCTCGGCGCCATGCGCCGTGCTCGATTTTCCCACCCGCGAGCGGTTTATTGAAGAGCTGAACGCCCACGAGTACGACATTGTCGGCGTGTCGGGCATCATTGTGAATGTCGGCAAGGTCCGCGAAATGTGCCGGCTCGTGCGCGAGCATTCGCCGAAATCGACGATCGTGGTTGGCGGCCACGTCACCGCGATCCCCGGCATCCAGCTCATGATCGATGCCGATCACATCGTCAAGGGCGAAGGCGTGTCCTGGTTCCGGTCGTTCCTCGGCGAGGACCCGACCGTGCAGGTCAATCATCCCGTGATTCCTTCGTCGTTCGGATTCAGCATCATGGGCCTGAGAGGACCACAGGGCGGCGGAAGCCCGGCCGCGACCATCATTCCGTCGGTGGGCTGCCCGATGGGCTGCAACTTCTGCACGACCTCGGCGTTTTTTGGCGGCAAGGGCAAGGTCACGAATTTCTTCGAGAAGGGCTCGGAGATCTTCCACGCGATGTGCGACGCCGAATCACGCCTGGGCGTCAAGTCGTTCTTCGTCATGGACGAGAACTTTCTGCTCTACAAAGAGCGCGCCATGGAGCTGCTCGAGCAGATGAAGGAAAAGGGCAAGGCCTGGTCGCTCTACGTCTTCTCGTCGGCCAACGCGATCTCCAAGTACAAGATGCGCGAGCTGGTCGAACTCGGCGTCGCGTGGATCTGGATGGGCCTCGAGGCGAAGCAGAGCGCATACAGCAAGCTCCAGGGAGCCGACACCGTCGAGCTGACGAAGGAACTTCAGGCGCACGGCATCGGCGTGCTCGGGTCGACCATTGTCGGCCTCGAACACCACACACCCGACAACATCCAGTCCGAGATCGAGCATGCGGTGGCGCACGACACCGACTTCCACCAGTTCATGCTCTACACGCCGGTGCCGGGCACGCCGCTCTACAAGGAAATGGAAGGCGAAGGCCGGTTGATCGATGTGGATCTGGCCGACATTCACGGGCAGGATCGCTTCAATTTCGAGCACGCGGCCATGCCGCGCGACAGCTCGAAGCGATGGCTCGACTGGGCCTTCCGGCGCGACTACGAGAAGAACGGCCCGAGCATCTATCGTCTGGCCAAGACCATGATGGAAGGCTGGAAGCGCTACCACGACGATCCCGATCCCCGAATCCGGCAGCGATACAAGCGGAACGGGCAGGACCTGCGCCGATCGTACGGCGCGGCGCTGTTTGCGATGGAGAAGTACCTGCGGGTCACCAACGCCGAAGTGAGCCAGAAGATCCACGCCCTGCGGAAGGACATGGAGCAGGAACTCGGCGCGGTGTCACGGTGGATCAACCGGGCGGCGGGCCCCGTGCTGCTGTGGACGTCGCGACGCGACGCACGCAAGCACCCCCGCGGAAAGCACATCGAGCCGATGACGTTCATCGAGCGCCGGAACTGGCCGGAACCGGCGTAGTCGGGAACGGTGTCATGACTTGCGGACGACACCAAGCCCCTGGCCGCCGGCTGGCTTCTTTCGGAGCGGCCCCTCGAACCAAGCCGACAGCGTCAGTCTGCAAAACATGCCGTTAGGGCCAGGACCGCCAGCGCGAATAGCGTAATCGTAAGGCCGGCGATGAGCCCCGGCAAGGCATCGTTTTGCCGGCTTGTGTGAGCGGGGACGTGGAGAGAGAAGCCTGCCGGCCTACACGGCAGATCGGCGCGTACGCCGCGCCCGGGGCCGGGGCGAGACCGCGGCTGGCAACGCCAGCGCGAGCACCTCGTCAATGGTCGTGACGAAGTGGACCTTCAGATCGCGACGCAGATCCTCGCTGATGTCTTCGTTGATGTTCTTCTCGTTCTGCCGCGGAAGAATCACCTCGCGCAGGCCTGCGCGGCGCGCCGCCAGTACCTTCTCCTTGATGCCCCCGACCGGCAGCACCCGGCCGGTCAGCGTGATCTCGCCGGTCATGGCCAGATCACCGCGCACGGGCCGGCCCGTGATCTCGGACGCCAGGGCCGTTACCATCGCAACGCCGGCCGACGGACCGTCTTTGGGAATCGCGCCTGACGGCACGTGCAGGTGAATCTCGGCGTCGTGGAAGAAATCCCCTTTCACCCCAAAGCGGTTGGCGTTGGCCCGCAGCCACGAGAGGGCAGCCCGGGCGGATTCCTTCATGACATCGCCGAGATGTCCCGTCAGCGTCAGCGAGCCGGTGCCCTTCATCCGCGACGCTTCGATAAACAGCACCTCGCCGCCAACCGGCGTCCACGCAAGGCCGATCGAGACACCCGGGGCCTTGGTCCGCTCCTCGACCTCCTCATCCACGAACTTCGGGGCGCCAAGCAACTCCATCACCAGGCTGGACGTGACCGTGACGGGCGACTCGTCGCCCTCGGCGTGCCGACGGGCCACCTTGCGGCACAGCGCGGCGATCTCGCGCTCGAGGTTGCGGACACCAGCCTCGCGCGTGTAACCCCGGATGACCGTCCTCAGGGTGTCGTCTGTGAACGCGATGACATCGGCGGTGAGGCCGTGGTTCTGCACCTGCTTGGCGACCAGATGTTCGCGGGCAATGACGAGTTTCTCCTCTTCGGTGTAGCCAGGCAGTTCGAGCACCTCCATCCGGTCACGCAGGGCGGGCGGCACCGGGTCGAGGATATTGGCGGTCGTGATAAAAAGCACCTCGGAGAGGTCGAAGGGCACGTCGAGGTAGTGATCGCGGAACGTATTGTTCTGTTCCGGGTCCAGAACCTCGAGGAGCGCTGATGCCGGGTCGCCCCGGAAATCCGATCCCAGTTTGTCGATTTCGTCGAGGATGAACACCGGGTTCCTGAACTCCGCCCGCCGAAGCCCCTGGATCACCTGGCCCGGCAGCGCGCCGATGTACGTGCGCCGGTGGCCGCGGATCTCCGCCTCGTCTCTCATGCCGCCAAGCGAGACTCTGACGAACTTCCGGCCGAGCGACGTCGCGATCGACTTGGCGAGCGACGTCTTGCCCACGCCCGGAGGACCGACGAAGCAGAGGATCGGTCCCTTCATCTCGGGGTTCAGCTTGCGCACGGCGAGGTATTCCAGGATGCGGTCCTTGGCTTTCTCGAGGTCTGAATGATCGGCATCGAGAATGCGTTTCGTGTGGGCCAGATCGATCGTCTCCTCGGTGCGCGCCGCCCACGGCAACGTCACCAGCCAGTCGATGTAGGTGCGCGACACCGTGTATTCGGCGGCAGCCACCGGCATTCGGGACAGGCGCTCGAGTTCTCGGAGCGCCTCCTTCTTCACTGGCTCCGGCATGCCTGCGGCCGCGATCTTGTCGCGCAGTTCGTCGATCTCCTTGGCCTGGTCGTCGCCGTCGCCCAGCTCCTTCTGGATCGCCTTCATCTGCTCGCGCAGGAAGTACTCGCGCTGGTTCTTGCCGACTTCGGACTGCACCTGCGACTGGATCTTCGAGCCGAGTTCCAGCACCTCCAGTTCCTTGATCAGAATCCGGTTCAGATGCGCCATCCGCTCGCGGAGGTCGAGCGTCTCGAGTACCTCCTGCTTGACCGGCGTGCCGATGGTGCTGAGGCTCGACGCGATGAAGTCGGCCAGACGTCCCGGCTCCGCGATGCCAAGCGCGAGCGTCTGCAAGTCGTCTGACAGCAGCGGCGAAAGCGACACCACCTGTTGAAAATTCGACTTGATGTTCCGCTGCAGCGCGTCGATCTCCAGATGGTCGTCGTCTCGAGTCACTTCTTCGGCTTGCCGTACCTGCCCCCGCAGATAGGGCTCAGTGGCGACAATCGCGTCCAGGTGCAGCCGCGCGAGCCCCTGCACGATCAGGCGAAGGCTGCCATCCGGCAGCTTGAACATTTTGTGAATGTGGGTCGCGGTGCCGACGGGGTACAGATCCTCGGCGCGCGGCTCCTCGACACTCGCGTCGCGTTGTGTGAACACCGCGATCAGCTTGCCGGTGCCGATGGCCTCATCAATCAGCACCACCGAGCTTTCGCGCGCCACGGCAAGCGGCATGAACGAATTCGGGAACAGGACCGTGTCGCGCAGAGGGAGGATCGGGAGATCGGGCGGAATGGAGAGCGCCTTCTCTCCCCCCGACAGATCCTCGAACGGCGGCTTGTCCGCGACATCAGTCATCCGCAACCCTCGCTCCGGGCAGGAAGCAGGACGCGCCACATGCGTCCCCGACCGTCGTGAAGAGAAGAAAGATTCGGCGGGTTCCGGCCGCTGACGGCCGACAACCCGCCTGAAGGATGTCGCAGTTAGTTGGAGATGTCAAAGAAGAGTGACGAGGAGGCTGATCGCTGGGCCATCAACCGCTCGCGATGCATCGCGTTCTCTCGCGCCTGCTCGCAATCCTTGCAGCGGACCGCGAACGGCAGGGCGCGCAGGCGTTGCTGGGCGATCTCTTCGCCGCACTCGAAGCAGTCACCGTACGGCCCTTCCTCGAGTCGCAAGAGCGCTTCGTTAATCTTGGCCAGCGTCTCGGCCTTCATCTGGATCAACGCGAACTCGATGTCTTCCTGGATGTCCGCCTCTGAGCTCTCACCAGCGTCGAATACTTCGCTCATCTTGCCGTAGGAGCCCTCGGTTCGGACGCCTCGAATCTTCTCGTGCACTTCGCTCATGATCTCGCGACGGCGGTCTTCGAGCATGCGCTTGAGCTCGCCGTAGCGCTCGCTCTTGGTTCCGTTTACGGTTGCGCCATTGGTTGCCATGGTGTCCGACGCTCCTTTCGCTTCATCCCGGGACGTCAGGGTCTCTATGCCCGCAACACCCCTGCAAAGAGTCTGCCATTTTAGCGGGGTGTCCCGGCGCTGTCAATCTCTGTCTGGCATCCTGCTCTCCGCGGCCCAGACCCCTGCGGCCAGCGACTCGCAAAACCCACGTCAGCCCGGCCGACGCCAAACCCACCCGCGGCCGTAATCGGTTGATGGTCAATGCCTTACAGGATGCCGCCGCAAACTGACCAGCAGCGCCTGTCGGCCGCAATAACACATTAGACGCCGGAGATCCGGCAATGGTTCGGGAAAACAGATCCGAATGGCCAGATTGTATGCGACGCGTCGACGGCGTGACCACCAAAGTGGACGTGTCGCATCTGCGCCACATCCGCGTGGCGGTTGTGCACGTCGCCGGCGGCGCTCAACTCCGGTAGCGTTGACGGAAGAGCGACCCCGTGGCAGGCTTGACCGATGCGCTGTCCATCCTGCGACGTTCGGCCGGCCCGCCGCGCCTGCCCGGCCCTCGGAAGAGACATCTGTTCGCTCTGCTGTGGCACAAAGCGCCATATCGACATCAGGTGCCCGGAAACCTGCCCGTACCTCGCCTCATCACGGTCTCATCCTCCCGCCATGGTTCGGAAGCAGGAGGAGCAGGACATGGCGGTGCTCGTACCGGGAATGAAGGGGCTGTCTGATGAGCAGCAACGCCTGTTCTTCTTGTGTCTGACACTGGTTCACCGATTCCGTGGAGAAGGCCTCGAGGCGGCGCGTGATATCGACGTGGCCGACGCCGCCGGGGCGCTGGCTTCGACGTATGAGACCGAATCGAAGGGCCTGATTTATGAGCACCGGGCCGGCTCGCTACCAGCCCAGCGAATGGCAGCCGAGTTCCGCACGGTGTTCGATCAGGTGGGGCGAGAGCGACCGTCCGCGTTTGTCCGCGATGCGGCGACCGTCCTTCGACGGCTTGATCAGCTGGCGCGTGGTGCGGACAAGCTCGCGCCGGGCGACCCTCTCTTCTTCCTGAACCTGGTGGGTCGGGTCGCTGGGCGAATCAGTTCGGCCGCCGGAGCAGCCGAGTCCCTCTCGTCGGCCGATGGCTCGGACCCCGCCGCCGGGGCCTCCATCATCATCCCGTAGGCCAGGAAGAGGGGTCGGACCTGTTTTCGAGTCCGGCAATCGGTCTTCTGGCAAGATAAAAAGAACTAGGTCCGACCCCTTTCCCGCCCGACCAGCGCAGCTCGGAATGAGCCGGCAGTCATGGTATGATTAGAGTTTGCGCCCTGCCAGAATGGGGGTCATGAGGACCCTTCCAAAGGGGCGGTAGGTGATGACGTATGGCTAGACGGTGTGAAGTTTGCGGCAAGGGCCCGGTGATGGGCCGTAAGGTCAGCCACGCCCACAATGTCTCCGCACGGTGGTTCGAGCCAAACCTGCAGACCGTCCGCGCCTCGGTCAACGGTGGCGTCAAGCGGATGCGCGTGTGCACGCGGTGCCTGCGCTCGAACAAAATCGTCAAGGCCGCCTGAGTCATGCGTGACGCTATCAGCACGACGGACGCACCCCAGGCGATTGGCCCGTACTCGCAGGCCATCCGGGCCGGCAATCTGCTGTTCGCCTCTGGCCAGATTCCCATCGACCCGGCGACCGGGGCGGTGGTGGCCGGTGACATCGCCGCCCAGACGCGCCAGGTCTTCGAAAACGTCGCCGGCGTGCTGAAGGCGGCAGGCGGGTCGTTCGACCACGTCGTCAAGACAACGGTGTTCCTGACCGACATGAACGATTTCGCGGCGATGAACGCGGTCTACGCCGAGTACTTCGCCCTGCCTGCGCCGGCGCGTTCGACGGTCCAGGTTGCGCGGCTCCCGCGCGATGCGCGCGTCGAAATCGAAGTCGTCGCCGTCCTCTGAACCCTGAGCGCATGCCAGTTGAAGAACGCAGGACAGGGCCGGTCGTCTGTCTCCTGGCGTCGGAGACGGCGGCGTGGTGTTCAATTCAACTGTGTCGAAGGGTGATTCGGGACACCAGATTCAGAGCGTTGCCTGCCCGCTGCTGGTCGGCACAGCCCGGGCCCGATCGACCGCAATCACGCCCTTCACACTCTTCAGCGACTTCATCACCTTCTCCAGGTGTTTCATGTCGCTGATTTCCACAGTGACCTTGATCCAGCCGCGCTGTTGCTCGTCGGTGCGCGCCTCGATGTCGACGATGTTGGTGTTGACCCCGGTGATCCGCGCGCTCACCTCGGCGATGATGCCCTTCCGGTCCTCGACCTCCACGGTGAGCCTGACGGTATAACGCCCGGACTCCTGGCCCTTGTCCCATTCGACGTCGATCCGGCGCTCCGGGTCGTACAACAGGTTGGTCACGTTGGGGCAACTGGCGGAGTGCACCGAGACGCCCTTGCCGCGCGTGATGTATCCCACGATCTTCTCACCGCGAATCGGGTTGCAGCATCGGGCGCGGACCACCAGCAGGTCATCCGCGCCACGGACTTTGATCTGGTCGCCGCCGAGTCCAATTGCCCGTTTGACCGCCGTCGTCACGGCCGACTCGCGCTTCTCCTTGAGCGAATCAGCGGGCACGGCCTTGGTAAGGACCTGTCGGGCCCCCACCTTGCCGTAGCCAATGGCCGCGAAGAGATCCTCGGCCCTCGGCACGCCCCATTCGGGGGCGAGACGGTCGAGGATGTCCCCATCAAACAAGGTCTTCAGGTTGACGCCGAAGCGTCGTGCCTCCTTCTCGAGCAACTTCCGGCCGAGGTCGACGGCCCGTTCATTCTCCTCCCCGTGCAGGAATTGTTTGATCTTGTTTCGTGCACGGGTCGTGACGACGTAGTTCAGCCAGTCGCGGTTGGGCTTGTGTTTGGGACTGGTAACGATCTCGACGATGTCGCCGTTCCTGAGTCGCGTGCGCAGCGGCATCATCTTGCCGTTGATGCGCGCGCCGATGCAGCGATGGCCGACGTCGGTGTGAATCGTGTAGGCAAAATCGATGATCGACGAGTCGCGGGGGAGAGACTTCACCTGCCCCTTCGGCGTGAAGGTGTAGACCTCTCCGGGATACAGATCGACTTTGAGATTCTGGATGAACTCCTGCGGGTCCCGCACTTCCTGCTGCCACTCGAGCAACTGCCGCAGCCACTGGAAGTACCGCTCGTCGTTGGCGGCGCCCACCCGGCCTTCCTTGTACTTCCAGTGCGACGCGATGCCTTCCTCGGCCTGGCGGTGCATCTCCTCGGTCCGGATCTGCACCTCGAACGGGATCCCGAGGGCGCTGATGACCGAGGTGTGGAGCGACTGGTACCCGTTGGGCCGCGGCATCGCGATAAAGTCCTTGATGCGGCCCGGCACGGGCGGCCACGCGTGGTGGATGATGCCCAGGCTGGCGTAGCAGTCCTTGACGGTCTTCGTGATGATGCGGACCGCCAGGAAGTCGTAGACCTGCTCCAGCTCGATCTTCTGGCGCTTCAGTTTCTCGTTGATGCTGAAGAGCCGCTTGATCCGCCCGTCGATCGCGATGATGGGAATCTCGGCCTCGCGGATCTTGGCCTCGACCGTGCGCACGAGCTCCTCGACCATGCCCTCGGTTGCCTTGCGGCGCTTCTCCACGCGAATCTTGAGCGCCTCGTAGGTGTCCGGCTCCAAGTGCTGGAACGAGAGATCTTCGAGTTCGTTCTTCAGCCGGCTCATCCCGAGGCGGTTGGCGATCGGCGCGTAGATGTCGAGCGTTTCCTGCGCCGTCAGGGTCCGGCGGTCTTCGGGCATGTAGTGGAGCGTCCGCATGTTGTGCAGGCGGTCGGCGAGCTTCACCAGGATGACCCTGATGTCGTCGACCATCGCCAGCAGCATCTTGCGGAAATTCTCGGCCTGGCGCTCGGCGCTGGACGAAAACGGGATGGCGCCGATCTTGGTCACCCCTTCGACCAGGTGCGCGACTTCCTGGCCAAACAGCTCCTGGATCCGTTCAACCGTGGTCAGGGTGTCTTCCACGACGTCGTGAAGCAGGCCCGCAATGATGGCCGCCGGGTCGAGCTTCAGATCCGCGAGGAAGCAGGCGACTTCAAGCGGATGGACCAGGTAGGGCTCCCCCGATCGGCGAACCTGTCCCTTGTGCGCAAACGCCGAGAACACGTACGCCCGGCGCAGTTGCTCGATGTCGGCTTCGGAAATGTAGGCCTGGGCGCGTTCGACCAGGTCTTCGAATCGAATCATGACGGATGGTGTCTAATCGTTGGCAGGTGCGTCTGGGCCCGCCCCCGGCACCATCATAGGGACGGGATCCGTTGGCGGTCAAGGAATGCGGGTTTCCCGCCCAATTGGGCGGGGCGTGTGCGGCTTGTCCGCCGTAGCCTTGGCGAAGACGTGTTGCTTGACTCACCTGTTTTCGGTTCACTATACTGACCCGGCTCGGAAGTTTGCCCTTCCCGCGACCCTGGGGACGCAGGGTCTTCGGGATGGTTGGGTATCGTCACAATCTGTTCTGATTCCGATGGCCGGTTCCGGCCGCTTCACGCCGCGCGGCGCGCGTATGGTAAGGGGGACACAATGTTGAGGGGATTCTGGCGGGGCGCATCACTGGCGATTCTCGCGGGGCTGGCCCTGTCGCTGGTTGCGTGCAGCCAGTTCGCGAAACTTCAGGCGATCTCAAAGTACAAGGACGCCAACGCGCAGTACCGCCTGCAAGAGTACAAGAAGGCGGCAAAGCTGTACGAAGAGGCGGTCGCGGCCGACCCCCAGATAATGGATGCCCACTTCTATCTGGCCAACAGCTACGACAACCTGTACAAGCCGGCTCGCAAGGGTGAAAAAGAGAACGACGAGTACCTGACCAAGGCCATCGAGAACTACAAGAAGGCGTCGGAGCAGGGGACGGACCCGAAGAAGCGCAAGCTCGCCCTCGAGTTCCTCGTGGCCGCGTACGGGGCCGACAAGATGAACGATCCCAATCAGGCATTGCCCATCGTCGAGAGAATGATCCAGATCGACCCGCAGGACACCTCCAGCTACTTCCAGCTCTCCAAGATCCACGAAGACGCGGGCGAGTACGACAAGGCCGAGGCCATCCTGCTCAAGGCCAAGGAAGCGCGGCCAAACGACGCGGCCGTCTATCTCCAGCTTGGCGGGTTCTACAATCGGCAGGAGGAATTCGGAAAGACCATGGAGGCGCTGACGCAGCGGGCCAAGATCGAGCCGAACAACCCGGAGGCCTTCTACACAATCGCGAACTACTACTGGGACAAGGCCTATCGCGACTTCCGCCTGAAGGAACCGGAAAAGAGGGAGTACGTCGCCCAGGGCCTGATCGCGATCGACAAGGCTCTCCAGCTCAAGCCCGACTACATGGATGCGGTCACCTACAAGGGGCTCCTGCTCCGCGTCCAGGCGACGTTCGAGAAAGACGCCGCCAAGCAGACGGCCCTGATCAAGGAAGCTGAGAAGCTCCAGGCTCGCGCGGCGGAGCTCCGGAAGCAGAAGGTGTCGGGCGTCGTCAAGTAGGCGCGTCAGACGCGACTGACGACCCTCTGGGGCCGTCCTGGCCAATGGCTGGGACGGCCCTTGGGCTGTACGTCGGATTGGGGATTGGATTCGGGATTCGCATGAGCCAGCTGGGGCCGATGGACGGCTGGCCGGGAGGCGGTTCCTCCGCGTCCCCGCTCACGGCGCACCAAAACATGCCTTGCCGGGTGTTACACGTCGGGCAACCACGGGGGGTTGCCCCTACATCCGCCGTAGGGGCGGACCCCCGCCTGCCCTGCCTGCCCTGAGCGTAGCCGAAGGGAGCGAAGTCGAAGGGGCTGCCCGCCCGAACCCGTTATGGCGCTCCCGGCACGTTTTGCAGACTGACGCCCTTCGACTTCGCTCAGGACTTCGCCCTTCGACTTCGCTCCCTTCGACAGGCTCAGTGAGCCCCGAGCAAGGTCGAGGGGCTCAGGACTTCGCCCTTCGACTTCGCTCAGGACTTCGCCCTTCGACTTCGCTCAGGGCTGGCGGTCGGCTCGGTTCGAGGGGCCGCTTCGGAAGCCACCCTCCTGGCCCGAAGCGCATCGGCGTTCGCCGGCGCGCGAGGACTCCGCCAGTTCCGAGTCCCCAGCCCCCCCGTACAAACAAACGGCCGACCACCCCGCAAAGCGAGGCAGTCGGCCTGAAACTGAACGCCGAACGAGCCCGACCTAGCCGCCGGTCTTGACGCCAGCCGCCTGGCGCATGCCTTCGGTGACGATGCCGACCTTTTCGACGCCAGCGCCCTTTGCGGCGTCGATGACGTCAGTGATGTCACCGTAGCGCAACCGGCCGTCGCCCACGATAAACATCGTCTTGTCTTTGCGCTGCTCGAAGATGTTGCGCAGGCGCGCCTCCAATTCCTGGATGGTCACGTCCTGCTTGTTCACCGAGATGCGCCGGTCGGCGGTGTACTCGACCACGATCTGGCTGCTCGTATCCGCCACGTCGGTCTTGCTCTTGGTATCGAGCGGCAGATTGATGTCGAGCCCCTTCTGCGTGAGCGGCAACGCCGCCATGAAGATAATCAGCAGCACGAGGAGAACGTCGATCAGCGGCGTGACGTTCATGTCCGCGCTCGCGTTCAGTGCCGCCGACTTGACGTTCTTTTCAGCGCCGAAATGCTTGTGGTGTGCCATCACTGACCTCCCGATCCGCTGATCTTGCGTTCAGTGATGAGACCGATGTTCTCGATATTCGCGGCCCGCAACCGATCCATCGCAGCCATGATGGCAGAGTACGGAGCGTCCTTGTCGCCCTTGATCAGGACCACCTTCTCCTTCTTCTCCTCCATCAACTGCGTGATCTGAGTCGTCAGATCATCCTCGCGGATCCGCATGCCGTTGAGGTACATCTGTTTGTTGGCGTCGATCGCCACAACCGTCTGTTCCTGCGTTTCCGGTTTGTCCGCGGTATTGGCCGCCTGTGGCAGTGTTACGGGCACGCCCTGCTGCAACATCGGAGCGATAAGCATCATGATGATCAGCAGCACCAGCATGACGTCCACCAGCGGCGTGACATTGATGTCCGCCTTGAGGCTGCCCTTGCTGCCGCCCACATCCATAGACATAGTGACCGTCTCCTCTGTCTAACTCCCGAATCTGCCCGCGCAGCGCCCCGCGGCCCCACCGAGGGGCCTGGCAGGAGACCGCGACATGCACGACTACGCGGTCTTCTTGATGAAGTAGTCGACGAGCTCCGACGAGGAGTTGTCCATCTCGACGTTGAAGTACTCGATCCGGCCCGTCAGGTAGTTGTAGAACCACACCGCCGGGATGGCGACGACGAGTCCGAGCGCCGTTTCGACGAGCGCTTCCGAGATACCGGCCGACACGGATCCGAGGCCGCCCGAACCGGTGGCCGCGATGCCCTGGAAGGCCGTGATGATGCCGATGACGGTGCCGAGCAATCCGACGAAGGGGGCGGTGGCGCCGATGGTCGCCAGGGCCGCTACGCCGCGCTTCAGGTCGGAGGCGGTCAGGGCCGAGGCGCGCTGGATGGCGCGGCGCACGGTGTCGACCACGTCTTCGCGGCTGAGCGAGGACCCGCCAGTGTCCACCTGGTACTGGTACTCGTTCAGGCCGGCCAGCACGACCTTCGCCAGGTGGCTGTAACGGAATTCCTTCTTCTGCGACAGCGCCAACGCTTCCTTCAGGCGGCCTTCCTTGAGGTGCTTCGCCACCTGGGGCGCGTACAGCTTGGACTCCTTGCGAGCCCGCAGAAACGTATAGAAGCGCTCAATGGCCACGCCAAATGAGATAAACGACATTATGAACAAGATATAGGCGATCGCTTGCGCGAAATAGCCCATCTGCTTCCACATATCCCATAGGTTCATGTCTGTCCATCCTCCAGAAAACGAACGATGTTACCTGCCATTATTCCCCGGGGCGCCGGCAGAGACGGCCCCCTCACCCGCATCAGTCAACACAACCGACAGGGTCTACTGCAGCGTAAAGTTCACCGTGACCGTCATGATGACCGGCACCGGCACGCCGTTGAGCAGCGTCGGTGTGAACTCCCACTGGCGCACCGCTTCAAGCGCTGACTGATCGAGCAGCGCGATCGACTTCAACACCCGCGCGTCTTTCACCTTGCCATCCGCCCCGATCGTCGCCTCGATGATGACGTAGCCCTGCACGCGCGCCGACTGGGCAATGCTCGGGTAGATGGGCCTGACGTCCCTGATCTTGTTCGGAGGACGGATATTGCCGCCTACACGAATCGGCGCCTGCGGTGGCGGCGGTGGTGGTGGCGCTTCCGGCAGACCGCCGACGACGCCGCCCACGACGCCACCGGGCACTCCACCTTCAACCCCGCCGGCCACGCCGCCTTCGGGCGCTTCGATGCCGGTCTCAGGCTTGATTTCAGACGGCGCCGTCACGGGCGCGGCCGCCGGGTTCACGTCCAGCATGGGCTTGGGTGCCGCTGCCGCCGGCGGAGGCGGCGGGGGAGGTGGCGGCGGAGGTGGCGGCGCAGCCGCAACAAACGCCATCATGCCCGGTATGGTCGGCAGAATGTCCGCCGCCATCAACGGGATGATCACCACAAGCGCAATGATCAACGTGTGGGCGAAGATCGAGAGCGGAATGGTATACCATTTCCGGCTCCCGAGCGTAATTGAGGGGTTCGTGACGTCCCCGAACATGTCACGTGGCACGGGTCTCTCCTCCTAACAGCTTCGGCTCACTCAGATGACCAAGGCGGCCGATTATAACCAGAGCCTCCTGGGGTGTCAACGAATTCGATCACAACCCGTCAGGCCCAAAACCTCCGCCTGAAGACTTAGACACCAAACAACCGGAATCGGCTATCGGCACAACCGCGGTTCGACGGTCCGCACAACCGTAGGGGCAACCCCCTGTGGTTGCCCCACCGTCCGGGCGGGCACCCTGCGACTTCGCTCAGGGCAGGCGGGGGCCCGCCCCTACGACGACGGGGCGCCCTACGGCGACGCATGCCAGGGCCCCTACGAAAATATACCGTGCCGCGCGCCTACTTCGCCCCGATGCGCATGCCGTAGAACGACCGCCACACAAAGACTGCCGCCACGGCAAAGAAGACCGCCGCCAGCGTGCGCGTCATGGCCAGGCCCGCATCCGCGCCAAGCTTGACGGCCAGCTCTACCGCGAGAAGTCCGAACAGGGTCGTAAACTTGATCACCGGGTTCATGGCCACCGACGAGGTGTCCTTGAACGGATCGCCCACGGTGTCGCCGACGACCGTGGCGGAGTGCAGGGCCGTGCCCTTCTCCTTGAGTTCGGTCTCGACGATCTTCTTCGCGTTGTCCCACGCGCCGCCGGCGTTGGCCATAAAGATAGCCTGGAACAGCCCGAACAGCGCAATCGACATCAGGTAGCCGATAAAGAAGAACGGCTCGACAAACGCGAAGGCCAGCGTCGAGAAGAAGACCGTCAGGAAGATGTTGAACATCCCCTTCTGCGCATACTGGGTGCAGATCTCCACGACTTTCTTGCTGTCGGTGACCGAGGCCTTTGTCACGCCTTCCAGCTTGATATTGGCCTTGATAAACTCGACGGCCCGGTATGCTCCGGTCGACACGGCCTGGATCGACGCACCAGTGAACCAGTAGATCATCGATCCGCCGGTGATCAGGCCGAGCAGGAACGGCGGGTGCAACAGCGACAGGTTGGCCACCAGCTCAGGCTGCAGCCGGTTGGTCAGCAAGAAGATGATCGAGAAGATCATCGTCGTCGCGCCGACCACCGCCGTGCCAATCAGCACGGGCTTGGCCGTTGCCTTGAACGTGTTGCCGGCGCCATCGTTCTCCTCGAGCAGGTCTTTCGCCCGGTGGAAATCGACGTCGAAGCCGTAGGCCTTCTTGATCTGGGCCTTCACGCCGGGCACCTGTTCGATCAGGGAGAGTTCGAACACGGACTGCGCGTTGTCGGTGACGGGGCCGTACGAGTCGACCGCGATCGTCACCGGACCCATGCCGAGAAAGCCGAATGCCACGAGGCCGAACGCGAACACGGCCGGGGCAATCATCAGCGCGCCCAGGCCCATCGTGCTCACGAAGTACGCCGTCCCCATCAGCACGACGATCACGATGCCGAGCCAGTAGGCGCTGAAGTTGCCGGCCACGAGCCCGGACAGCACGTTGAGCGACGCGCCGCCTTCGCGCGACGCCTTCACGACTTCCTTCACGTGGCCCGACTCGGTCGACGTGAAGATCTTCACGACCTCCGGGATGATAGCGCCGGCCAGCGTGCCGCACGTGATGACGCTCGACAGCTTCCACCAGAGCGTCGTGTCGCCACCGAGGTCCGGAATGAGGAAGTACGACGCGACGTACGTGAGGATGACCGACACGACGGACGTCAGCCACACCAGCGCCGTCAGTGGCGCCTCGAAGTTCATCCTGTCGACGGTGCCGTAGCGTCCCGTTGCGATCGCGCTGTTGATCATGTAGGACAGGCCGCTGGCGATCACCATGATGACGCGCATCAGGAAGATCCACACGAGCAGTTGCACCTGCACGAACGGCGAATTCACCGCCAGCAGAATGAACGAAATCAGCGCGACGCCCGTCACCCCGTATGTCTCGAAGCCGTCCGCGCTCGGGCCGACCGAGTCGCCCGCGTTGTCGCCCGTGCAGTCCGCGATGACACCGGGGTTGCGCGCATCGTCTTCCTTGATGTTGAAGACGATCTTCATCAGGTCGGACCCGATGTCGGCGATCTTGGTGAAGATGCCGCCGGCAATCCGCAGCGCCGCCGCGCCGAGCGACTCGCCGATGGCGAACCCGATAAAGCACGGACCCGCGTAGTCACCCGGGATAAACAGCAGGATGCACAGCATGATAAACAGCTCGACGCTGATGAGCATCATGCCGATGCTCATGCCGGCCTGCAGCGGGATGCGGGAGATCGCGAACGGCTTGCCCCGCAGACTGGCGAACGCGGTGCGCGAGTTGGCGTAGGTGTTGATGCGAATGCCGTACCACGCCACCCCGTACGAACCCGCGATCCCGACCAGGCTGAACGCCAGGATGATCAGGACGCGTTCGGCCGCCAAACTCTGCAGGAACCCGTAGTAGAAGACGATGACCGACCCGATGAACACCTCGAGGATCAAGATGAACTTGCCCTGTTGCAGCAGGTACGTCTTGCACGTCTCGTAGATCAGGTCGCCAATCTCCGCCATCGAAGCGTGCACGGGCTGCTTCTTGATGTCGTGGTGCATGTAGTAGCCGAACAGCAACCCGCCCACGCAGACCAGCAGCCCGAACATCAGCAGGGTCCGGCCGTTGGTCCCGAGGAACTTCGCCTGGGAGAGATCGGGCAGGATGAGAGCGGCCTCACCGCCGCCGTGGTGCTCGGCGGTGGCCTGAGGGGTTTCGGTCTGCGGCGCCTGGTGACCAGCCGCCATGACAAGAGTGCCCATCAACCACAGCAACGCGACCAGGGTCAACGCGACGGCCCAGGCGCTCCGCTGCGGCGACCGCCCGTCCTTCCCGATTACCCGCATGATCATCTCCTCACGGCCTCACATCCTCAGTGCTTCGACTCGCCGGTACGGTTGCGCATTCTCTCGCCAGCCGAAGTGCCAAGGACGCTCGCCCACCACTGAGTCCTGGGTGAATACGTCGGTTGCCGAAGCGATGAATCGAACGACTCAACTCGCCAGCCACCACGCCAACACCAGGGCCGCGATGACCAGCCGATACCACGCAAACGCGGCCAGCGAGTGGCCCGACAGGTACTTCAAGAAGTACGTGATCGCGGCGTACCCCACGATGGCTGAGGTGCCCATGCCAACGAGAAATATCGTGGCATCGTCGCGACCCATCCCGGCCTTCAGCAGGTGCAACCCTTCGTGGCCTGCCGCAGCCATGATCGCCGGCACGCCCAGCACGAAGGAGAACCGGGCTGCGGCGTCGCGGGTCAACCCCAGCCACATGCCCATCGTAATGGTCGCACCCGATCGCGAGACGCCCGGCACGAGCGCCACCGCCTGCGCGACGCCGATCGCCAGGCCCTCGCCAGAGGTCAACGACGTGTCGTCGCGGCGGCGCGACCCGACACGCTCCACCCAGAAGAACAGCAATGCTCCGAGCGCCAGCGTGACAGACGCCACGAGCGGCGTTCGGATCTGCTCTTCGAACCTGCCCGCGACCAACAGGCCGAGGACGACCACCGGCAAGGTCCCAACGACCACGAGTTGAAGCCGTCGCGCTGCCCCATCAGGGGCGCGCTGGAACACGCCAGGAATCGCTGTCGCCATCGCGAGCAGATCCTGGCGGAAGAACGCCACCACGGCGAGCAGTGTGCCAACGTGGCACGCCACGTCGAACGCCATGCCAAGCCGGTCGGCGTCCACGCCGAACAACAACCGCGCAAGGATCAGGTGCGCCGAGCTCGAAACGGGAAGAAACTCCGTCAGGCCCTGCACGGCGCCAAGCAGTATCGCTGTGATGACTCCCAACCGGATTCCGCCTCAGTGGCCTGGGAGGCTACACCCAGCCCTGCTTGTCATTCTTCGTCATTCCGGCGAACGCCGGAATCCAGTCGTGTACCTCTCTGGATGCCGGCTTCCGCCGGCATGACGCATCCCACAACATAGGACGTGCTCTCAGATCCGTCCTTCCGGCGAACGCCGGAATCCAGCCATGCGGGCGCAGCGGCTACGCCCGGCCCCGCTTGTCGTTCTTCTTTTTCGCCCCGGCGTCGACGGCGACCGGAGCGGCGACTGGCACCCGCGGCGCGGTCTTGCCGCGCCAGAACGTGACGATGGCGGCGGCGATAAACACGCTCGAATACGTGCCCGTGATCGTGCCGACGATCATGGTGAACGCAAAGCCCTTGAGCACCTCTCCCCCGAATATGTACAGGGCAATGACGCTCAGGAGCACGGTGCCAGCGGTGATGACGGTACGCCCCAATGTCTGATTGATGGACCTGTTGACCACCTCGTCAATCGCGTCGCGGCGCATGCCTCTGAGGTTCTCCCGGACTCGATCGAAAATCACGATCGTGTCGTTGGTCGAGTAGCCGGTCACCGTCAGAATGGCCGCGATGACGTTGAGCGACATGTCGTAGCGGAAGAACGCCAGGAAGGCCAGCGTCACGAGCAGGTCGTGGAACGTCGCGACGACCGCCCCGACACCGAAGCTCAACCTGAACCGTAAGCCAATGTAGACCAGCAGTCCCGCCAACGAGAGCACCGTCGCCGCGATGCCCTTCCTGGTCAGTTCTTTGCCAACTATCGGGCCCACCACCTGCGAGCCGGCCAGCTTGAACCCGCCGAGGTTGGCGTCCTTGACCGCCTTGACCACCTCGTCGGCCGTCCTGGTGAGGCTGGTGCCCTGCTCTTCGCCCGAATGCGGCAACCGCACCATCACCCGGCGCGCCGATTCGTCGCCGTAGCGCTGGACCACGATGTTCTGGCCGCCGCCGCCGACCTTCTCGGCATCGAGTGCAGACCGGATCTGGTCGATGGTCGGCGTCTTGTCGAACTCGAGGATGACGATGGTGCCGCCGGAGAACTCAACACCGAGGGCGAGCCCCTTGGTGAGGATGACCCCAACGCCCGCCGCGATGACAATCCACGACAGGATCAGCGCGTGCCAGCGCCACCGGAGAAAGTTGTAGTTCGGATTATGGAAAATCTGCATGGTGCCAGCCGTTGCTCGCTAAATGCTCAGCGTCTGGACCTTTCGGCCCGACAGAACCAGCTCGAAAATCGTCTTCGAGACGAATGTGGACGTAAACAGATTCGACACCAACCCAATCGACAGCGTAGTGGCAAACCCGCGGATTGGACCCGTGCCGAACTGGAACAGGAAGGCCGCCGAAATCAGCGATGCGATGTGCGTATCGAGCAGGGTGAGGAAGACCCGGCTGAAGCCCGCATCGAGCGCCTGGCGCACGCCCCGCTTCGCCGCGAGTTCCTCCTTGATCCGTTCGAAGATCAAGACGTTCGAGTCCACGCCAATGCCCATCGTCAGCACAAAACCCGCGATGCCCGGCAGCGTCATCGTCGCCCCGAGGTAGGCCATCAGCCCGAGCAGGATCGCGAGATTGAAGCACAACACCACGATCGCGTTGACGCCCGACAGCTTGTAGTAGACCAGCATGAACAGCATGATCAGGAGCAAGCCCACCGCCGATGCGATGATGCCGGACTGGATCGAATCGGCACCGAGTGTCGGGCCGACTGTGTTTTTTTCCAGGTACGTCAGCGACGCCGGCAGCGCGCCAGAATTCAACACGAGCGAGAGGTCCTGCACCTCCTGCTGCGTGAAGCTTCCGCCGGAGATGCGTCCTTCGTCGGTGATCCGCCCCTCGATGTTCGGCGCCGATTGCACCCGCCCGTCCAGGATGATCGCGAGGCGGCGCCCGATGTTCTCACCGGTCGCCTTGCCGAACTTCCGGGCACCGTCCTGATTGAGCGAGAAACTGACGGCCGGACGGCCGTTCTCGTCGATCGTCGGCTTGGCCCTCCGCAGGTCGCGCCCCGTCACCACCGCCACCTTCCGGACCAGGTAGAACACCGTCTCGGCCCGCTCCCCACGCTGCGACGAATCGCCCACGCCGGGCACAACATCCATGTTGTTGGGAATCGCCCCGCTGCGGGACTGGAGCAGGTTCTGCTTGGTGCCCGCCGGACCGTCTTCGACCAGCTTCAGCTCGAGCAGCGCCGTCGACCGGATGATCTCCTCTGCGCGTGCCACATCGGTGATACCCGGCAGCTCGACGATGATCTGGTCGTTGTTGGCGCCCGTCAGCGCAATCACCGGTTCGGCCACGCCCAGCTCGTCCACGCGGCGCGCGATGGTCTGTCGCGCCTGCGTCACCGAGTCTTCGCGCAACTGCACGATGATGTTCGGCTTCATCGTGAAGGTGTAGGTGCCGCCGACTCCGGATGCCCGGTTGAAGGAGACCTGCACTTCGTTGGCCGCTTCGCGGAACGCGCCGTCCTGATTCTGCGGGATGCCCTCGACCTTGAACTGCGTCGGGCTCACCACCGAGAGGATTGCGCCGGAAATCCCCTTGCCGTCTACGGCTTCCCGCAGTTGCTCCATGGTGGTCTCGGTGTCGAGACGCAGGGCGTCGTCGGTATTGACGCGGAGCACCAGGTGGACGCCGCCTTTGAGGTCGAGCCCCAGCTTCAACTGGATGTTCTCGGTGCCTTTGAGGGGAGACGGATAGAGAGGATAGAAAAACCAGCCCGCGGCCAGAAACACCACGAGCGAGGTCAACACCCTCATGCGCAGGTTCTTCATATGTCTACTGATTCGTTGATTCGGGCGCGACCGGGTCCTGGCCCTGGTACCCGGCCACCGCCGCCTTGCTGATGTCAATCCGGACCTTGTCCGCGATCTGGACCTGGACGCTCTTGTCCGACAGTTTCGTGATCTGGCCGTAAATCCCGCTTGAGGTCACAATCCGGTCGCCGACCTTGAGCGCGGTGAGGAATTGCTGCACCTTCTTCTGCTTCCGCTGCATCGGCAGCAGAATCAGGAAGTAGAAGATGGCCAGAACCAGGGCAAACGGAATGAGTTGCACCCAGGGGTTGGCGCCGCTATCAGCCGGTGCGCCCATCGCCAGCACCATGCCCTGAGAGAGAAGACCTGTTTCGGTCATAAGTCACACGTCTGGCGGGAAAAGGTTGAGCGAAGTGTCTGTTGCAAACTTCCCAAACAGCCAAAAACTATAGCCTCTCTGATTCGCGCCATCGTGTCAAGGTAGAAGCGCAAATTGTGAACAGTGTTGAGGATGGCGCCGGTCATCTCTCCAACCATGAACAGATGCCGCAGGTACGCCCTCGAAAAGTTCGAGCAGGTGTAGCAGGCGCAATTCGCGTCGGGCGGCCGGGCGTCTTCGGCAAACTGGGCGTTCTTGATGGTCAATCGACCGTGGCTTGTGAACAACTGACCGTTTCTGGCGTTTCGCGTGGGCATGACGCAGTCGAACAGATCGATGCCCCGCGCCACGGCCTCGATCAGGTCCAGCGGGGTGCCCACCCCCATCAGGTAGCGGGGCCGGTCGGCCGGCAACTGAGGGGCCGTGTGCTCGACGACAGAGTACATGATGTCAGCGGGCTCGCCCACGCTCAGCCCCCCGATGGCGTAGGCCTCGAATCCCACCGCCAGCGTGCGTTCGACGCTCAAGGTCCGAAGCGCCGGATCCGTGCCGCCCTGGATGATGCCGAATTGGGCCTGTCCGGGGTTGGTGATAAGGGGTCTGACCCCGTTATCGAGGCCATCTCGAAGACGGGGTCTGACCCCATAATCAGTGACCCCATTTCCCGTGCCCCCGTCCCGCAGTTGGAGAAACCTCTCCCGGCCGCGACCGGCCCAGCGAGCCGTCCGCTCGGTCGATTCGCGCACGGCGTCGAAGGACGCCGGCTGCGCAAGGCACTCGTCGAGGACCATCGCGATGTCCGACCCCAGTTGTGCCTGGATGTCGGTGGCTCCTTCCGGCGTCAGCAGGTGCGCCGACCCGTCGAGATGCGAGCGGAAGCGAATGCCCTCTTCGCTGATACGTCGACGCGCGCCAAGGCTGAACGCCTGGAAGCCTCCGCTGTCGGTGAGAATCGGCCGATTCCAGCCGATGAACCGGTGCAGGCCGCCTTGTCTCGCGATTAACCCGTCTCCCGGTCTCAGCCAGAGGTGATAGGTGTTGCCGAGGATGATCTCGGCGCCCTCCCCGACGAGGTCGCGCGGCGTCAGCCCCTTGACCGCGCCCCGCGTGCCGACCGCCATGAACGCCGGCGTCTGGACGACGCCGTGGGCCGTCGTCATCTCTCCCCTGCGGGCCGCGCCGTCGGTCGCCATCACGCGGAAGGAGAATAGGGAGGACATGAGACCGTAGGATATATTAGGCGTCTGTGAAAAAGATCCGCGTCGGCGTCGTGTTCGGAGGCCGCTCGAGCGAACATCTCGTTTCGATCCGATCGGCGACGTCTGTTTTTGCCAACCTCGACCGCGACCGATACGACCCGGTTGCGCTGTACGTCCTCCCTCAGGGCCGGTGGATCGTGCCCGATCGGCAACCGGCGGCTCTGTCCGAGGCCGAAGCCAGGGACTACGTGCGCGATCAGGAGGCGCGGCAGGCGCGAAGCTCTCGGGAAGCGCACCTGGTTGCGTACCCGAACGCCGACCAGGCGTTGCTGACCATCGAACGGCGGGGTCCGGATAATGAAGCGGGCCACGACACCGCGCTTGAATTGGCCGTGGTCCACGGCATGCACCTCGACGTGATGTTCCCGGTCCTGCACGGACCATGCGGCGAGGACGGCACGGTGCAGGGCCTGCTCGAACTCGCCAACCTGCCGTACGTGGGTGCCGGCGTGCTCGCCTCGTCTGTGGGCATGGACAAGGCCGTGATGAAGACGCTGTTTGCGGCGCGAGGGTTGCCGATCCCCGCGCACGTGGTGGTCAAGCGGGGTGACTGGCTGGCCGACCGCGCGCGGGTGCTTGCCGATCTGATGAAGGGATTCACGCTGCCGGTCTTCGTCAAGCCGGCCAATCTCGGATCGAGCATTGGGATCAGCAAGGCGAAGGACCGTGCCGGGCTGGAGCAGGCCCTCGATCTGGCCGCGCAGTACGACCGCAAGCTGGTGGTCGAAGCGGCCGTCCCCAACGCCAGGGAGATTGAGGTGGCAGTCATCGGAAACGACCAGCCTGAGGCGTCGGTGCCCGGCGAGGTCATCCCGTCGCGGGAGTTTTACGACTACCAGGCCAAGTACCTGGGCAAGGGATCGAAGCTCGAGATCCCAGCCTCGCTGACACCGGCCCAGACCAGTGAGGTGCGGCGGTTGGCCGTCGAGGCATTCCTCGCGGTCGACGCGGCGGGCATGGGGCGTATCGACTTCCTGCTCGACGGAAAGTCGGGTCAGTGGTTCGTGAGCGAGATCAACACGATCCCCGGGTTTACGACGATCAGCATGTATCCCAAGCTGTGGGGCGCCACCGGGCTGGCGTACCCGGCGCTGGTCGACCGTTTGATCGCGCTCGCGATCGAACGACACGCCGAAAAACAGGACCTCCGCACGACCGTGCCATGATCGCGCGACGTCAGGCCCGATGGGTCGTCGCGGCCATCGTGCTGATGGTGGCGTGGATGGCGAGCGGCGATGCCGCGATGGGGCCGATCAAGGGGCTCACCGGCGCGCAGGCGTTGGCGCGTGCCTACGACCTGGTCTACGACGCGGATTTTGCGGCCGCCGATGCCGAACTGGCGCGTGCCTGCGGGCCGGCGCCGGCCGAAGCCTGCGAGGTGGTTCGCTCGGCGTCGCTCTGGTGGCGGGTGTATCTCGATCTGGACGGTCACAGCCTGGATCAGGTCTTCCTCACGCGCATCGGCGAGACCATCAACCGGTGCGGCCAGTGGACCTCTCGTGAACCCGAGCGGGCGGAGGCGTGGTTCTATCTGGGCGCCGCTTATGGATCGCGCGTGCAGTATCACGCCCAGCGGTACGAGTTTCTGGCCGCCGCGCGCGACGGCAAGCGCGCCAAGCAGGCCCTTGAGAAGGCACTGTCGCTCGACAGCCAGATCCAGGACGCCAATTTCGGGGTCGGCATGTACGAGTACTACGCCGACATCGCCCCGACCGTGCTCAAGATCTTGCGGTGGCTGCTGTTTCTGCCCGGGGGCGACAAGGTCAAGGGCCTGAGGCAGATGGTCCAGACCAGGAACCAGGGCA